>Ga0256835_1000680_pt1 | contig 23427 bp, 18 predicted proteins | sample PIR30metaG_FD_185972 | JGI IMG/M metagenome (GOLD analysis project Ga0256835, IMG submission 185972) | Hydrothermal vent microbial communities from East Pacific Rise, Pacific Ocean - PIR-30 | ecosystem: Environmental > Aquatic > Marine > Hydrothermal vents | place: Pacific Ocean: East Pacific...
CACCTCCCGGCGCCACAGCTCCTCCCGTTCCATCGCCACCAGGGGCAGCAGGTCGCGGGTGCGCTGGACCTGCTCCGGGTCGAACGGCGCGGTGCCGAGGCACGGCTCCAGGTACCGGGGCTCGCAGAGCCGCCGCCCCGCGCCGTCCACGGCGTGGGAGCCGCCGGTGAACAGGATCCCCTCCTCCCACCCGCACCGGTTGACGAAGTAGACGGGGGTCACCGTGGTCACCGCCGTGGCGCCGACGATCCACTCCCAGCGCCGGCCGGACTCCGGCGTCGCCTCGCCGCCGAGCACCGCGGGTCCGCCGGCGAGCACGAGGAGCGCGTCCACCCGCCGGCGGGCCAGGAGCACGGCCGTGGTCGGGTGCCAGGCGTCCTCGCAGATCAGGATCCCGAACCGGCCGAACCGGCTCCGGGCGACGGTCAGCCCCTCGCCCGGGACGAAGAACCGCCCCTCGTCGAACATGCCGTAGGTCGGCAGGTACAGCTTCCGGTGGACCGCCACCACCTCGCCGTCCTCGAGCATCATGGCGGCGTTGCTGACCCCCCCGTCCCGCTCCCGCAGCGGGAGCCCGAAGACGACGGTCATCCCCCGGGACGCCTCCCGCAGCGGCTCGAGCCGGCGGTCGTCCGGGGCCATGGCCACGCGGCCCACCGAGTGGGCGAGCAGGTACCCGGACACCGAGAGCTCGGGGAAGAGCAGGATGTCGACGCCCGCTTCCCGCGCCGCCTCGACCATCGCCACGTGGCGCTCGAGGTTGTCTGGAACGCGCTCGGGGCGGGTGGCGATCTGCGCCATGCCGATGGTGACCTTCACGGCTGGTACTATACCAGCCATGCGCCGGCACCTCTCCTCCGCCGCAGCCGTCCTCCTGGCGATCCTGACGGCCGTTCCGGTCGCCGCCGGCGAGCGGCTCGAAGAGGGGGTCGTGGCGGTGGTGGGCGACGTGCCGATCCTCGTCTCGGACCTCCGCCTGGCCGAGGCGGTCCGGCTGGCCCCGCTCGATGAGGATCTCGACCGCTGGGGCGAGGCGTTGCTCGACGCCCGGATCCGGCTCGAGCTCGAGTACCAGGACCTGACAGCGGGGGGGCTCGCGCGACGCCACCTCGATGCCGGACCCGCCCTCGAGCGGCTGCTCGTGGCCGGCGGGGGCCGGGACGCCGTGCTCGCCCGGATCGCTCCGTACGGACTGGGCCTTTCCGATGTCGAGGAGCTGGCGCTGCGCGTGGTGGCGGTGGAGGAGGCGATCCACGTCCGGTTCGAGGGCTCGATCCACGTCTCCGACGAGGAGATCCGTTCGGTGTACGGCTCCGAGATCGCCCCGGAGATCCGCCGGCGCGGGGAGACGCCGCCACCCCTCGAGTCGGTGGGGCACCGCATTCGCAGGCTCGTGGCCGAGCGGAAGCTCAACGACCGGCTGGAGGCGTGGCTCGCCGAGGCGCAGACCCGGTTCCCGGTGGTCCGCTACAGGCCGTGGCGGGCCGAACCCGGGCTCGCCGCAGCGCCGTAGAGCCGGCGGTACCATTCCTCGCCCGCGGCGACCCGGGCGGCGTACCGCCGGGTGGCTCCGAAGGTGACGGTCAGGACGAACCGTTCCGGCGTACACGGCCCGGGGCAGGCGGCGAGCCACAGCCGGGTCTGGGCCTCCCCGGCGTTGTAGGCGGCGGCCACGGTCGCCGTGTCCTCGCCGAGTCCGGCGGAGAGCCGTGCGAGCTCGGCGGCGCCGAGGTGGAGCGCCCGGTCTGGGTCGAACAGCTCGTCGGGTGCCGGAGCGGGCTCCCCGAGATCTTCGGCGAGCCGGGCCGCCGTCTCGGGCATCAGCTGGACGAGACCGCGGGCGCCCACGGCGGAGAGGGCGTCGGGGCGCCAGCGGGACTCCTCCCTGACGATGGCGGCCAGGAGCGCCCACGGAACCCCGGCGGCCGCGGCCTCCCGGCGGCACGCCAGTGGTTCGGGAAGCGGGAACAGTGCCCGCGCCACCGGGCGCGGCAGCAGGGCGAGGGGCGTCCGCGGGTGGAGGCGCCGCCGGGCCTCGTCGGCCTTCGCCATTCCCTCTCCCGGGAACCCCAGCACCGACAGGGCCGCTGCGCTCCAGGCGGCCTCGGCGAACGAGGCCGAGGGAAACCCGGCGGGGTCCCAGCGGGCCGCGGCCTCGTGAAGGCCCAGCCCCCACAACGCCGCCGCCAGGCCGTGGAGCGGGGGGGCGTGGTCCGGGGGGCTGGACAGCGTCCGCCTGGTCGCGTCGAGCAACGTCTCGTCCGGCTCGAGGGCGGCCCACCGCACGAGCCGGTCCAGGCCTCCCTCCGCCGTGGGTCCGGACCTCTCGCGCCAGGCCGACACGGCCTCGGGAGGCAGACCGGCCATGGTGCGGCGGGCGGAGCCCTCCCAGAACGGATCGAGCCCGGTGACCGCAGCGGCGTCGAGGAGCCGGACCGCCTCGGCGACCCGTCGGCGTTCCGCCTCGAGGATGGCGCCGAGGACGTGCGCCGGCCCCGCCCACGGACGGCGCCGGACGCCGTCCAGCAACGTCACCGCCTCGTCCACCGCGCCCCGGCGCAGCGCATCGAGCGCGAGCAGCACCGAGCCGCGATCACGGGCAGCACGGCGGCGGCAGCGGCCGATGGCGTGGCGGGCGCTCACCGGATCCCCCGTGGCCAGGGCGAGCCGCGCCACCAGCAGGAGCCGGTCGTCGCTGCGCCGCTCCCGGACCGCCCGGTGTGCCGCCGCCATCGCCTCCCGAGGCCGTCCCCCGAGCTCCAGCGTCCGCGCCATGTGCACGGTGATATCCGCCCGGTCCGTCCGCCGAGTGGCCTGCCGGAGCGCCCGCCGATACAGCCGGACAGCCTCCTCCCACCGCTCCTGCCGGAACGCGCACCGGCCCCGGAGAAACGCCACACGCCACCGCGGCCGCCCGGCGCCCGCCCGATCCACCGTCTCCAGCAGCCGTCCCGCCTCGCCCCACAGACCATGGCCGTACAGCGCCCGGGCCACGGCCCAGACCTCCTGCGGCGGGAGCCCGTCCGGGAACGCCTCCTGGAGCGCCCGGGCCGCCCGGTACGCCACGAGATCGTTGCTCCGCTCCTCGAGCAGCGTCAGGAGCGCCTTCCGGTCCACCGGCGGCGCCAGCGCCACGGCGAGCTTCAGCCGCCGCCGGAGGGAGCGGGGCTGCAAACGGAGTAGCCGGCGGAACCCCCGCACCTCCGGCCGCGCACCCGCCCCGATCGTCCGGACCGCCACGTCCACGGCCGCACGCCGGATCGCCGGAGTCTCCGGCCGGAGCAGCACCGCCATGGCGAGCTGGAGCGCTTCCGGTGGCCGGGAGGCCGCCAGCGCCTCCGCGAGCTCCACCGTGGCCACCTGGCTGGTCGCCCGGTCCGCCGACGCGGCCTCGAGGTAGGCGATCCGTTCCTCCTCCGGCGCACCGGTATGCCGCGCGGCCTCGGCCGCCACGAGGGCCGTACCCGGGTCGAGCGGTGCCTGCCGGACGAGGGAGCGGACCGTTTCCAGGATCCGCGCCCAGCGGCCCGCCGCGGCCAGCTCCGCCAGCCCGCCGGAGCCGCCGTCGGCCGCCACGCCCGCCGGCACCGCCACTGCCAGCACGAGGAGTGCAACCCGCCGTCCCACCCGTCGAGCCTCCCCCGTCCAGCCCCCGCGGTCAACCCCCGGCCCTTCACGATCATCGAGGAGCGCTCTTGCCGGCCGGACGATTCCACGGCTCGAAAGGGGAGTGTCCCCACGTGGTGCCCCTCACCCATGGACGAGCAGAGCGATGTTCCGGTTGGCAATCCGGAGAATCCCGGTCCATCGCGATCGGGACTGTCCCCGCAACGGAGCCCTCGGCCGTTCAGCGATCGAGAGCCAGACGAGAAACGGTCCGGCGCGGTCGAGGCACTGCCGTGACCGCGGGTCCGGATCAGGAGAGGACCTCGTACTGCTCCTGGTGGAAGAGCGGGTTCTCCTTGAGGACGACCTGGATCCCCTCCTCCTCGAGCTCCCGCAGCACGTCGCGCATGGAACCCTGGAGGTAGTGGGATATCTGGGGATGGAGCACGACCGAAACCGTCGCCGCCTGCTCGCGTTCCACCAGATCGAGGATCGCCCGCCGGATCTCCAGGACGATGGTGGCCAGCGACTTGATCCGCCCCCGGCCGTGGCAGTACGGGCACTCCCGGCTCAGGGTCCGCTCGAGGCTCGGCCTGGACCGCTTGCGCGTCAGCTGGACCAGCCCGATCTCGCTCATGGGCAGGAGCTGCGACCTGGCGGGGTCGTTTCGAAGCTCCTCGGCCAGCGCCTCGTATACCTGCCGCCGGTGCTCCGGTTCCTCCATGTCGATGAAGTCGATCACCACGATCCCGCCGAGGTCCCGGAGCCGGAGCTGCCGCACGATCTCCCGGACCGCTTCCATGTTGATCCGGAACGCCGTGTCCTCGAGGGAGGTCGAGCCGACGAACTTACCCGTGTTGACGTCGATGGCCACCAGCGCCTCGGTTGGGCTGACGATCAGGTACCCGCCGGACTTCAGCCAGATTCTGGGCCGGAGCGCCTTCTCCAGCTCGTCCTCCACCCCGAACGCCGCCATCATGTCCGCCGACCGGCGGAACAGCTTGACCCGTGTCACCAGGGAGGGGTCGGTCCGCTCGAGGAACTCCAGCACCTCCCGGTAGCTGTCCACGTCGTCGATCCAGCACTCGGCCACGTCGTCGGTGAACAGGTCCCGGACCGTCCGGAGCACCGGGCTCAGCTCCCTGTGCACGAGCCCGGGGGCGCGGGTCCGCTCGGCGGCGGCCTGGATCTGATCCCACAGCAGGAGCAGCATCTCCCGGTCCCGTTCGAGGTCTTCCCGCTCGAGCCCCTCGCCGGCTGTCCGGACGATCCAGCCTCCGGGACCGGGGAACTCCTCCAGGATCGACCGCAGGCGCGCCCGCTCCTCCTCGTCGGTGATCCGGCGGGAGACGCCGCGCTGGGAGATCGTGGGCAGGTAGACGAGGAACCGCCCGGGCAGCGTGACGTAGGTCGTCAGCCGGGCGCCCTTGTTCCCGATCCCCTCCTTGACGACCTGGACGAGGACCTCCTGGCCCTCCCTGAGGAGGTCGTCGATGGAGGACCCCCCTGAGACCTCGATCGGCTCGCCGTCACGGTCCGGGAACAGGTCTGTGAAATCCTCGAGGATCCCCCCGGCCTCCCGGACGTAGAGGAACCCGTCCTTGGGCAGGCCGATGTCGAGGAACGCCGCCTGCATCCCGGGGAGGACCCGGGTCACGAGCCCCTTGTACAGGTTGCCCACCACGGATGTCGCCCGGCGCCGCTCGATCCGGTACTGGACGAGGCGCTCGTTCTCGCGCAGCGCCACGCGCGTCTCGAAGCTGTTGACGGACAGGAAGAGCGTGGCACGGGTCATCGGTTCACCATCCTGTGCCGCCAGACTCCCTGGACCATCCCGATGGCGGCAAGGGTCGAGACCAGGGACGATCCGCCGTAGCTGAACAGGGGGAGGGTGATCCCGGTGGTCGGCAGCCAGCCCACGACCATGCCGACGTTGACCACCACCTCGAAGGCGATCCACGCGAACACCGAGGCACTCAACAGGAGTCCGAACCGGTCGGCCACGCCCAGCGCGATCCGGGCGATCCGCCAGAGCAGGACGGCGTAGGCGCCGAGCAGGGCGAGGCTCCCGACGAACCCGGTGGCCTCCGCCCAGACGGCGAAGGCGAAGTCGGTGTGCCGGGCCGGCAGGAACCGCAGCCCGGACTGTCCCCCGCGCCCGAACCCCATCCCCACGAGCTCGCCCGACCCCACGGCGATCTTCGACTGCCGGACCTGGTACCCGGCCCCGTACGGATCCCGGGAGGGATCGAGCACCGTCAGGACCCGTTCCTTCTGGTAATCGGCGAGAACCCACTGCCAGGCAACGGCCGCCCCGACGAGCCCGCAGAGCAGAAGAATCACCCATGCGGCTCGTGGAAGCCCCCCGATCCAGAGCACGACGCCGAGGATCGGCAGATACGTTGCGGCGACCCCGAAGTCCGGCTCCGCGAGGACGAGGAGGACCGGAATCCCCGCGGCAGCGCCCAGCAGGGCCACGTCCTTCACGCCGAGCCGCGTTCCGGGCACCCGCGCGGCCAGGGCCGCCAGCGCCAGGACCACCGTCAGCCGTGCAAATTCGCTCGGCTGGATGGTGAACCCTCCCAGCGCGAACCAGCCGCGCGTCCCGCCCCGCACCGTCCCGAACGCGAGTACCCCGGCGAGGGCGGCCACCGCGGCGATCCATGCGGGGAACGCCAGCCGGGAGAGGGCGACGCCGTCAAGGAACGAGGCGACGAGCATCACGCCGAGCCCCAGGGCCATCCAGAGGAGCTGGCGTCCCACGAGCCCCGTGTCCAGGTACCCCAGGTTGAGGATCGACGCCCCGAGGATGACGAGGACGGCGAAGATCAGCCAGGGATCGAAGCGGTAACCCACGGGCCGATTATCCCGGATTCCCGGCGGCGGGGCCAGCGCCCGTCACCCCGAGCGCCTCGCGCAGCACCGCCCCCGCCACCGGGGCCGCCGCCGCGGCCCCCTCGCCGCCGTGCTCCACGAGCACCGCCACCACGAGCCGGGGATGGTCTACGGGCGCCCAGCCGACGAACCAGGCGTGGTGCCGGAACCGCCGTGCCACGGTGTTCATGTCCACCCCTTCCCGTTTCCGGACGACCTGCGCGGTGCCCGTCTTCCCAACGATGGGCAGCGGCGCCAGCCGGCGCGCCGTGCCCTCCGGCCCGGCCACGACCAGCCGGAGCCCCTCGAGCACCGGCTCGAGGGACGCCTCGTCCAGCCCGAGGTCCCGGACACCGGCGGGCGCGGCATCCGCCACCAGGTGGGGAACCGGCAGCCGCCCCCCCCTGGCCAGTGCCGCGAACGCACGGGCCAGCTGGATCGGCGTCGCCAGGAGCGGTCCCTGCCCGATCGCCACGGAGATCGTCGTCCCGGGGTACCACGGCCGCCCCCTCGCACGCCGGCTCCACTCCGGGTCGCCAACCAGCCCGGGGCGCTCCGCGCGGGGGTCGAGGCCGGTCCGCTCGCCGAACCCCCAGAGGCGGAGCCCCGGGGCGATCCTGGCGATGCCGAGGCGCTGGCCCAGGGTATAGTAGAAAACGTCGCACGAAACCTCGAGCGAACGCTCGAGACCGACGCGTCCGTGACCCCAGTGAGCCCAGCACCGGAACGTGTGGCCGCCGATGGTGACGCTTCCGGAGCACCAGACCGTCGTCACCGGGGAGATCACGCCCGAGACGAGACCCGTGATCGCCATGAACGGCTTGATCGTCGAGCCCGGAGGGTACTCGCCCCGCAGGCACCGGTCCTGGAGCGGGTGGAGAGGATCGTTCCGGAGACGGTTCCATTCGGCCAGGCTCATCCCACGGGCGAAGGCGTTGGGATCGAAGCTCGGAGCGGAGTAGAGTACGCGAACGGCACCCGTTCCAGGATCCAGCGCCACCACCGCTCCTGCACGATCACCCAGCGCCCGGGCCGCGACGCGCTGAAGCGGAAGGTCGAGCGACAGTGTCAGGTCGCTGCCGTCCTCCGCCGGAACCTCCTCCACCGTCCCCAGCTCCCGGCCCCTCGCGTCCACCACCACGAGCCGGCGCCCGGGCACCCCGGCGAGACGTGCCTGCTGCCGGCGTTCCACGCCGGAGGCGCCCACGAGGATCCCCGGGGCGAGGTTCGGATCCTCTCTGAGGTCCTCGCGGGTCGGCAGCCGGACGTAGCCCAGAGTGTGCGCGGCCAGTGGGCCCTCGGGGTAGACCCTCCGGAACCCTTGGACCACGGCGAGCTCCGGGTGGTCGCTCCGGTGCGCCCTGATGGCGCAGACCTGGTTCCACGTCAGCTCCCCGGCAACCACCCGGGGAGCATCGGGCGCACCCCGGCTCCGGATCCGTTCCCGGAGCTCCGTCAGTGGTGCGATCCCGAGACGCGCCAGGAAGGTCAGCGTCCGCTCCATGCTCCGGCTCTCCACGGGGTAGAGGAGCAGCTGGAACGCCGGTTCGTTGCCGGCCAGCAGCAGACCGTTCCGGTCGTAGATCCGCCCCCGGACCGGAAGGACGGGTACCTGGCGGATCCGGTTACTCTCCGCCATCCGGCGCCACCTGGGGCCCTCCACGACCTGCAGCGCGCCGAGTCTCAGGACGAGCAGGAACCCGACGACCCCCAGCGCGACGAGGAGGGCGGTGACCCGTGCGCGGAACGGTCCGAGATCCTCGCGGACCCGCACGATCACCTCAGCGCAACCTGCGGCGGCGCATCCGGCCGATGGCGCCGGCGACGTCGAGACGCTGGACGACTCCCACCAGCCCGCACCACGCGGACCCCAGGAGAAGCACCCTGAGAACAGGAATCCACATCCAGGGGCCAGCGAGACCGAGCGGCAGGAGGGTCAGGCGGCGGAGCAAGAGGACCCCGGCCGCCGCGACGGCACCAGCCCCCGCCCACGCCACCGGGGACCGGTCCGCGACCCGCCGCGCCAGCCAGCCGAGGGCGAGCCCCGCACCGCTCCACGCAATCCCTCCCGGACCGATCACCGGTTCCGTGACCACGTCCCATCCCAGCCCGAGAAGAACCAGGGCCCAGAACGGCCATGCCCGGTCGTTCCGCAGCGGCGGCCAGACGAGCCAGACGAGCGGCAGCCAGAGGTCGGTCGCCCAAGCCGGAAGCCCTGGCAGGCCCAGGATCCGCTGACCGGTCAGCGTCACGAGGACCAGGAGCGCCGCCGTCATCCGGACTCCCCCCCACGCCAGCCGGTGAGGACCACCGCCGTCTCGACGCGTTCCACGTCGACGGCGGGCACGGCCTCCACGTCGAGGAACGCGCCCCCCCGCTCCCTGACGGAGGCCACTCGGCCCACGGCGGCCCCCCGCGGGTAGAGCCCATCGGCACCGCTCGTCACCAGCCGGCTGCCAACGAGGAGCTGCGCCGTCCTCGGCACATACCGGATGCGAAGCCGGCCCGAGCCGTCACCCTCGGCGAGACCGTGGACGGAGCCGTCGACGGTCTGGACCGCCACCGCCGCCGAAGGGCCCGTCAGGACCTCGACCCAGCTCGTCGAGGCCCCGACCCTCCAGAGGCGCCCGAGGACGCCGTCGCCCGTCAAGACGGGCTGGTCGGGACGGAGCCCGTCCCGCAGCCCTCCCGCGACCTCCAGGATTCCGCGGGAGAGGTCGCGGTACCGGCAGGAGACCACGACGATCCGGCGCATCCCGTCGCGTGTCGCCGTCGCCAGGGGAAGCGCCGAACGCAACATGCCGACCTCGGCGCGCAGGGCCGCCTCCCGCGCGCGGCACCGTTCCAGATCGAGCCGCATCCTCCGGTGCTCTGCGACGATCCGCCGGAAGTCCGACACGCCGCCGGCGAGGTCCCGCACGGCCAGGACCGCGCCTTCCACCCCGAGGCGAACGGGAGCGCCGGCCGCACGCAACCAGGACCCGAGGAGCGACCCGTGCCCCGCCGGGACCTGGGCCGCCGAAACCAGTTCCAGGAGCACCCAGACCAGCACGGCGCGGAGCGGGCCGGGCGGTAGCCGTCGCACGTCAGTCGATCGCGATCTTCCTGAGGAGATCGATGTTCGTCAGCATCATCCCCGTCCCCCGCACGACGGCGGAGCCGGGCTCCTCCGCATGGGCGACCGGGAGTCCCGTCTCCTCCCGCAGGCGCTTGTCCAGGTTCTTCAGCTGGGACCCGCCACCCGCCAGGATGATCCCCTTGTCGATGATGTCCGCCGAGAGCTCCGGCGGCGTCTTCTCCAGCGCGCCCCGGACGGCGTCGACGATGGTGGCCACCGGCTCCGCCAGCGCTTCCCGGATCTCCTCGTCCGTGATCGTCAGGTTCTTCGGGATCCCCTCCACGAGGTCCCGTCCCTTGATGTCGATGCTCAGCGGCTCGTCCAGGGGGTAGGCCGATCCCACCTCCATCTTGATCGTCTCGGCGGTCCGCTCACCCACGAGGAGGTTGTACTTCTTCTTGATGTACTGGATGATCGCCTCGTCCATCTCGTTTCCGGCGACCCGCACCGACCGCGAGTAGACGACGCCGGCGAGGGAGATCACCGCCACGTCGGTCGTGCCGCCGCCGATGTCCACGATCAGGTTCCCGGACGGCTCGGTGATGGGGAGCCCCGCCCCGATCGCCGCCGCCATGGCCTGTTCGATCAGGTAGACCTCGCTGGCGCCGGCCTTGAGCGCCGTATCCTTGACCGCACGCTTCTCCACCTGCGTGATCTCGGACGGCACCGAGATGACGATGCGGGGCCGGACGAGGAAGGAGCGTCCGTGCGCCTTCTTGATGAAGTAGTCCAGCATCCGCTCGGTGACCTCGAAGTCGGCGATGACGCCGTCCTTCATCGGCCGGATGGCGCGGATGTTGCTCGGGGTCTTCCCGAGCATCTCCTTCGCCTTCTGGCCGACGGCCTCGACACGGTTCGTCACTGTGTTGACGGCGACGATCGACGGTTCCATCACGACGATCCCACGCCCCCGGATGTAGACGAGCGTCGTCGCCGTTCCAAGGTCGATCGCAAGATCGGACGAAAAGATGCTCAGGAGGCCAGCGAGGCCCATCAATACACCTCCACGAAGACTCGTTCCTGTCGGGTCGTCTCGTTGCCGGCGGGATCCCTGGCCACGATGACGAGCGTGTTCCACCCCGGTTCGATCACCTCGATCGTCTTGCGGAAGTGGCCGTCTCCCTCGACGTCCAGCATCTCGCCGTTGACCTCGACCTCCGCACCGGGCTCGGTCGTTCCCTCGATGATGAACAGGTGCCCGAGCTGCTGGAGCGGCTTCAGCTCGAGCTTCGGGGGCACCACGTCCATGAGGCCGGCCGGTGTGCTGGCCCCGACGACCCGGAACCGCCAGGGCTCCGACCACTCGGACTCCATCCCCTCCCGGTTGACGGCGGCGACCCGCCAGAAGTAGATCCCGCGGTGCATCGGGCGCAGTCGTGCGGAGCTCTTCTTCCGTCCCTGGGAGTCGACGTCCAAGGTGCTCGGCAGGAACAGGCGCGACCTGGAGACCTGGAGGTGGGAGGCCACGGCACCCTCCGGAAGCCGCCACCGCAGCGTGATCACCCGGTCCTTGCCCAGCTCGAACGCCGCGTTGACCGGCGGCTCGAGGAGTACTGGCGGATCGGGGATCCGCTGCTTCCCGGAAAGCCCCTGCCCCGGAGACGCCTCCACGACCTCCCGGGGGCCAAGGTGGACGCCGGGTCCGGAGGCGGAGCGGACTCTGGCCCCGCCCTCGAACGCCGCGATCACCGCGGTCTTGTCGTCGGCGCGAACGCCGACCCGGACACGGCTCTCCCGGCCGATCACCGCCCTTGCGGCTTCGGTGGAGACGTGAGCAGGCTGGTCCGCCGTGGAGACGTCGATCTCGCCGACGACCATGGAAACGGACGCGGACGACGCTGTCCTGTGAGGCCTGCTGACCTCGAGCAGGGAGTTCGGATCGAGGCGGTACAGCGTGCCGTTGGAGAAGAGGATCTCGGCAAGGCCGTTATTCCCCGTCCGGACGAAGTCGCCGTTGAACAGTGGCTGGCGCTCGTGAGCCGGCTGCCACTCCGACCGGCCCGCCCGCTGGACGGCCACGTCCCCTTCGAGACTGACGATCTGGCCGACGCCGGCCAGCGTGCGGTCCCCCTCCCCGAGGAGCAGCTCGTACCGCTGGCGCGCCAGATCGGCCTCTTTCCGCGCCGCTTCCCACTGCTCCGCGACGTACGCCTCGCGGGCCTCCTTGAGCTGCGCATCGGCCTGAACGAGCTCGTTCTTCCATGCAGCGGGAACCGCCTCGTTCCTGCACCGTTCCCGGACCTGCTCGGCCCGCTCGATCGCCTTCCGGGCGACGACCCTCGGCGGCTGGTTGAGGAGACGGTGGCCGAGGAACAGGAGTCCGACGGCGATGAGGGCAACGAGGCCAATCGCCACGATCCTGCGTGCGAAATCCACTCGCACCACGACCCAGTCGAACTCGAACTTCCTGACCACACGCGCCTCCAGCCCGACACTACCACGCCGCCGGGCCAGCGGCAAGACGCGCTCTCTCCGTGGGTTACTCCACACCGTCCGATCGTTCTCCCGGCGTCACGGACATCCCCCGTGGCCGCGTGCCGGGCGGGCTTCGATCCCCCCGGGTCCCTGTTCTTCGGCTGCGCCTCGCGTGCGGTCCGTGCGGAATCCGCCTCTGCCGTCTTGCACGCAGGAGACCGCTCGGATACACTTCGCAACCCTGGAGCGCCTGTTTCGGAGGTTCTTGATGCTCAAGGTCATGCGCGATCAGTTCCGTCACCTGAAGTTCGTTCTGTGGTTCGTGGTGATCGTGTTCCTGCTGCTCGTATTCGTCGACTGGGGAACGGGGCGGAACCGCGGCCGCGACGCAGCCGCGGCCGTCCGGGTCGGCAACCGGACCATCGACGAGGCCCAGTTCCTCAAGAAGGTCCGGCAGACCGAGGACCGGTTCCGCCAGATCTACGGGGACCAGTGGAACCAGCTGAGCGGCCGGATCAACATCGCCGAGCAGACGGCCGCGCAGATCATCCAGCGCGAGCTGCTGGCCCAGGAGGCCCGGCGCGCCGGGCTGGTGGTCACGAAGAAGGAGCTCCAGGAGAGGATCCTCTCTATCCCGATGTTCAAGCGGGAGGACGGGAGCTTCGTCGGGATGGAGCTGTACGCCCGGATCCTCCGGGCCAACGGGCTGACACCCGAAGAGTTCGAGGAGGATCTCCGGAACGACATCCTGATCGAGAAGCTCCAGAAGCTGCTCGAGGACGGGATCATCGTGACCGACGCCGAGGCCGAGAAGTCGTTGCGCCGCGAGCGGGAGACCGCGTCGTTCGACGGGATCTTCCTCCGGGCCGACGCCCTTCTCCGGGAGGTCACCGTGACCGACGAGGAGATCCAGAAGTACTACGAGGAGCACAGGGACGCCTTCCGGCGCGGTGAGCAGCGGGTGATCCGGTACCTCCAGGTGGAGACGGCCCGCCTGCGGCGGCTGCTCCCCGTGGACGACGCGGCGATCGAGAAGTACTACGAGGAGCACAAGGACGAGTTCAGGCGCGGGGAGCAAGCCCGGGCACGGCACATCCTGATCAAGGTCGCCCCGGACGCCTCCCCCGAGGAACAGGCGAAGGCCAAGCTCCGCGCCGAGGGGATCGCAAAGATCGCCCGTTCCGGCGCTGACTTCGCCGAGCTGGCCCGGATGCGTTCCGAGGACGAGGGAAGCCGCGACCAGGGCGGTGATCTCGGCTGGTTCGGACGGGGCCGGATGGTCAAGGAGTTCGAGGACGCCGTGTTCGGCCACAAGCCCGGTGAGATCGTGGGGCCCGTCAAGAGCCAGTTCGGCTGGCACATCATCAAGGTCGAGGGGTTCCGGCCGGCCGCGGTGCGGCCGCTCGAGGAGGTGCGCGAGCAGGTCCGGTTCAGGCTGCTCGAGGGGAAGGCCGCAGAGGAGGCCGAGGCCAGGGCGAAGGCGTTGGCCGAGAAGATCCGGAAGGAACCCCCCGACACCGACGAAGCGTGGCAGAAGATCGCCGACGAGGACGAGAGCGTCACCCTCAACGTGACGCCACCGTTCGGCAAGGACGAGGTCATCCCCGGCATCGGCCAGGACGAGGAGCTCTCAACGAAGATCTTCGAGGCGAAGCCCGGCGACGTGGGCGGCCCCAGGGCGACTTCCCGCGGGTGGATCGTCTGGCAGCTGGCGAAGGTGATCCCGGCCGGCGTCCCGCCGCTCGACGAGGTCCGCGACCGGGTGGAGTCCGAGCTCAGGCGTGAGAAGGCGATGGAGCTTGCCGTCGAGCGGGCCAGAAAGCTCGCCGAGGCGTGGCGCAACGGCGCCGATCCCCACGAGCTGGCGAAACGGTACGGCACCTCCGTCACCACGACGAACAACCACCGCAGGGGCACGCCGATCCCGGGGATCGGTCCGTCGAAGGAGCTCGACGATGCGGTCTTCTCCGCCGCCATCGGGGACGTGGTCGGGCCGGTCCGGATCGCCGACCGCGGCGCCGCCGTGGTCAAGATCACGGGGCTGAAGACGCTCTCGCCCGAGGAGCTCGAGTCCGAGCTCGAGGCCTACCGGAAACGGCTCGTGACGCAGCGGGCCACGGCGCTCCGCGACGCCATCCTCAACGAGCGGCGCCGCGACACGGTAGTCACGGTGGACGAGCAGCTGATCCAGCGGTTCGCGCCGCGTGGGGCCGGGGGGTAGGGGCCGGTGATCGGTCGCCTCGAGGGGCGGCTGTTCCTCCTCCGGCCCGGTGAGGTCGTCGTCGACGCCGGCGGGACCGGGTACCGCGTGGCCGTCAGCCTCCGGACGTTCGAGGCGCTGGCGGGGGCCTCGGAAGGCGCTCTGTGGATCCACACATCGGTGCGCGCCGACCAGATCGCCCTCTACGGCTTCCAGGAGCCGGCCGAGCTCGAGCTGTTCGAGCGGCTGATCGGCATCGCCGGGGTCGGCCCCCGGACCGCCCTCGCGGCCCTCTCCGCCCTCTCGCCCGAGGAGCTCGCCGTCGCGGTGGAGAGCGGCGACACGCGCCGCCTGTGCAAGGTCCCCGGGATCGGGAAGAAGACGGCCGACCGGATCGTCCTGGAGCTCAAGGGGGTCCTCGAGGCGGCCCTGGCGCCGCCCGACGACGCCCACGCCGATGCCGTGTCCGCCCTGGTCAACCTGGGGTACAGTGAACGGGACGCCCGGAAGGCGGTGGAGGCGGCCGGGACCGGGCAGGGAACGCCGCTGCCGGAGATCCTCCGGCTGGCGTTGAAGACGCTCAACCGATGACCGACGCCGGCAACGACGTGCTGCGGCCCGCCGCCGGACCCGACGAGCTCGGGTTCGAGCTCTCGCTGCGCCCGCGGACGCTCGGGGAGTTCGTTGGCCAGGAGCGGCTCCGGGAGAACCTCGGCGTGTACATCGCCGCGGCCCGCTCCCGCGGCGAGGCGCTGGATCACGTCCTGCTGTTCGGTCCGCCGGGGCTCGGCAAGACGACGCTGGCCCACATCATCGCCTCGGAGATGGGGTCGGAGCTCCACATCAGCTCCGGCCCCGTGCTCGAACGCCCGGGGGACCTGGCGGCGATCCTGACCAACCTCGCCGAGGGCGACGTGCTGTTCATCGACGAGATCCACCGGCTGAGCGCGGCCGTCGAGGAGATTCTGTACCCCGCCATGGAGGACTTCCAGCTCGACCTGGTCATCGGCCAGGGGCCTGCGGCGCGGAGCGTCCGGCTCGGGCTGCCCCGGTTCACGCTGGTCGGCGCCACGACACGGGCCGGGCTGCTGACCGCACCGCTGCGGGACCGGTTCGGGATCGTGCACCGCCTCGAGTTCTACCCGCCGGCGGACCTCTCCACCATCGTCCGCCGTTCCGCCGGGATCCTCGAGGTCGCCATCGACGACGACGCGGCGGTGGAGATCGCCCGGCGGTCCCGGGGCACGCCACGGATCGCCAACCGCCTCCTGCGCCGGATGCGGGACTACGCCCACTTCCGCGGCGTACCCGCCATCGACCTCGAGACGGCCCGGTGGGGGCTGGAACGGATGGAGGTGGACTCGTACGGTCTGGACCAGCTGGACCGGCGGATGCTCGGCACCATCATCGAGCTGTACGGGGGCGGCCCCGTGGGGCTCCGGGCGCTGGCGGCCTCCATCGGGGAGGACGCCGGAACCCTCGAGGACATCCACGAGCCGTACCTGCTCCAGATCGGGTTCATCCGGCGGACGCCCCGGGGCCGGGTGGCCACACCGGCGGCGTACACCCACCTCGGCTTCGAGCCACCCACCGGTCCTCTGTTCGCGGAGGGATCGTGAACAGCCCCGTCCCCGTGATCTGGAACCCGACCTCCGGCCGCGGCCGGGCGGCCAAGGGGCGGTCGCGCCTGGCGGCGGCGGCGGAACGGCTCGGGATCGCCCTGGAGTGGTGGGGGACCGAACGGCCAGGCCACGCCACCGAGCTCGCCCGGCGGGCGGCCGCAGAGCGCCGGCCCCTCGTCCTCGCCTTCGGCGGTGACGGCACGTACAACGAGGTCGCCCGGGGGCTCGTGGGGACCGGGACCGCCATGGGGATCCTGCCGGGAGGGACGACCTCGGTGCTGGCCTACGAGCTCGGCATCCCCCAGGAGGTCGACCGGGCGTTCGAGCTCGTCATGGGCGGGGAGGACCGCCCCATGAGCGTCGGCCGGACCGACGCCGGCGACCTGTTCCTGCTGATGCTTTCCACCGGTCCCGACGCCGTGGTCCTCGACCGGCTGTCGCCGCGCCTCAAGCGGTACGGCGGCAAGGCGGGGATCGCCGCGCAGGCGGTCGTCGAGTTCGCGCGGGGCGACCTGCCGGAGATCGAGGTGCTCCCCGATGGCGGCGCACCGGTCCGCGGCGGGTGGGCCATCGTCGGGAACGGCGAGTGCTACGGCGGCCCGTTTCCCGCCACGCCGGGCGCCTCCCCCTTCTCCGACGAACTCGTGACCGTGGTCCAGACCCGGACTGGCCGGGCGGCGGCGGTGCCGTTCTTCCTCGCCATCCCGAAGGGGCGGCACGTGGAGCGGCCGGACGTGGTGGTCCGCCGGACCCGGCGCGTCCGGATCGAGCCGGTCTCCGGCGGCGAGGTCCCGTACCAGCTCGACGGCGACCCCGTGGGCGTCCTGCCCGTGGAGGCGTGGGTGGAGGCCGGGGCGCTGGTGGTCCGCGTTCCCCGGCCGTGAGCCGCCGACCGGGTATACTTCCGCGCCTGGAGGGCCGATGAGCACGGAGCCGAGGGATTTCATCCGCAGGATCGTCGCCGAGGAGCTGGCGTCCGGGAAGGTCGAACGCGTCCACACCCGCTTCCCCCCGGAACCGAACGGGTACCTCCACATCGGCCACGCCAAGTCCATCGTGCTGAACTTCGGGATCGCCGAGGAGTTCGGCGGGCTCTGCAACCTCCGGTTCGACGACACCAACCCGATCAAGGAGGAGGTCGAGTACGTCGAGTCGATCCGGGAGGACGTCCGCTGGCTCGGGTTCGACTGGGAGGACCGGGAGTACTACGCCTCGGACTACTTCGAGCAGCTGTACGAGTGGGCGGAGCAGCTGATCCGGAGGGGGAAGGCGTACGTCTGCGACCTCTCCCCGGAGGAGGTCCGGGCCACCCGCGGCACCCTGACCGAGCCCGGGACCCCGTCGCCGTACCGCGACCGGTCCGTGGAGGAGAACCTCGACCTTCTCCGGCGGATGCGCGCCGGGGAGTTCCCCGACGGCTCCCGGACGCTCCGCGCCAGGATCGACATGGCCGCGCCCAACCTCAACCTGCGGGACCCCGTCATGTACCGGATCCTCCGGGCGCACCACCACCGGACCGGCGACGCCTGGTGCATCTACCCGACCTACGACTGGGCCCACGGGCAGTCCGACGCCATCGAGGGGATCACCCACTCCCTCTGCACCCTGGAGTTCGAGGCGCACCGCCCCCTGTACGACTGGTTCCTCGAGGCGCTGGAGCTGCCCCACCGGCCGCGGCAGATCGAGTTCGCGCGCCTCAACCTGACCTACACCGTGCTCTCCAAGCGGCGGCTGCTCCAGCTCGTCTCCGAGGGTCACGTCTCCGGGTGGGACGACCCGCGGATGCCCACCCTCTCCGGGCTGCGGCGGCGCGGATACACCCCCGAGGCGATCCGCGCGTTCTGCGACCGGATCGGCCTGGCCAAGCGTGACTCGGTGGTGGACGTGGCCCTCCTCGAGTGGGCGATCCGGGACCACCTCAACACGACGGTCCGGCGGACTATGGGCGTGCTCCGGCCGGTCAGGCTCGTCATCGAGAACTACCCGGAGGAGCTCGTGGAGGAGATGGATGCCCCGTACTTCCCCGACGAGCCCGCACGGATGGGGTACCGGAAGGTCCCGTTCTGCCGGGAGCTGTGGATCGAGGCGACCGACTTCATGGAGGACCCGCCGAAGAAGTTCTGGCGGATGGCCCCGGGGCGCGAGGTCCGCCTGCGCTGGGCGTACCTGGTCACCTGCACCGGCGTGGTCCGGGACGCCGACGGCGAGATCGTGGAGATCCGCGCAACCTACGACCCGGCCACGCGGGGCGGCGACGCCCCCGACGGGCGGCGCGTCCGGGGCACGATCCACTGGGTCTCGGCCCGCCACGCCGTGGACGCCGAGGTCCGGCTGTACGACCGGCTGTTCTCCGTGCCCGAGCCCGGCGCCGGGGGGCGGGACTTCCTCGCCGACATCAACCCGGACTCGCTCGAGGCGCTCCACGGGTGCAAGCTCGAACCGTCGCTGGCCGGCGTCACCGCGGGCGACCGGTTCCAGCTCGAACGGACCGGCTACTTCGTCGCCGACCCCGACACCACGCCCGGCCGCCCCGTGCTCAACCGGATCGTCCCGCTCAAGGACACCTGGGCCAAGATCGCCCGCCGCCAGCAGCAGACCCGCTGAGCGTTCCATCCTCCGTCCTCGGACGCGAGGGGAGTGTCTCCGGAGGCGGCTGGCCGCGGCCGGATCGTTCACGAGACCGGAGGCGGACCGTCTGAGGCCGCACTGAAAAGGTTTCCGTACTCCGCGATCGGGGAGGGTCCGGCAGCCCGATCTTCGTCGCCCGCACGAAGCGCGGGGGCCGGCCGCCGGTTCATCTTCGAGGGGAGTGTCCCCTTCTGGTCCCGCTTCGCCACAAAGGGATCAGTCGCCCGGGCCGAGCAGTTCGATCTCCTCCTCGGTGGGCTGGAACATGTACGCGCCGACGCACCCCGGACCCACGTGGGTCCCGACGATCGGACCGATCTCCCCTTCCATCAGCTCGAGGACGTTGAACTCCGCCTCCACGAGCTCCCGGAGCCTGGCGCCCCACCTCGGCGCCGAGGCATGAGCCACCGTTACGATGACGGGCCTTGATGGATCCACACGTTCCTTGAAAAGCTGGATCAGCCGCGGCTGCGCCTTCCGGCCGCCGCGAACCTTGTCCAGCGGCGCCACCTCGCCCTTGTCCAGGAAGAGGATCGGCTTGATGCCGAGCAGGGAGCCGAAGAACGCCGCAGCCCTCCCGATCCGGCCGCCTTTCTGGAGGTAGTCCAGCGTGTCCACGACGAAGAGCAGGTGGCTGCGTCTGCGGATGTCCTCGATCCGGTCGACCAGCTCGTCCATACCGAGACCACGGCGCACCATCCGGGCGGCTATGATCGTCATGGTTCCCAGCCCCGCCGTCGTGAACCACGAGTCCACGACCCGGATATCCGGCACACCGGGCAGCCCGGCCTCTTTCCGGATCGCTGCGAGCTCGTCCTTCGCCTCGGCGATGGCGTCCCGGGCCCGCTTCGCCGTGTCGGACATCTTTTCCGAGATGTGGAGGGAGAAGATATCGCCGGTTCCTACGAGCCTGGCGTACGCCTCCCGGAACTCCCCATGGGACGGTGGACTAGTCGTGGGTAGCTTCGCCGACTCCCGGAGGCGCCTGTAGAACTGGTCGGGGTGGAGGTCCACGCCGTCCTTGAACACCTGCTGCCCGAAGAGCACCGAGAGCGGCACCACGGTGATCCCGTACTTCCGGACGACCTCCGCTGCGAGGTCGGCGGTGGAATCGGTGACGATGTGAATCCTGTGTTCTGGAGGAGCGATGACGAGCAGGCCCGCTTCCTCGAGGGCCACGATCGTTCGCACGGTCTCGAGGTCGGTCGCCGGGACGCCGTCGATCAGCTCTCCGAGGTTCTTCGCGTGCTGGACGTGGGAGAAGATCGCCTTCTCGATCGGCGAGAACTCCGTGTTGAAGAAGGCGTCGCCGACCTCCAGGGAGACTTTCGACTCCAGGGGTGGGAGCTTGCGGAGGAGCTCCTCGAACTGCAGCCGTTCGTCCACGGCGTCACTGACCAGCGCCGCCAGCGGCTTGTCGATGGTCCGTTCGACGTCGGGGAGGCGAACCTCGAGGACGAACCCCCCGGAACGGAGCGCCGCGATCCTGTTGAACGCCTTGATCCCGCGGGCGATTCCCCAGTGCGCATCGATCGGCTCGCCGTCCTGCACCCAAAAGCCGACGTTCTCCACCCCGGCACCGAGGCTGACGTGCGCCGTGATCAGGTGTTTGGAGAGGACCCGGAGCAGCTCCCCGATCGTCACACGGGTCAGGTCACCGTAGAGGGCGTCGATCCGGTCCCCGAGCTCACCGCCGATCTCCTGCGCCAGCAGGAGGAGACGGACCTGGAGCAACAGGCGTCTGGGGTCGATGTCGGCGCTTCGGAGGTAATAGATCGCGCCCTCCGGGCGGTCCTCCGGGAGCTCCTCCTCGTTCTCGTACAGCACGAGGAACGGCGGGATCGACAGTCCGGTCGCCTCCAGCCGCTGCCGGAGCTCGAGGGGGGAGATCCCCGACAACCCCGTGTGGGCCACCACGAGCGCCGGGTCGAGTCCCGCGGTGAACCGGAGCGCCTCCTCTCCGTTGACGGCGTTGATGACCTCGTACCCTCCCTCGTACAGGGCAAGCCCGAGCCGACGCCGCCTCTCGTCCGAACTGTCCGCCACGAGAACCGTCTGGACGTGGTGCGCCACGGCGCTCCTCCCTTCACTTGCTAGTATACACCTGTGAAAGTCAACCCCCTCACCGGCTCGCCGTTGCGAATCGCTGGTTCGGCCGCCGTCCTCCTCGTGTGCATCGCGACGGTTCCCGTCCTCCGGTCGGCGCTCTCGCTCCGCGAGGCCGCCTCGGCCCACCGCGCCGGGAACGTCCTGGCGGAGACCACGGCGCTCGACAGGGCCCTGCTCGAGGCGCCGCCGTGGGCCGTCCCCATCCGAGCCGCCGCACGCCGCCGTCTGGAGGCCCTTGCCACCGGGACCGGGGCGGAAGCGTGGTACGCCGCCCTGTCGCTGGTGACCGCGGGCCACGGTGCGGACCGCGCCCGGTGGCAGGCCCGGTGCCTCGAGATCGTGAGCGACCCGTCCGTGGCGCCCACCGCCATGATCCCGGTGGATGCCACACCTCCCTCCACCGTTCTGGCGGCGGCCTCGACGGGAGCGCTCGTCGCCTGGATCGTTCTCGCCGTGGCGGCGTCCGTGGGGTCCGGACACACGGCACGCCGGGCGGCGCTGGCCGCTGCCGCGTGCTGGCTCCTGTGGCTCGTCACACTCCTGGTCGCTTGAGCCGTTCCCTGGCGATCCGTCCGTAGGCGGTCCGGACCGCCTCCCGGCCCCACCGGCGCTCGAGCCGCCGCACGATGAAGTGCCCCCTGGCCATGCGCTGGAAGTGGGCCGTGAACGCCGCGTTGATCCCCGCTCCACCCAGGGCACCGAACACCGGCGCCGCCTGGGCCACCGCCTTTTCACCCACCACGATCTGAAACCGGGATCCGATCCGGACGATCAGCTCTCCGAGGGCTCGTCCCATCCCACCGCCCGCCGAGCGGTCGATCACCGCCCGCACGCCCTCGGCAAGGGCGGCCCTGAGGGCGAAGTAGGCGTTCTCCGCGGCATCGTCCGCCCGGCTCCGTCCGCCGAGCGCGAACACCTCGAGGCAGGCCAGGCGCGCCTCCAGCGTGGTGAGGTCCTCCCCCTCCTCGGCGGCGATCTCCGCGATGGAGCGGAGCATCAGCGTCGTGGTCACCGGCAGCTCCACCACCAGGGTGGCCAGCCCGCCCGCCCCACCCACGGCGCCGGTGACCATCGTCGCAAGACGGTGGAACCGTTCGCCTCGGAACCGCCGCGGCCCGAGCTCCAGGCTCCCGATGGCCACATCGGCCGCCCGCTTGAGGGCAGCATCCACCGCGCGGGTGAGGACATGGGTGGCCCGCCCGGGGAGGCGGGCTGCCAGCCGCTCGATCGGCACCCCCACGTGGTTTGCCAGAGTGATCAGGAACGACGGCTGCTCCAGGAGCGCCACCGCCCGCGCGAGATCGTGACCGGCCCGGGGGTCAAGGCCGGCTTCCAGCAGCTCGCCGTGAAGCGCCAGGTCCGTGTCCATCGGTTCATCCTCTCACGGACTGGCCGGTCGCCGAAAGGCCGCCGTCAGCCGGCGATCTCGGCGAGGATCCGACCGGCGGCCGCCGCGGGATCGTCGGCCCTGGTGATGGGACGGCCCACGACGAGGATGTCCGCGCCGGCGGCCACGGCGTCGGCGGGCGTGACGATCCGCTTCTGGTCGTCGGAGGCCGCCCAGCGCGGCCGGATCCCCGGGGTCACCACGAGGAACCCGGGTCCGCACGCGGACCGGATCGCCGCGGCCTCCCGCGCCGAGGCCACCACGCCGTCGAGGCCGGCCTCCTGCGCGAGCCGGGCCCACCGCACGACGAGCGTCTCCGGATCGGCCGGGATCCCCAGCGCCTCCAACGCCGCCCGGTCGAGGGAGGTCAGCACGGTGACGGCGATGACCCGCGGCCGCGGCGCCCCGGGCGGTGTGCCCCGTTCGGCGCCCTCCACGGCCGCCTCCATCATGGCCCGGCCGCCCGAGGCGTGGACGTTGAACATCGCCGCCCCCGAGCGGGCACAGTTGGCAGCGGCCCCCCGCACGGTGTTGGGGATGTCGTGGAGCTTGAGGTCGAGGAAGACCCGCGCTCCGGTCGCCGCCACCGCGCCGACGAGCTCCGGCCCGAACGCCGTGAACGCCTCGAGCCCGACCTTCAGCCACCCCGACGCTCCCCCCAGCGCGCGGGCCGTCTCCAGGATCCACTCCCGGTCGCTGCCGTCCAGCGCCGCGCACAGCCTCTCCCTGGTCTCCACCATCATCCGACCTCCAGTGCGCCCACGAGCTCGGAGACCGAGCCCACGCCGTGCGCCCTCATGTACGCCTCGAGCTCCCCCACGATGGCGAGCATCGCCCCGGGGCGGCGGAACGTCGCCGTCCCCACCTGGACGGCCGAGGCCCCCGCGAGCAGGAACCGGACAACGTCGGATCCGCTCTCGATCCCCCCGAGCCCGACCAGCGGCACCTCCGGGAGCGCGCGGTGGACCTCGTGGACCATCCGGAGCGCCACGGGAAGGATCGCAGGCCCCGAGAGCCCCCCGTAGACCCGGGCCAGCAACGGCCGGCGGGTCACAGGGTCGATCATCATCCCCCGGATCGTATTGATCAGCGAGAGGGCGTCGGCCCCGCCCTCCACCGCGCCCTCCGCCGTGGCCACGAGGTCCGGCGCGTTGGGGGAGAGCTTGACCCAGAGCGGCCGCGACGTCGTCTCGCGGCACCGGGCCGTCAGCTTCCTGAGCCCCTTCCGGTCGTGGCCGAACTCGATCCCGCCGGAGGAGACGTTGGGGCAGGAGACGTTGAGTTCGTAGCCGTGGACCCCCGCCTCCCGCTCGCACCGCTCGATGACGGTGACGTAGTCGGTCGGCGTCTCGCCAAAGACGTTGACGATCACCGTGACGCCGCGCTCGCGGAGCCGGGGCAGCTTCTCCCGGCAGAACGCCTCGACACCGATGTTCTCGAGCCCGATGGCGTTGAGCATCCCCGAGGG
>Ga0256835_1000681_pt1 | contig 23405 bp, 21 predicted proteins | sample PIR30metaG_FD_185972 | JGI IMG/M metagenome (GOLD analysis project Ga0256835, IMG submission 185972) | Hydrothermal vent microbial communities from East Pacific Rise, Pacific Ocean - PIR-30 | ecosystem: Environmental > Aquatic > Marine > Hydrothermal vents | place: Pacific Ocean: East Pacific...
ATTTTTAAAGCGTCAAAATTCTGAGCGTCAAAATTTTTCATACCAGACACACCATGTTTCCAAAGAGATTTAACAAAATTTCTTAAAGCAATTGCCCGTTCCCAATCATTTGAAATCTTTGAAATATCCGCTAGCCCCTTCAGGGTGCGATAAGCAATATTTATCCGTTTTGGATCATGGGGAGCATAATAAAAATTATAGATAGAATTTCGAGGGAAGTAATTTTCAAAAGAAATTATTTTAAACGGAAGAGATCTTTTTTTAATTTCAGAAAGAAAAATTTGTACTGATGATATAAAATAATGTGGTTCAATAGAAGAATCAGAATTGGGTTTCAAAATGGCCACTTTTCTTGTTGAATTCCAGGGATCATATAAATGATAAAACCTTTCTAAACATTCTACAACTATTTCCCGTGTTATTAACTTTCCCACCAAAAAAGGGCTTATTCTATATTGAACAGAAAGATACAAACACAAGGAAATCATTAAAAAAAGGAAAAAAAGCAGATAATTATATTTAGCATGTAAAAATTTCATTTGGGATAATCCGCAAGGGAAGTATACTTATATACCAAAAACTTCCAGGAGACATACATTCATACATCAACAACTCATCAACTGAAAAACCTTCGAGTAAACCTTTGTTCTCTGCACCACTATCAAAGAAACCTCATAAAGACAAGCACAAATTGATCTATTTAAAAACTCACGAATAATACCAAACGTTTTAACCTCATCGAATGAAAAAGGTTTCTATAACTTTATTCGCTAATTTTCGATACACTCCCCTCTTAAATCTATGAATTCCAATGAAATGCAAAAAAGAAATTCCTTCAAAATTTGAAAGCTCACCGTCATAATTACGATATTTGTGCCAAGGAAGTAAAAATAGATCTGACATATTAGCCAAAATAAAGTTAGAACAAAACTGCTCACTTCCCCACGCATACCACAAGTTACCCACCAAATTTTCCATATTTAATGAAAACCTTTCTAGATCAGAAAAGGTAAAACTATAAGGAGGAAATCCCGCAAAAGCAGCACACCCCCTAACATATCTAAGCCTGTGAACAGGATAACCTACTAGATCTTGCAAATAAGACTCAAAAACTAGCTGAACTAAATTTTTATTCCGAAGTTTTTTAAGTTTTTTCTTAGAGGCAGAAGAAATATCTATCAAAGTAGAAATTTTAGCGGTTTTTTCTCCGCGCAAAACAAAGGGTTTATTATTATAATAGCAATTCAAAACTTCTTGACAATCAGCTATAGTTACAGTATCCGAATCCACCTGAATAACATAAAAACCCTTTTCCACATAAGAAGAAATCAAAACCAGCCTTTCCCAACATCCCCCTCTCGGACATGCCCCAACATCAACACTTGAAACGTTATGAATTTCATAGATAGGTAAATGTCTTGATATAAGATCAAGATCATTTCCAGTTAAAGAGCCATCATTAAGAAGAACAATTTCTCCTAAACGCCAAAAAGAATATAAAGATTTTATAGCAACCAAATACATAATAAGATCTTTATGAGAAAGCATAGATAAAAAGATTATTTTTTTTCCTTTAATAGAGGGACACAAAGGGGGAGTACTCAATATTTTTCTCACAGAAATATTAAAAAAAATTCTATTGAAAAGATCTCTAAGTCGATAAAACATAGAAATTTCCAATTAAAAGCTACATCTTTATTTCTTTTAATGCCATGTTTTCGTGCTATACTTTCCAACAATATGCTCAAAATCCTTATCATCCAGCAAATTTATGGCCACTCCAACACCGAAAAGATAAAGAACCGCATACTCTCGCACGTGAGAGCAAGAGTAAAACTGGTGTTTGTAACATTCAGCTTGCATCTTAGCCAAGATAGAGTAAAGTATGTAAGGCCTGAGCCAATGAATTCGAATTCCCTATATTTATATAATAGCCCAAAATTATTTTCTAAAGTGTTCATCAAATTCATGGATAGCACAAAATTTTTATGAGATCTCCCAATTATCCAAAACTCATGCAAAAATCCCTATTGTACTAATATAGATAAGATATTGTTTTTTCATGGATAACTTTGGAGATTATGCTCCAATCGTGTTCTTTAGCCCACTTTCTGGCCTCTTCTCCCATACGTCTCCTGACCTCAGGGTTTTCAATTAAAAACCGTATAGCATTAGCAATTTCTTCCACATTTCTACCATCAACCACAAGACCTGTTTTTCTATGAATTACAGCTTCAGGTTGGCCACCAACATTGCCTGCAATAGAGGGAGTGCCCGCTGCAGCTGCTTCCATAAACACTATCCCAAACCCCTCTAGATCTGCCCCAATTTGAATAGACGGCATGATAAAAATATCGGCAGCGTTAAAAGCCAAAACTTTTTCAAGTTCATCAACGGGACCCCAAAAACAGACATGCTGATTCAAGTTTAAATCCTCCACAAGAGTTAAAAGACGATCTTTGTAAGAGCCATCACCGGCTATTATATATTTTACTGAGTATCCCTCGTGAATCAATTTTTTTAAAGCATACAGAACATTCGTGTGGTTTTTTCTTGGCTCTAAGCGGGAAAGAGTAAAAAGTATAAGAGAATCTCTGGCTAAACCTTTCGAGCGGACAAATCTCTCCACTGCTTCTGTAGAAACCTGGTATTTATTATAGTCTACTCCTAAGTGGACAACTTCAATGGGAATAGAGCAGCTGAAACTTTCCAAAACAAAATTTTTAGTGAAGAAACTGTTTGCTATGATAAGAAAAGTCCGCTTTAGAGCAAATTTTGCATACAAAGTAAACAATCTACTAGTTTTAACACTTGTAAACTCTTCACCATGAGCAAATGTAACTATTTTTGCTTTTTTTAGAAAGGGAACAAAGGACAAATAAAATGATTCAGGAACAATTCGGGCAGAAAATAACAATGCTTGAGAATTCTTTAAAAATTTAGAGACTTTTAAGGAAACGGAGACTGCAAAGAATAGGTCTCGAAAAAGAGACTGACCAAATTTATTGCGATAAGAGCGGCTAAATATTCTACAAATATTCAAAGATTTATCACGATTAACCTGATCGGAAAATCCATTTTTATCTTCATAAAAGGAAGTCAGAAACAAAACATCACGAGGCCAACGCTTAAATACTTCATAAAGCCAAACATGAGCGCCTCCATGCTGAGGAAAAAAATCCAAGGAGAAAGCAATATCCATAAATTCCATAAATTCCATAAATTTTAGCCGAGAGCTTGTGACATTTTATTGTAATAAGCAAAAAAATTAGCAATCACACACAAATAGAAAAATCCCTCAAATAATTGCAAAGACAAAAACATAGAACAAACAAAAAAACCCACAAGAGATGTCAAAGTGGCTTCACTAACCAAATATAAAAATTGATCTCTATTTCGATATAACTTACTAGACCGATTTAGCAAAACAAGACTATAAAAAATAGTTATTAGATAAGAAATACCGGCAAAAATTCCACTTTCTGCAGCAAGTTGAAAAAAAGTGTTATGGGCTTGCCTAGGTTTTTTATCTGAAAAATCCGGAAAAGCTGGACCAAAAGAAGCCAAACCAACACCAAATATAGGATAAGCTTTTATCATTTTGATAGCTGCTTTCCAAGCTTGTAACCTAGTCTGAGCAGAACTTTCCTGCCCATATTCAGATATCGTTTGTGCCCTTTCTTTCATAATTGAGCCTGCCTGCCATTGATAAGCCAAAATAAATATCGGAATCAGCAAAAAACCAAAAATCTTTTTAGGGGATCTAAAAGCAACAAACAAAATAGTAACCACTAAGCCCAACAATCCGCCCCTCGAACCAGTCAAAAAAACCGCATGCCAACCAAAAGGAATAAATAGCCAAAACAGATAGCGAAGTAACTTACTTTTAAAGTACCAACCGATATAATACAAAAAAGGCAAGCTTATTACGAAGAACATAGCAAAGAAGTTTTCATCTGTCCCCATAGGACCTTTTAAACGGCCATGCAAATAACCACTCAAATAGCGATGATTTGCCCAATATATAAGGTAAATAGAAGAAAGGATTATAGGAAGAAGAAAAAACTTCAGTTTATCTCGAGAGTCAATTAATAGGCAAGCTAAGAAAAAATACAAAAATATTTTCCATTCCAAATCAAAAGTCGAAAAAGCATCCCAAAAGCGATACTCATTGTTCACATTCACATAAGGTCCCCAAACATAAGACAAAAAAACGAAGAGGAACCAAATTGAAAAGGCTGCTACCAAGAGATTTTTCAAAGGGGCAAAGGAAACCTTACCCCTCAAAACATATATTATAAAACCTATTACGGTAGGAACTGCCAGGCTGAAAAATGGTCTAATACCATAAAAGTGCCACCACCAAATTTTATGAGGCCTCAAAAGAGACACAAAATATGAAGTGACGACTCCTATCCAAGGGTATATTATAGAGATAAAACCAAAAAATATGAAAAATAAAATCCAAAAGATATGGCCCATAAATGGAATCCTTAAATTCTGAATATTTTTTAAAAAGGTTCCGTAACGTTACCTCTTTGCATTTTCTAATACAAACAGTAAAGCATCACTTCTTAACTAACATCTTCAAAAGAAAGATTAAAAAAGTTTTATAAGACTTAAAAGAAAATGGCCACAAACGAAGTCCTCTATAAAATGAACTTAAAGCCAACAAATATTGCTTCTCCAATAAATAAGTATTATAACCAAGATCCCAAAAGAATAGTTTATGAAGTTGCCTCTTCAAGGCAATTTTCAATTTAAAATCTATTTGATAGCTCGTCAAAATCCTCAAATAAACATTAATTAGATCCTGAAGAACTCTTTCTTTTTTTGAAAGACTATCCTTTGTTTTGCCAATGGTAATATGATCATCGTGAATTGTAAATATACCATGCGTGGCATCATGAAAAACAAAATTAAAGCCATGATAAAAGGCATCAAAAACTATCAATTTATCTTCCCCAACTCTGATCTTATCCCAAAACTTGATTTTCGAAAAAACCTCTTTACGCACAACGGAAGTTTGCAAACGAGCGACATCTCCAACTATAGCTGCATAACAAGCAGACACAGACGCTGGAATTAAATAATAGTCTTTATCTAAAGGCTCCATAATTTTAAAAAAACTCGGAATACCATTTTGTTTAATTACCGAAGACACGACAATTTTCTGATTTTTCATTCGCACAAGATCACCAAAAAACCAATGAACATCTGGATGAGACTCCAGAAAATTAATAGCTATTTGAAGATGCTCCGGAACCCAAAGATCATCGCTATCTAAAAAAGCCACATATTTACCAGTAGCAAAAAACAATCCTGTATTCCTTGCAACCGCCGGGCCTCTATTCTTCTGATATATATATCTTATCTTATTTGGATATCTAGAGCAAAACTTATGAACAATCGAAGACGTATAATCACTGCTACCATCATCTACAATTATTAATTCAAAATCCTTAAAACTTTGATTAAGAACGGATTCCAAAGCAAACTGTATTAAATGTGCTCTATTGTATGTTGGAATAACTACAGAAACTAACTTACAAGGCATCTTTAAAAAACAGGTTTAGAACCATTGTCCTCTTTAGAGCTTTTTTTCCTAAGAGAACTTTTTTCCTGCGATATTATAAGATATTCTTGAATCATTCCCAAGAGGATATAAAACTCTTTTCCATATTTCCACTTTACTTGATCTTGGCGGAAATAATTTATCGAATAGAGAAAAGCTCTATGTAACATCATGCGCCAAAGGTAACGAGGGACCCCTAATAAACGTTTTGACTTTAAATCTGGATTTAATCGAACCCATCCTCTACCAGCTCTTTTGGCTCTTCCCAAAAGCCATTTTAGAGTTACTTGATGTGGCAAAATTACATGCTCCACTTTTGCAGACGGTACATAAACAAATTTTTCTCCCTTTTTCTTAAGTCTATTTAATAATTCAGTTTCACTACCCATAGGATAATTTTTTCCCTTTGGACCAATTTTCTCGTCAAATTTTATATTAGAAAAAATTGAGGCTCTGATAGCCAAATTTGGACCATATGGAGCCCGATCGACCTCGCATTCTCTTGGAGCAGGATCATATTTTGCAAAAGCATGGGCACACCAATCAAAAGAAGGAGATTTAATCCAATCAGGCGTATTGGGAGGAAATCGAGGAATAATTTTTCCCCCAAAAATAGAACAATTAGGCCAACGTTTAGTGGCTTCCCACATATTAATTAGCCAATACTTATCAGGAATAATATCATCATCGGTAAAAACATAGAGACCACCTTTTGCAAAACTGATAGCTTTATTAAGAGCTATATTTTTCCCGGGCCTAGACTCTTCTAGATATATCAAAGGGAGCTCTCTAGAAGCTTCAATTAATATTTCACGAGTATTATCAGAACTACCATTATCCACCACAATAATCTCCCACTTTAAATCTGATATATACAAATCACGAAAGCGTCTTAAAGTTTTCTGTAAAAGTGGGGCCCGGTTTCTTGTAGATATCAACACACTAATATCCAGAATTTCTTGCCCATTTTTGTTCATCTTTGACTGTTTAAAACAAGAGTTTTATTAACTACTCGTCAAATTACACCCATCACAATCTTGCTAATCTATCGAAACTTCGACACCCTTTATACTTCAGGATTATTAGGATTATTAGTAATTGGCAAAATTCTTAAATATTTAGACATTTAGAAAACGCCCCAAAGTATTCGGGATCTAATACCAAATGCATTGATAAAAAGAAGCAATTCATAGTCTCGCTATCCATTTACGAGAGATTCAACACAGCTATCCCAAGAGAATCTGTTTTTTAGCTTTTTTAGGTCCCTTAATATTTCTTTCTTATCCTTTTGCAAAAAGTTTTTTATGGCTAAAGATAACGCCTTTTCGTTTAATGGCGAAAAAAATAAAGCTGCATGTTTGTAATCAGCTATAATCTCTTTAAAATAAGGATGGTCAACAGCTATGATTGGCTTCAAGAAAGTAATAGCTGCCAACAATAAACCACTTGTCGTAATTTTGCGGTAGGGCAAAATAATAGCATCGGATATTGATATAAAATTAGAAAAGTCTTGATCACTTAAAAATTGGGGGATTAGAAAAATATTTTGCTTATTACTTCTTATACTTTTGAATACGTTATAAAAAGAAGATTGAGGATGTATTTTACCTGCTATAACAAGCTGTATATCATCTCCAAGGTACTCCATCGCTTTAAGAGCAATATCGAAACCCTTATAATCGCGAACAATTCCTAAACAAGAAAAAATCGGCTTTTGGGGATTTAATCCGATTTTTAAACACGTCTCTTCTTTAGGTTCAGGTTTAGGATAAACACCTTCATAAGTTCCATGATACATAATTACCACTTTTCCTTTAAAGTTAAATTGCCCTTTAAAAATATTTGCAGCATAATTACTATGACAGATAATTATATCACTATTTTTAGCCAAAACATTATAACCTAAACGATCAATAAAATCAGCTCCTTCATGATGTTCTAAATTATGTAACGTCCACCATATTTTTTTATTTAATTTGTGAGCTAAGCGCAAATAACGCCAGAAGCCAATAACACCTCTAATCTTACCAAGTTTATTTTTAGACCTCACCCTCCATATATCTTCCGGCCAATGGAAATGTAAAATATCACACAGTTCCTTATTAGAGATAAGCCAATTATTATTAACTTGTAGCTCCCCAGCATAACAGTAGTTATGCTTTAATAGAGCATCATAAAACAGCTCTAGATATGGATTTGCTTTTATAATTGGTGGAAAAGAACAAATCTTTTTCATGACAACAACGAATATGGGGCAGAATTTATGAACTTTATTAAGAATCTATTTAATATATGATCTAGCACTCCTAAATTATTAGTAGCAGGAGTATGATCAACATAATAGAGATTTAGCTCCTTGTTTCTCAATAAAGAAGAAACTAAATTCAAAAAAGAAAGCATTGTAACGGCACGATCCTTGCTAGAAAAACTGTTATCAATATTACTAATTAATAGAGGCATCTTAAAAATAATTTCAGACGGTTTTTCATATGAAAGAGCATCCCTTAATAAACCCAAAAAGGGACAACCTAAAACACGAATTTTTTGATGTGTAAATTTTAAAAATAATTCTTCATAAGATTCCAAAAAATGGAAATTGACCGGAAATAATAATATAGTTTGTTTAGGTTTTGGCACAAAATCTGTTTCATAACCATGATTTATTAATAAATTTCTGGCAAAATAAGTAAGCATTAGCTGATTTTTTTCATCTAATTCTTTTTTCCACCTAAAAGCTCTCGATACATTAATTGGTTCTTTAACAAGATTTTTCCACCATTCTTTTTCTGAACAAAGTCTTGAACTGGTATTATAATACTGTAACATAGAAGGTTCATAGGGAACACCCAAAAAATTACATATATTTTTAAGTGTCTTTTCAGGACTCATTAGCAAATCTTCAAACTTTACTAAAAAATAAGAATGAGAAAACTTTTGTGCATAAATCTCGTCTAGCCAACATCTATAAACTCCCTGCAAAAGAGTTTTATACCCCCAAGGGACTTTCGATAACGACAAGGAAACGTCACGACAATCCCTTATAATTCTAATTATTTTAGCACTTGGAAAGTATTTCAAAATTTGAGGAATAAACAAGAGATGTCTAGGGGTTTTTTCTATCCAAGAGTGCTTCCTTTGTTTATTAGCATATTGAAGTGTTAAAGCCTCTAAAACGGCAGGTACACTAGGCTTTCTATTTTTTAGAAATTCAATAATCTCTTCTTTACTTAAAGAGTAAAGCTTATAAACATACTCATTCCCTAACTTTAGAGAACAAATAAAATTCGCAGCATAAAAAGGCCAATTTTTTTGATCTAAAAGTTTTTTTTCGATTTCTTTGGTTAAGCAAGAAAAAAAATGTGTTTCAGGACCACAAGAATAAGCACTATGATTTGCTAAAATAGCAGCCAGTAATGTCGTTCCAGACCTTGGAGTTCCAACTACAAAAACAGGGCTATTACTCATAGATTTTTCCAGGAAAACTTAAATCTTCCAAAGATTAATCCGAAAGTTTCAAACACTTCCTCAAAAAAAGATCGAAAGAAAACAAGAAAAGACAAAATATAAACAGAAAAACCAAACAACAAAGAGATACACAAACCAAGCACTGGCTCCAAACCAGAAGACAAACTAAATCTCGCAACAGAAAAAGTGACAACCGCACTCAAGAAAGAAGACACAACTATAGGCAACAGAGAGCAAAAAAGGCGAATAGGATTAACGTTTAATAAAACACGAAAAGCAAACCATAAAACTAAAAATGACGGAAACACAGAAAATAACATACCTATAGCAACACCATTAAGACCATAAAAATGTCCTAACACTCCAACGACGATAGTGGTAAAAATTAAAACAACAAAAGATATCTTAAAGGGGATATCTGGCCTATTTTTCGAGTAAAAAACACCACCCATTGGCTGAAAAATACACCTTAAAGCTGCACACAAACACAATATTTGCAGAGGCCTTATAACAGGTAGCCATTGGCTGCCCCACAAAAGAGGAACTAACAACTCAGAAACACCAGCCAAAATGAACAATACTGGGTAACAAACAAAACAAACATATTTTACAGACTTAATATAGCCTTCATAGAGTCTAACATTATTATCTTGCATTTTAGCGAAAGAGGGGAAAAGAACATTACCAACTGGCCGGGAAATTCGCTCAAGCACCAAATGAGGTAATCTATAAGCAAATTCATACAAACCTAATTTATTAGCACCTAAAATCCGACCCACAAGAAAATAATCTATATTTTGTTTTAAATAATTTGTAATGGAAAAAAGCCAAGCATAAACTCCAAATCTAAATAAATACCGAAAGACTTCCTTATGAAATACAAACCTTGGAAGCCAGCATCTAGCAGAAACCCAAAGAGACAAATTATAAAAAACGGCACTTATCATCATACCAATGACTAAGGCCCAATAAGTAAGATGAGCAAAAGCTACCAAAATTATTGCTGTTAATGACTCAAGTAAAATAGCTATAGCCTGAATAATATTTATTTTTTTGAATTCTAGATTTTTGGTTGCCAGTGTGCCCGGAATCATTCCTATAATCTGTATCAAAAGTGTAAAAGAAATTAGTCGAATAACAGGCTCTACCCGAGGTTCTTTCCAGAAGTTCGCTGCTATAGGAGCAGTAAAAAACACAACCAAAAATATTACAATACGCACACTACAAGAAAGCCAAAAAGCTGTACTTAAATCTTCTTGCGATAAATCTTTTTTTACAATGAGTCCTGAACCAAATCCTAAGGAGAGAGCTGTAATCATTAGTTCTTGATAAAGAAGCGCCATGCCAAAAAGGCCAAAATCTGAAGGCTTAAGTGCACGAGCGAGATAAATACTAGCCCCCAGGCGAACAAGAGTCTGCCATCCTCCTCCGACTATTTGCCAAATAGCCGCACGCCCAGCCTTTATCCCTAGGGATTCTCCGCTCATGATACTTATCAAATATTGATTCTATCAAAATATTTTAAAATTATTAATTTTAGGCCTCTTATTAGGTCTCTTATTAAGAGTTTTGGGTCATCAACATAGAGTTGTATTTTTAGAATTTGGTTCAGAATTGGTTACTTTAGAACTTTCATTTAATATACAGTAAAGATGCTGATAGTTAGAAATAAATTTCTCCAAAGAAAAGAATTCTTGAGCAAAACTTCGGGCTTTAAAAGCAAAATTGTCCCAATTATCTCGTAGTCTCTCGATAGCTTCATCGAGCCTAAAATCTTTATAAGAAATCCCTACCCCGTTTCTTTGTACCAATTCTCTTATTCCAACTCCTGGTCCCAAAATTACAGGGCGACCAGAGGCTAAGGCTTCTATAACAGAAGTTGGACAAGATTTACCACCATTTTCCCTAAAAGGGGCTACCACTACGTGACATTCGGCATAGAATTTCCTCATGTCTTGAACCTTTTCTGGAATCAAACGAACATTTTTTAACCCGCGTTTTTGGATCTCCTCTTTGATTTTGTGTAAAGAATCACCCCAAGGCCTCCAAAGAAAAACAAATTCTACATCTGGAAGCCTTCTTGCTGCCTCCAATAAATCATAAACCCCTCGAGATTTCAGTTCTTTTATAGTGGGGGGAGAGGAAGCAAATAAAGCACGAAAAGGTTTTGTGGAAGCAGGAGGAGGAACTTTTAGAAAAGGTTTTAAATTGATACCAGGATAAATGACTTTGACTTTTTCTTCAGGTAACCCCTTGTCAATCAGCTTCTTACGGTTCTCTTCATTATCGACGACTATATAAGTCATACGATGGTAATATTTTAAAGGTAGATCTCCCTTACCCAGTACACCTGTCAAAATAGTTTTACCTGATGAAACACTGGATAGATATATCCAATTATCCAAACTATCATAAATGTGATTTATTTTGTGCATCCTCGAACTAAGGAAAACACACAACCTTGCCAAAAAATACCACCTAGAAGAAAAACCTAGCATTCTTCTTGAGAACCCAAGCTTGAGAGGCTGCAAATTACTAATGCCAATGATTGTACCATTAAAGTACTTAGCTAAAGTAAATACTTCCTTACTTATACCTTCCATTTCAGGCTTAAGCCAACCTGTATAGTACGCTATACTGACTGACAAACGGCTATCCATTCAAGGTTTTTAGTTCGACAATTATTTTCAATCAACCTCAATAATCTGTAAGTCAATCTTTCTGAATGCGGACCCAAATAAATTTGTATTTTATAAAGCAATGGATATTTTGGATAAGTTGGTATCAATTCTTTTACCAGGAAACCTTCTTCCCTCATCTCTTTCAAAAACTCATCACGAGTATAAAGTTTATCATAAACTGGATACTTATCTAAGCCCTCCCTTAAACGTAAAGGAAGAGAAACATCTTTGTTAACGACATCAAAAATAAAAAAGCCGTCCTTTGTTAAGTGTCTTTTGACAGTCCTATAAATTTTACTACGATCGTTTTTTTTAAAATGCCTTACAAAACGAAAAGAAAAGATGAGCTCAAATTTTTCCTGAAGATCCATAACAAAAATATCTTCTCTTTTCAAAATCCATTGTTGTTTATTCCTGGTAGCTAACCTCTCTTTGGCAACATTTAACATTTCTTCGCTGGCATCAACCGCTACACATTTAGTATTAATAGGTGGCTCTATATCTAGAGTAACTCGACCAGGGCCACAAGCAAGCTCAAGAATTCGCCTGGGCTGAATTAGATTAATATAACGATTTACTACTGAAACTTGCTTTTCATGAAGAATGCGGCCCAGGGGAAAGGAAAATCTCTGATCAAGGTATTGCTGGGCGCATGCTTTATTTTGATAATATTTCTTGATTTTTGAAGAATCAGAAATAGTCATACATTAAACCCAATAAATATAATCGCACATTACTTACAAATTTAGCAGATAAAACCTAACTAACGAAGATAATTCCTTACAGATTTCTCATCTCTTTACGAGAGTAATATCCATATCCACCAATTATCCACTCAGAACAAGAACCCATTTCATTTAAACAGAAGAATTATTAATATAATTTGGTATGAGCTTCCTGTTAATTTGCCTTGTCTCCTCGTAAGGTGCTATCGCTGCCACCACACTAATTATCCCGTGCTTATTCAAAAGCCACGAAAGAAACCCTATCCTCTTGACATTGATGTCTCGCTCTCGTTTCGTAAAACCAAGCTCCTGGCTGAAATTGGTCCGGACGATATCTCCATCCAATAGCTCTGCCCTTAATCCTCTCCTCATGATCTCCAAATAAACACGCCGAGAAAGCGTAGATTTCCCCGAACCTGAAAGCCCTGTAAACCAAATGGTAAACTCGGACACAACCACCTCCTCCCGTAGGCCAATGTATATTACCATTTTTCGGCCAGAATGAAAATTCCCCAAAACGGGTTTCTACATTCCTCAAGCACCAAGCACTGCAGTAACTCCCTCCAGGCCTGCAACAACTCTAGGAAGGAGAGGAAAATGACTAGACCAAGTCAAACATTGGACCACAAAGCCTAAAACCTAGTTGGTTCTAAAAATTCCAAAGGGCAAGACCACTGTGGCTGAAACCGCTAGCCGCCCGATCTCAAACCTAGTGAGATCCAAGCCTGGGTTGACGAAGGCATAAGGGGCATCGAAATCGGCCACGGACACTACAACTTAAACGGCCGAGCCAGAGGGAAATGTTTCATGGCCAGTCGGTCCAACGAAAGATGGGCTACCGATTTACCAGGTTTTAGATAGAAGCAATGGTCATAGCATATAAATTATTACATAAATTACATAATTTATAGCGTATAGCGTTTATGCATTTTCAGTTATATCAAATTGCTTTCTAGACGGCCATCATTTTTAAAGCAGATAAGTTTAGATTTACAAAAACAAAATAGTCAAAATTAACTTAAGAATAAAAACGTCCTACCCAAAAAAGCATTAACAGAGGACATTCTTCCCCAAAGACAAAAGTGGCGAACTGCTATTATTCACAAGAAACGAGATGAACCCACTGTTTAAACATCTCAAAACCTTAATTTAGCTTAGTTTAATTCATTAACAGCAAATCAAAGTCAAGATTAAATCACCAGGTTTTATGAGCAAAACCCAACTGCCGGAGATAATCTCTTACAGACTTCTCCCTCTCTTCTATGATCGCAAGATCTATTAAATTCTCTACCTGGGGTAAATACCCCTTCTCCTCCAAAAAGGAAAGGACTTTGGCTACACTCTCCTCAACAGTCTCCTTATCCGTGTAACATACTACTTCCGGATTAGAAGGTGGTTCATAAGGATCTGAAATCCCTGTAAAATGAGGAATCTCTCCCCTCCTTGCCCTCTCATAAAGGCCCTTCACGTCTCTCTTCTCAACCTCCTCAAGAGGACAGTTGCAATATACTTCTATATAGTTTGGTATGAGCTTCCTGTTGATTTGCCTTGTCTCCTCGTAAGGTGCTATCGCTGCCACCACACTAATTATCCCGTGTTTATTCAAAAGCCACGAAAGAAACCCTATCCTCTTGACATTGATGTCTCGCTCTCGTTTCGTAAAACCAAGCTCCTGACTAAAATTGGTCCGGATGATATCTCCATCCAATAGCTCTGCCCTTAATCCTCTCCTCATGATCTCCAAATAAACACGCCGAGAAAGCGTAGATTTCCCCGAACCTGAAAGCCCTGTAAACCAAATGGTAAAAGCCTCTCTTGATAACTCGGACACAACCACCTCCTCCCCGTGGAACGATCTATTTTTACCATTTTTCGGCCAGAATGAAAATTCCCAAAAAAAGCCGATTCGGCATCTTACAAACACACAAACTTCATGCGTGACTCAAACAAATAGCGAGAAATTCCCTCGCCTTTTGGCAGACCAGTCTTCCCGCGCCAGATGTTCATAAAGCCGAGGCAGCTGAAGTACCCATTTTGGGTTTAGATATTAAACCATTACATATTATACTCCTAATTTGGACCAATGAAGCGCAAAACATCACCCTTCTGACATGGCTCTTTAATAACCAACCATTGATAATTTAAGTTACAGTTAAACAAAACGGGAATACTTTATTAAATTTTACAAAACAACTGCCAGAAAGACTCATTCTGCTATCACGATGAACGATTTAAAAATCTCACACTACAAATTATAGCCAAATTTTAATGCGGAATATTTACATATATATTTTATAACCATAACTTCTAACAAACTCAATTTAATACGATTAGGACTTGAAGAACCAACTTTTTTAGTTAAAACATCACGTTTCATATTAATCGCAAGATAATTTTCCAATTTATCCCAAACCTTATCAGGCCGATAAACAAGATCTTCATATTTCAACAGAAAAGCACCAACTCTCTCCTTAGCTAACAGAAAATCGTTTGCAAGCTCGTTCCAATGCTTGGCAAAAGAAAAAGGAGTAAAGACTGGTTTAAAAGGTATTCGCACATACCATCTCCTAAAACGCTTATACGAGCGGTAAGCCTCTAAGGGATTCCTTACAAGGAGGATAAATCTAGCTCTCGGATACAAAAAATGTAAATATAAAGCATGTCCATATCCTAACCTAACTTCCTTTAACCCCCATTGTGTAAAATATTCTTTTATTGGATCATAAAATAAAGTTTCCAGAAACTTTCTATGACTTTGGATAAAATATTGTATATCAGGCGTAAGATTAGCAATCCATTTATAGCAAATATTATTTAAATCTTTCTTTTCACGGAAGAAACTAGACAAAAAATTCTTTTCTACTGGCCATCTTTGACTAAAAGCTGAAAATTGTTCTGCTAAATGTTCAATAATCCCCGCACCTCCATAAGGTTCTCCCCATATAAAATATTTTCCAGAGCTAAAAACTAGCCGCTGCACCAAAGTAGACCCACTTCTCCAACCTGCAGAAAAAATAAAAATCGGACAATGACTATTCTCTTCTTTCGATGAATAATTATTTAATTTATCTCCCCATCTAATTAAAACGTTCTCTAGACCTTTATCAATAGAACCTGAAGACTTTATATGCTGATCATGCAAATAACGTGCCTCTAAAGTTCCCCAAAAAACTTCTAATAAAGAACGCAAAGATTTTACTTTATAGAGCTTAGAAAGCATAAACAAAATTCTCGTCTTATAGGTAAGTTCAATACTATATTCAGGACTTCATCGAGAATGAAAAATTAACAAAAATCTCGGATAATTTCACCCTAAAATGGTGAATTAACCCACTCCTTTATAAACAACTACTATATACTCACGTTTAACTCCGTTACATGCCTGGGACCAAGCTCTGCCTTTAAGCCCCTCCTCCTGATCTCCAAATAAACACGGCGAGAAAGCGTAGACTTCCCCGAACCTGAAAGCCCTGTAAACCAAATGGTGAAGGCTTTATCTGAAAATTCAGGCACAGCCACCTCCTCCCGTGAGACGATCTATTTTTACCATTTTTCGGCTAGAATGAAAATTCCCCCAAACACCGAGAAACGCCAATCGGCCAAACTTTCAAACTAGCCAAACCAAACATGAAAAAAATCTCTCAGCCTCAAAACTTTTGCACCGGAAAAATGGCCCCCACTATCTTGCGTGACTCAAACAAATATTGAGAAATTCCCTCGCCTTGGCAGACCAGTCTTCCCGCGCCAGATGTTCATAAAGCCCGGGTAATACAGCCCCCCTATCTTCAGAAAGCGCCTCCTCCAGGCCCTTAACCCACTCCTCTCTGGTCCGGGCTACCCTAAGAAACGGGCTCCATTTTTCGATTTCCTTCAACGGTGAACCTACAATGGGGCGCCCGGAAGCTAAATATTCCTTCAATTTGAGGGGATTCAACGTCTGTGTGAAGTCATTCACCTTGTAAGGTAAAATCAAAACATCAAAAGATTTCAGCACTGCGGGCACTTCTTCGTAGGGAACCGGCGGAACAAAAAACAGGTTCGGCATTTTCTCGGAAAAATTGGCCTCCAATTTCCCCACAAAGACAAAGTTTATCTTCTTAAGAGATTGAGCCAAAAAAGTAAGCAAATCCCAGTCTAACCTTTCGTCAATCAGGCCAACATATCCTGCGCGGGGCCTGGGAATATTGGCAAAGCTAGTTTCTGATCCAGATATTGCCTTAAATCTCTCCAAATCAACTCCATGTGGAAGCAGGTAAATAGATTCTGAAACCTTAGAAAGTTTAAGAAACAGATCCTCGGAGGTGGCAATAAAAACATCAGTTTTCTTGATTAAATCTTCTTCCATTCGTAAAACGAGGTCTTTATCGTGGCCTGGCCAATTGGCAAAATCATCTACGCAATAATAGACCACACATCTTTCCTGAAAGGAACCAATATAATCGCAAGCGTTTGGGACAGTAGTAACCAAAATAGGAGATACCAGACCTCTGTTGTGTAGCTCCCTCCTTACGGCCTTAACCACTGAAATTTGATTTAATTTGCGCCAGACTCCCTTATTATAAGGGAACATAAATGGTTGCAGAACAGATAAGTTTTCTGGCAACTTAGGGCAGGCCTTGCCCTTGGAAGCAGTAGAAAACATCCTTTTTAGCTTTCTAAAAGCCTTAATAGCATCTTGTTTGCTAAGATTGGGTGAACGCATCCCTATCGTATTGACCCAAACCACCGGATAATCCTTTACCAGGTACTTAAATATATGCTGACAGCTTGAAGGGTGCTCCCCCCAATCATCTGAAAAGACGAGAAACGAGATATCTTTTTGGTTCTCAGAAAAGAAAGACATCCTATTCCCAACGTTTAGTATTCCGAGCAATCTGAGATTTAGACATTTGATATTTTATCGTATCACCACAACCATTTCACAGGAAATTTCACCTTATCACACTTTCGTGATAAAGAAGGTGCCCGGGTTTACCGAAACGGACGCGCTCTTTGAAGGTCTAAAAAATTTCCAGAAATCGCACCAAAAATTCAAATAAAACTCTTTAGTAATAGTCGAAACTGTCGATTAATCACAAGGAGGGGCGGGCTACTTGACGTAGAGACTATTTCTTGCCAATTTTTCAGTTAGCTCGCGGGAGTGGCGGAATTGGTAGACGCTCCGGACTTAGGATCCGGTGGGGCTATTCCCCGTGGGGGTTCAAGTCCCCCCTCCCGCACCACACAATAAAACCTGCCAACATCACTCCCGGCAAAAATATTATGTCTCTCCTCCAAAAAAGACGGTTTGGAAAGCTCTAAGGAAGGAATCATTCCGGAGGGATCAAAAGGACAAATAAAAATGGGGTGACCGGTGGGACTTGAACCCACGATCCCCGGGGCCACAGCCCGGTGCTCTGACCACCTGAGCTACGGTCACCTCCGCAAGCTATCTTAAATTTAATTGATTTTTCTGATGGTGCAAGAGAAGGCCCATCCGCCAATGGGCATAAAAAATGGCTGGGGGACTAGGATTCGAACCTAGACCGGCGGGTCCAGAGCCCGCTGTCCTGCCGATTAGACGATCCCCCAGCGCTAGAAATTAAAATAGCGAAACTGAAAACCCTGTCAAGTGAGGTCGAGCTCTTTTACCCGAATCTCCATTTTGGCTGGCAGGGCGAGTTTGCGGCTCAAAATATAGAGAAGATGATCAAACCAGGGCAGGAGTCTCAAAAAAACTTCTTCTTCCACCGCGGGCAGAGAGAGGATCAACCGGATGTTTTCTGCCTCCCGCTGAAAGACGACCGCAAAACAGAGGTCGTCGAAACGACCCTCAAGCTCAAGCCTCCCGTCACTCAGTTCCCTCTCAAGCCGGGCCTCAAAAGCGGTGAAATCCAGCTCTTCTCCTCCCCAGCGGACATGAGGCCCCTCACCCCCCGGAGGTTTGTCTTGGGTGGGAGTTTCGATCACAAAGGTGAGGTCTCGCAGTTTTTCTTTGGTCTGGTAACGGAGCTTGTTGAAGAGCACCTCCAGCGTGGGAAAACCGTAACGTTTGCCGTCTTCAAACTCGTCGAGGAAATCGGTGGCCGGGAGCCGGCGTCTGGAGGTGGGATAGGGAAGAATCTCTTGCAGTTGGGCGAGAACCTCTTCTGAGACCTTCACCTGCTTGAAAACTCTGAGCCCGGCCTCGGCGATGGCCTCCTGCCAGAACTGGTCTCTCTCGAAATCGCGACTGCCATAGTCGTATTCGTAGTAGACCTCTTTGATCCCGGCGGAAGCGATGAGTTTCAGGCAGACGTAACAGGGAGCCAGCGTACAGTAGAGGGCCGCTCCTTCCACGGAAATACCAAAGCGAGCCGCCTGCGCAATGGCGTTGGCCTCGGCATGGGTGGCCCGACAGTAATTGTATTTGTCGATATCAGGGATACCCTTCTCGCGCCGGAAGCAATAACCCGGGCCCCGGTCCGTGCAATGCCAGGCCCCGGGCATGGGGCCGTTGTATCCTGTCGCCAGGATGCGTTTGTCTTTCACGATGACCGCTCCGGAGGGGCGAGAATTGCACCCGGAACGCAGGGCCACCATTTTGGCAAGGAGCATAAAATATTCGTGCCACGGGGCCCGCTTCATGCTTCAAACTTGGAGGCCAATTCCTGGTAAAGGGGGAATTCCTGGCAAAGCCTGGTGACTCTTTGCCGGATGTCTTGAAGCAGGGATTCGTTCTGGTGATCTCTCAAGACCGCGACGATCCACTCCCCAACCTCTTCGATCTCTTTCTCCCGCAGGCCGCGAGTGGTAACAGCAGGGGTTCCGATCCGAATGCCGCTCGTGATTTTGGGAGGCAGCGGATCGAAGGGAATGGCATTTTTGTTTACCGTGATACCGGCCTTCTCAAGGGCCTTTTCGGCCTCAGCACCGGTAAGCCCCTGGCCCGTGAGATCGACCAAGATCAGGTGGTTGTCAGTCCCGCCGGAGATGAGGCGAAACCCGGCATCCTTGAGCACCTGAGCCAGGGCCTTGGCGTTGGCCACCACCTGCTGCTGATAGGTCTTGAATTCCGGCGCCAGAGCCTCCTGGAAGCAAACGGCCTTCGCCGCGATGACGTTCATGTGTGGCCCACCCTGAATGCCAGGGAAGATGGTTTTGTCCACCATTTTTGCAAAGCGCTCCCGCGCCAGGATAAACCCCCCTCGAGGCCCGCGCATGGTCTTGTGCGTGGTGGAGGTGACAAACTCCGCGTAAGGCACGGGAGAAGGATGAATGCCCGCGGCCACAAGCCCCGCAATGTGGGCCATGTCCACCATGAGATAGGCCCCCACTTCGTCTGCGATGAGGCGGAACGCCTCGAAATCGATGATGCGGGGGTAGGCGCTCGCCCCGGCCACGATGATGCGGGGGCGATGTTCCAGGGCCAGCTTCCTTACTTCTTCGTAATCGATGGTTTCTGTCTCCCGCGAGACACCGTAGTGGACCACCTTGTAGAGATGACCGGAAAAATTCACCGGAGAGCCGTGGGAGAGGTGCCCGCCGTGGGCCAAATTCATGGAAAGGATGGTATCTCCCGGCTCCAGGACGGCGAAATAGACCCCCATGTTGGCCTGGGTGCCGGAATGAGGCTGGACGTTGGCATACTCCGCCCCGAAAAGGACCTTGAGCCGCTCTATGGCGAGAGTTTCTACCTGGTCTACAAATTCGCATCCTCCGTAGTAGCGCCTCCCGGGGTACCCTTCGGCGTATTTGTTCATCAAGATGGAACCTTCGGCCTCCATCACGGCCAGCGAGGCGAAATTTTCGGAAGCGATCATTTCAAGCTGCCCGCTTTGCCGGGCAAGCTCTTTGCCGATAAGAGAAAAGATTTCCGGATCGGTCTCCTTGAGAAAACTCATCATCAGGCCTCTTTTGTGAGGGAATCGATTTGTTTCACCCGGCGGGCGTGACGCCCCCCTTCAAAAGGGGTCTCGAGAAAAACCTTTACTATCTCGAAGGCCAGAACGTCGCCAATGATCCGCCCCCCGAGGGCCAGAATGTTGGCGTCGTTGTGGAGACGGCTCATGCGGGCGCTAAAGGGTTCGTGGCAAAGGGCGGCGCGAATCCCGGGGAATCGGTTGGCCACCATGCTCATTCCAAGGCCCGTGCCGCAGACCAGGATACCCCTTTCTGCTTCTCCGGAGAGCACGGATTTGGCCACTTTGACCCCGTAAACCGGGTAATCCACAGATTCGGGAGAAAAACATCCCAGATCAAGGGGCTCATGCCCCGCTTCGGCGAGGAACTTCTTGATCTTTTCTTTGAGTTCAAAACCGGCGTGATCAGAACCTAGGGCAATCTTCATGCTTCTTCCTCGAAAGCCTTAAAAATGATGACCGCGTTCGTCCCCCCAAAACCGAAAGAGTTGGACATGGCTACCCGGACTCTGGCCTTGCGGGCCACGTTGGGAACATAGTCGAGATCGCACTCCGGATCCGGCTCTTCGTAGTTGATGGTGGGGGGGATCACCCCTTCTGTGATCGTCTTTACCGTAAAAACCCCTTCCACTCCTCCGGCACCGCCCAGAAGGTGCCCTGTCATGGATTTGGTGGAAGAGATGGCAAGCTCTTTGGCCTTCGGCCCGAAGACCCTCTTGATGGCCTTCGTTTCCGCGGCGTCGTTCAAAGGAGTGCTGGTACCGTGGGCGTTGATGTAATCCACCTCTTCGGGGGAGATGCCGGCGTCTTTCAGAGCAAGCTCCATACAGCGGGCCGGGCCTTCGCCATCTGGGGTGGGAGCGGTCATGTGGTAGGCGTCGCCATTCAGACCGTAGCCGACTATTTCAGCGTAAATTTTGGCCCCGCGGGCTTTGGCATGCTCGAGTTCTTCCAGGATCAAAACCCCGGAGCCCTCGGCAATCACGAAACCGTCTCGCTTGGCGTCGAAGGGGCGGCTGGCCTTCTCCGGGGTGTCGTTGAATTTGGTGGAAAGGGCCTTCATCACCGCAAAACCCGCCACCGTAAGGGGAGTGATGAGACTTTCGGTGCCCCCGGCGATCATGATATCGGCATAGCCATCCCTTATGAGGCGAAAACTCTCGCCGAGAGCGTGGGTGCCGGCGGCGCAGGCGGTACAGACCGCCGTGTTGGGCCCCTTGGCACCGAAGAGGATGGCCACCTGCCCCGAAGCCATGTTGGGGATGATCATGGGGATGAAGAAAGGCGTCACACGGCGCCAGCCCCGCTCTCTGAGAACGGGGGTATACTTTTCCACCACCCCGGTGCCTCCCATGCCAACTCCGATGATGACTCCAGCCCTTTCCCCCAGACCCTCACCGAGGCGCGCGTCTTCGAGTGCCTCTCGGGTTGCGGCAATGGCATACTGGATGAAGGCATCCACCCGAGGGATGAGTTTCTTTGGCATGTAATCTTCGGGGTTGAAGCCTTTCACCTCTCCGGCCACTCGGCTGGAGTAACCCGAAGCATCGAACTTCGTAATGGGGCCGATTCCGGAGCGCCCGGCGACGACATTCTGCCACGATTCCTCGACCCCCAAACCAACCGGAGTGATCGCCCCCAGCCCCGTGACCACCACCCGCCGGCGCATGGATGCTATTCTCCCACCTTGGATTTCACGTAGTCGATGACGTCTTTCACCGTGCGAAGCTTCTCCGCCTCTTCGTCAGAGATCTCCATGCCAAAGGCCTCTTCCATCGCCATGACCAGCTCGACGAGATCCAGAGAATCGGCGCCGAGATCGTCGATAAAAGAGGCTTCGGGTTTCACCTGCTCCCGTGGCACGTTCAGCTTCTCCACGATGATATCGATCACTTTTTCTTCCACCGACATAAACTCCTCCTCCGCTTCAAAATTAAAAGATTTTTTTACCTAAGCCTGCCCCCTATTTCAACCGCAAGTTCACATATAAATGCCGCCGTTTACGTGGATCACCTGGCCCGTAATGTATGAGGCCGCCTCCGAAGCGAGGAAAACCACCGCCGGAGAGACCTCCTCGGGCCGTCCGACCCGCCCCAGGGGAATCTGGCTCAGCAAGGCTTCTTTGATCTTTTCCGGGATCTTGGCGGTCATGTCAGTCTCGATGAAACCAGGGGCCACAGCGTTTACCGTGATACCGCGGCTTGCCACCTCGCGCGCCAGGGACTTGGTAAAACCGATGAGCCCGGCCTTGGAAGCGGCGTAGTTGGTCTGGCCCGCGTTCCCGGAGAAGGCGATCACCGAAGAAATGTTTACGATACGGCCAAAACGGCGCTTCATCATCCCCTGGATCACCGCCTTCGTACAGAGAAAGGCCCCTTTCAAGTTCACCTCCATAACCGCATCCCAGTCTTCCTCTTTCATTCGCAAGAGGAGGGTATCTTTCGTGATCCCGGCGTTGTTGACCAGAATATCTATCGGCCCCAGGTTTTCCTCGACCATTTTCACCCCTTCTGCCACCTCTTCGGCCTTGGAGACGTCGAATTTTACCGCCAGGGCCTCTCCTCCGGCCTCTTTGATGAGGGAGACGACCTCCCCCGCCGCTCCGGCTGAAGCGGCGTAATTTACCCCCACTTTTGCACCGGCCTCGGCCAGAGCCAGGGCAATGGCCCGCCCGATCCCCCTCGAAGCCCCGGTCACCAAAGCCACTTTACCACCAAGATCAAGCTTCATGGCTCTCTCCTTTGAGTTCCTTAAGTCTTCGGATGAGAAGGGGCAAAACCTCCCTCACGTCGCCCACCACGGCCACGTCGGCCTTCTTCATGAGAGGGGCCTCCGGGTCTGTGTTCACCGCCACCATCAGCCCCGGGTTGCGAATCCCCACGAGATGATGAACCGCCCCCGAGATACCGAACCCGAAATAGAGCCTGGGGGAGACGGTCTGCCCGGAAACACCGATCATGTGGTCTTCTGATATCCAGCCGAGATGACACACCGGCCTCGTGGCCCCCACCGCTCCTTCCAGGAGCTCGGCCAGCTCGAAAAGTTTGGCGAAAAATTCCTTGGTGCCCAGGCCACGCCC
>Ga0256835_1000682_pt1 | contig 23358 bp, 21 predicted proteins | sample PIR30metaG_FD_185972 | JGI IMG/M metagenome (GOLD analysis project Ga0256835, IMG submission 185972) | Hydrothermal vent microbial communities from East Pacific Rise, Pacific Ocean - PIR-30 | ecosystem: Environmental > Aquatic > Marine > Hydrothermal vents | place: Pacific Ocean: East Pacific...
CTCGGCGTCCATCCACACCGGGTCGCAGCCCACTTCGGCCTTGGCCATGAGGTCGTGCCAGTACTGGTCGCGGCCATCGACCATGGGGCACTCGATGCCCTTGCCGGGGCCCACCCGCTCGACCACTACCACGTTAGGCACCTCCACGCCTTCTTCGGCCGAGCCCTTGAGGGCCTCGTCGCAGATCTGCTTGAGGGTTACCGCCTTGCCGCCGCGGTAGGTGCCGTCGCTGGTGATCACCAGGTTGCACTGCGAGTCCACCACGCGGCTCTTGAGCGACTCGGCGCTGAAGCCGCCGAAGACCACCGAGTGGATCACCCCGATGCGGGCGCAGGCCAGCATGGCGATGGGCAGCTCGGGGATCATGGGCAGGTAGATGGTGACCCGGTCGCCCTTTTGCAGGCCAAAGCCCTTGAGCACGTTGGCGAACTTGGTGACCTCGTCATACAGGTCCTGGTAGGTTAGCACCCGGTCCTCGCCGGGCTCGTTGCCCTCCCACAACAGGGCCGGCTGTCCGCCGAGCTTCTCCAGGTTGCGGTCGACGCAGTTGTAGCAGATGTTGGTCTTGCCGCCCTCGAACCACTTGATGAAGATGGGGCCCTTGCTCCGCGCGAAGTTATAGGAGCGCACCTGGTCCCACTTTTTTTCCCAGTAGAATTCTTCGGCCACTTCCGCCCAGAATCCCTCTGGATCCTCTATCGAGCGTTGATACATCTCTTGGTACTGCTGAAAGCTCTTGATGTGGGCCTTTTGGGCAAACGATTCCGGTGGGTAGTAAAGGCCGTCCTTTTCCACTACTTTGTCTTCAGCCATGTCCGCTCCTTCCTAAATTTAAGTTGCGACCAAAATGGCATAACTGTTTACAAGTCGCCCCACCGGGGCCACGCCTCCCCACCGCGCGCCCAGGTGCCCGCGGTCGGCGGCGCCGATGGGTTGTCTCCCCTGTTTAAAGCCGGCCGGGGCCGGCCTGTAAGCGATAGTTCATCCCCACACTCCGGCCACCTTGACCAGGTCGGCCATAGTGCGCCAGCCGGCCTTTTCCAGTTCCGGCAGCAGGCGCTGCAGGATGAGGGCGGTGGCCAGGGCGTCGCCCATGGCGGTGTGGCGGTCCGGGACGTGCAGCCCGTAGAGCTCGGCCAGGGTGTCCAGGCTGCAGCGCTTGGCCCCCTTGCGCTGGCCGTAGGGGTCTGGCTCGATCAGCACCGCCCGGCACATCAACACCGTGTCCACCACCAGGTTTTGCAGGCGAAAGCCGTACTGCTCCCGCATCACCCGGTTTAGGAAGAACAGGTCGAAGCGGGCGTGGTGGGCCACCAGTATATCGGTTCCCAGGTATTTTAAAAAGTCCTCGAAGACATCCCAGGCCGGCCGGGCCTGGGCCACCTGGTCCGGCAAGATGGCGTGCACCTTGATCGAGTCCGGGGGTATATCGCGCCCCGGGTTGATCAACTCGCAGAACATTTCGCCCAGCCGGACGCGTCCTCCCTGGAACCGGACGGCGCCGACGCTTATCACCCGGTCCTTGTAAGGGTCCAGGCCGGTGGTCTCCAGGTCCACCACCACGAAGCTCTTGTCCCGGAAGCGGTCGCGCGGCCGCATCCCCTCCAGGGCGCGCAGGTTGGCTTGGCCCTGTTCGGATAATTCTTTGCCTGCCAGCCGTAGCTTGAGCCAGCGATTGTAAAGCAGCGCGCCGAATATATTCACTAAGGTTCCCCATCAATACGGTCGCTCATGATCCGTAACGTTTCATCATATGTTCCCGCAGGCGGTCGTTGGCGGCGAAGCATTTTTTGAACATGTTGCGCTGCACCTTGTTCAGCTCGGCCGGGTCCACCAGGTTTTGCGGGGCGCTGTCCTTGGCCCGGGCCTCTAAGTAGCGCGCTATGCGGAACAGGGCCACCAGGCCGAAGCTCTCGGTGAGATCGGCCAGCAGGTCTTCGGGCAGCAAGCCGCGGTTGGCGGCCAATTGCAGCCGTTGGTTGGTGCTGGTGAGGGTGGTGTGCATCTCCAGGGCGAAGACCCGCCCGGCCCGCACCGCCGGGCCGTAGGCGTGAGCCCGCAGGTCCAGGCTCTCCAGGTAGTCGCCGTTTTTATCCACCACGAAGTTGCGGAAAAAGCCCAGGGGCGGCTGGCGGCTCACGGCCATGTTGCCGGCGATGGACAGGAAACGGCGATTACGCTTGATCTCTTCGAAAATGGCCTTATGCAGGGCCTCGGTGAGCTTGGCGGTTTGGTGGATGGGGCGGAAGTCGAACACGTGGCCCACCTCGGCCAAGGTTTCGGGCACCGGCTGGCGGATCCAATCCCGGAAGGTGTCGCGCCAATGGCTGAGGCTGTTGCACCAGCGGGGGTTGGTGGCCAGGTCGTCGCGTTGGCTGGGGGGGAAACCGCACTCTTCCATGGTGCGGCTCACCACGGAGGCGAAGTTGAGGAACCACTGTTGCACCCGGCTCTGTTCGCGGCGGGGTACATCGGAGTAGACCAGCATGTGTTGTTGGAACAAGGGCGGCACCGGTTCACGGCGGCCCAGGTGGCTAAAGACCATCCAGGCGAAGTCGGCCGGGGCGCGGCCCTGGCCGGACTCTTCCATCTGGTCTTCGCTCAGCTCCAAAGTCTTTTCGATGAGCCGGTCGTGGAACTCCGAGAGCAGGTCCAGCATCAGCTCGGCCGAGACCCCCTGGCGCAGCAGGATGAACAAGGCGCGGTAGCCCCGCCGGGGCAGGCGACGCAGTTCTTCGAGGGTTTCCACCTTGTCGATGCGGCGCACCAGTCCCACCGGGTTGTTGCCGGTGATGACGCTGATGTCGTGGTCGCTCACCAGGCCTACCAGGCGTTCGCCTTCGGTGACCACCAGGTGGTGGATGCCGTGGCGGGTCATTTCCAGGACGGCCTCGTAGGCCACGGCGTGGGGCGGCATGGACTTGAGCGGCCAGCTCATGACTTTTTTCACCGGCAGATCGGGGCTGAGGCCGGCGGCCAGCACCCGGCTGCGCAAGTCGGTATCGGTGACCAGGCCTTGCGGCTGGCCGGCGGCGTCCACCACCACGATGGACCCGGCGTTGCATTTGGTCATGGTCCGGGCGGCCTGGGCGATGGTGGTGTCGGCCGAGCAGGTGAGTACATCCCGGCTCATCAATTCGGACACCCGGGTGTGCATGCGCACCGCCAACTCGCCCAGGGGTTCGGCCCCGGTCATGCTGTAGAGCATGCTTTGGCTGATATCGCTGAGGGCGCGGACCCGTTCGTTGACCGCCAGCATGTAGTGTTGCTGGAAACTGGGATGGTTCTCCACCAGGTCGCGGAAGTAGTCGCCGGGCAGTTCAAAGGTGAGCAGGTCTTCCTGGGCGGTGGCCGAGAACGGTTCGCTGGTGCCGCGCAGGATGCTGGAGGCGCCGAAGGTGTCTCCCTCGCCCCGGATGTCGATGAGTATCTCTTGGCCTGATTTTTCCCGCGTGGTGATGCGCACCGAACCGGAGTGGATGATGTGCAGGTGGCTGGCCGGGGCGCCGTTTTGTTGGACCACCACCTGGCCGGGCGGGAAATAGGCGATATCCATCTGGTTGACCAGGCGTTGCAGTTCTTCGGGACTTAGCGTCTCAAACGGCGGGACCGTCCTTACAAAGTCCAGAATTCGCGCCAACGGGAAATCGCTCATAGCTCCTCATGGGATGGGTCGGCCGTGTTGCGCCGCCCCTCCTTGCAGTCAACCCTGGTGAGAGGCAGCGCTGGCCGAACCATCGCCCCCCGCCGCCCCATGTCTTGTCCCGGCCGGCATGGTGATACTATGCCCCTGCCGGCCCTGCATCCGCCCCGCCGCCGGTTCTTCCCTAACGCCGGGTTCGCCTTGTATCAGCCCCCTGCCCTGTTAGGTAGGAACAGCTAGGGGTTACCACCAAACATAGTAAAAAAAGGCGGTGAGAGACCATGGGGGGAACCCCGTAATCTCCATGAGGGAAGACCCTACCCGGTGGTGACCGGCTAACTAGCCGTTAGTGGGGAATTTTCGATGACTTGTCCGGGCCGTGGCTCTGCTCGGCTTCCATCTGCCGGCGGTACTGCAAATCAAGCGAGTCCTGGGCCACATAGCGGAACTGGCCGAGCTCTTGCAGATGGTCTATAACCGGCTGCAATCGGTCCAATTCGTCTTCGCTTACCCGGATGTAGGCTTTGCATACATTCTCCGGCTGGATGTCGTTGATGCACAAGACACTGACGGCCCGGCAGCCGTGCGCGGTGAGCAGGTCGGTCACCCGGCTGAGGGATTCGCCGGTGTCGGGCAGGTACAGGGCCAACTGCACCCCGCCGTAAAAAACCCCGGTGATCTCGGTGAGCACGCGGGAGATGTCGTCCTGGGTGATGATGCCCACCGGTTTGCCCTGGTCCACCACCGGCAGGCCGCTGATCTTGAGGCTCAGCATCACCACCGCGGCCTTTTCCACGGTTTCGTGGGGGGTGATGGTCACCGGGTCGGGGGTCATGATATCGCTCACGGTGAGTTCGCCGAAGAGGTAGAACTGCTCGTGCACGTCCAGGGTGGTGACCTTGCTGGGCCCGGCCGCCTTGAGGTCGCGGTCGGTGACGATGCCCACCAGGGAGCCGTCTTGATCGACCACGGGCAGGCGGCGGATGTTGTGGCGTTTCATTTCCTTGGTGGCGCGCAACAGGGGGGTTTGGGGAGTCACGGTTATGAGGTCGGTTACCATCCACTCTTTGACCCGCATGCTTTTACTCCTGGAACCCGCTGGCGGGATTTCACCCGGGCCGGCCACAACGGACAGTCCGGGACCACGTTCAGCTTAACCTCATTGGCACACCGCTAGTCAAGCCATTTGATCGTGATTCGCAACTGCCCGGCGGGTTACGTCGCGGGGTTGTTGGTGTAAACTAGCAGCACGGAGCATCAAGGAGGAGACCAGATGCCGCGAGACCTATACTGGCCCGATCAATACCTGGCCAAGCGCCGCACGGCCCAGGAGGCCCTGGCCGCCATCCGGGGCGGCTGGAGGGTGTTCATCGGCACTTCCTGCGGCGAGCCGCAGCATCTGGTGCAAGAGCTGGCCCGGCAGTCGTGCAACTACAGCGACCTGGAGATCGTGCGCCTGATGAGCCTGGAGGCGACCCCGCTTACCCTCATCGCCAACCAGAGCCAGTGCCACACCTTCAGCGTGCGGTCGTTCTACCTGGGTTCGGCCAAGCCCCGTTCTCTGGCGGCCCAGAAGCGTTTCATCACCCCGATCAACCTTTCGGCGGTGCCGCGCCTGTTCAAGTCGGGGCTGCTGCCCATAAACCTGGCCCTCATCCAGGTCTCGCCGCCGGACGACTTCGGCTGGATGAGCCTGGGGGTGAGCGTGGACGTGACCTTGGCCGCGGCGCAGTCGGCCTCGCTGGTGATTGCCCAGGTTAATCCCAGGATGCCGCGGGTAATGGGCCAGAGTTTCATCCACGTAAGCGACGTGGACGTGCTGGTGGAGCACGAGGAAGACCTGATCACCACCACCCTGCCGCCGGATTCCGAGGCGGCTAACCGGGTGGCCCGCCACGTGGCCAAGCTGGTGGAAGACGGCTCCACCCTGCAGCTTAGCCTGGGCAACAGTCCCCAGGCCACCCTCATGGCCCTTGCGGACAAGAACGACCTGGGGGTGCACACCCAGTTTCTCACCGACGGCATCATGCGCCTAGTGGGGCTGGGGGTGATCAACAACCGCAAGAAGGGTTTGAACCAGGGCAAGTGCGTGGCCAGCGGGGCCATCGGCAGCCGCAACCTATACGACTTTCTCGACGACAACCCGGGCATCGAGTTTTTACCGTCGGACTATGTCAACGACCCGGCGATCATCGCCCGGCACAACAAGATGGTTTCGTTGAACGTGGCCATGGGGATCGACCTCACCGGCCAGGTGGCCTGCGACGCCTTGCCGCATAACCTGCTGTCCGGGGTGACCGGGGTGATGGACTTTGTGCGGGGCTCGCAGCAGTCGGCCGGCGGCAAGTCGGTGATCATGTTGCCTTCGACCACCCTGGACGGCTCCTCCAGCCGCATCGTGCCCATGCTGGAGAACACCGCGGTGGTGATTCCCCGGGGCGACGTGCAACTGGTGGCCACCGAGTACGGGGTGGTGAACCTGTTCGGCCGCAGCCTGCAGGAGCGGGCCATGGCCCTGATCAGCATCGCCCACCCCGATTTCCGCGACGCCTTGTTCGAGAGCGCCAAGGAGTTGCGCCTGCTGGGCCCGGAGCGCACCATGCGGCAATCGTTCCACCACGGGGTCTACCCGGTGCAGTTGGAGCAGACGCGGGACTACGACGGCCAGCGGGTGCTGTTTCGTCCGGCCCGGCCGGTGGACGAGCGGCTCATCCAGGAGCACTTCTACAACCTGGCCCCCGAGGACGTGGTGGCCCGCTTTTTCCACGAGAAGACCTGCTTTTTGCGCGAGGAAGTGGAGGAGGTCTCCCAGATCGACTACGTCAAGGACCTCACCCTGGTGGCGGTGGTGGGTGAGCAGGGCTTTGAGAAGGTCATCGCGGTGGGCGGCTATTTCCTGGACCACGCCACCAACCTGGTGGAGGTGGCCTTTTCGGTGGACCGGCAGTGGCGGGGCAAAGGCCTGGGGGCGGTGATCCTGGAGATGCTGGCCCAGTGGGCCCGGGAGCACGGTTTCGCCGGCCTGGTGGCCTACACCACGCCCTCCAACCAGGGCATGATCAAGCTCTTCAAAAAGCTGCGTTACCCGGTGCGCACCTCTTTGGATGAAGGCGTGTTGGTGCTCACCGCCCGTTTTGACGACACCGCCGCCGAGCCCGAAGCAGACTGAGGCCGGTTGTCCCTGGCGGCTAGTGCCGGCCTTGGCGTTCGCGTTCCTTTTCGGCCAGGCGCACCTTGCGCCGCTGCACCGCCTCGTTGTAGCGGCGGTGCTCTTCCGGGCCCTGGAGCTCAAGCGGCGGCACTCGGCAGGGCCGGCCCTGGGGGTCCAGGGCCACGAAGGTGAGGTAAGCCGAGGCGGTGTGGCGCACCTGGCCGCTGATGAGGTCCTCGGCCTCCACCCGCACCCCCACCTCCATGGAAGTGGTGCCCACCATGTTGACGCAGGCCTTGAGCACCAGGACGTTGCCCACGTAGACCGGCTCGAAGAAGTCCAGGCGGTCGATGGAGGCGGTGACCGCCTGGTTGCGGGCGTGGCGGATGGCCACCGCGCCGGCGGTGTTGTCGATACTCTTCATGATAACCCCGCCGTGCACGTTGCCCATGGGGTTGGCGTCGGAGGGCAGCATCTGCTGGGCCATGGTGATGGCCGTTTCGGAAACTTTTCTCGCTTGCATGACTCGTCCCGCGCCCGGGGTTCCCGGGCTACTTTAATATCTTGTATGCCCCGGCCAGCCAGTTCTTGGTTTCATTGTTGTACCACGGCGACCAGCGGCGGTCGCTGGAGCCGCCGGGGATGTTGGTATGCATCTCGCCAGTGGCCATGTCGGCAACAAGGCGGTAGGAGGGGGCGAAGGTGGTTAGCCGGCCGGCGCTGGTGAATATCTGGCCCTGGGGAATGGTGGCCCGCGAGCCGGGCAGTCCGATGGGGCCGCGGTCCCATCCCAGCCAGCGCGGCAGCTTGCCGCCAAAGAGCAGGTGGGACAGCACCACCTGGCGGGTGCTGCCGTAGGGCGCCGCCTCGGCCTGCAGCCCGTCGGTTACGGCCTGCCTAAACAGCTCCTCGCGCCGTCGTTGGCCGTACCAGGCCGAGTCCTGGTGCAGCAGGATGTCGTCGAAGTTGGCGTAGTAGTCGTTGATGATGCTGGTTTCGTCCCAGAGGTGGTCGATCACCTGTTCGCCGAGCCCGCCCTGGCCGAAGACGGTGGTGATGAGCCGGCGGTAGATGCTCTCGAACAGGGTGGGGGCCGGGGAGGCGAGGTCGTAGCGCAGGTCCCAGTTGCGCAGGATATCGGCCTTAGGACCCTGGGGCAGCAGGGGCCGGATAATCTCCATCAGGCGTTCGGCCTGCAGGGAGTAGAGGTCCATGTGGATGCGTTGCATGTCCTGCACCGTGAACTTGCCGCCGGCGCGCAAAAGCTGCTCGATGTACTCGGCGCGGTAGGCGCCCATGGGCAGGTTGATGGGGTCGCTGTCGCCCCAATGGTTCAGGTCGTTGTTGGCGGTGATGATGATGCCGTCGTCGGGGTTGTAGAGCGCCGGCAGGGCCTCGCCGGAGATGTAGCCGTCCGGGTCGTAGGCGCTGTCCCATCCCGGGGTGGGCAAGAGGCCGCTCACTCCCGGGGGGCGGTTGAAAAAACGGCCGCTCATTTGGAAGCCGATGTTGCCCTGGGTGTCCCCGATGGCCCAGCAGAAGGGGGCGCTGTGTAGGTCCCGCAGAATTTCCATGGCCTCGGCCACGGTGCGGGCTTGGTTGAGGTTCAGGGCGACGTTGAACATATCGGCTCCGCAGTCGTGGCGGCCGGCCCAGGCCAGGGTGAGGTAGAGGCCCTCTTGGTGGGGATCGCCCTCCAATATCCCGTGGTCGTTTTCATAAAAGACCACCTTGCGGGGTTCGCCCTTTTTTACCTGGATGGTCTCGTGGCGCTCTTTGAATGGTTTAAGTACCCCCTGGCGTTCGTAGTGGCCCTTTTGGCAACGCTCTATGCGGTAGTCGATCATATCCATGAAGGAATAAGTGGCGCTCCAGGCCAGGTGTTTGGTGCGGCCTAGCACCAGGCCGGGCATGCCGGGGATGGTGACGCCCAGCAGGTTGTTATCCGGCAGGCGCATGATCACCTCTTGCCAGATGGCCGGCAGGCGGTTCACCTCCAAGTGGGGATCGCCGCAGACCAGGGGCAAGCCGGAGGCGCTGTGCTGTCCGGAGACCACCCAGTTGTTGCTGGCGTTGAACTTGGGCAGGCTGGCCAGCCACTTCACCTGGGGCGGCACCACCGGGGGGTCCAGCTTGATTTGGCCCAGCAGGTCGTAGTCGATCTCCTCGCGCAGGTAGGGGAAGAGCTCGCGCAGGCGGTCCTGGTCCACCCCTTTTTGGATCATCTGCAACAGGAGTTTTTCCATGGCCCCCTGGGCCTCGATGAGCCCGATGAAGCCAAAGGCCTTGGCCAGCAACAGGCAGTCCACCACCCGCCAGGGATTGGGGTGGTAGCCGAGCAGGCGCATCTCCCAAACCGGCTTGCGGTGCTCCAGCACCAAGTTGTAGCCGTGGCAATAGGCTTCCAGTTGCTCCTTGACCCGGGGCTGGAGCTTTTGCACCTCGGCCTGGGGATCGGGCAGTAGGTCGTAGCGCCGCATGTACAGGTCCAGGTCGATCATCTCCTGGTCGCCGGCCAGGTGCTCGGCGGCGGTGCCGGTGAGGATGATGCGCATCAAGAGGGTGTGCAGTTGGCGCTCCAGGGCGTGCACCACCCCCAGGCCGTGGGCCAGGTCGCGGGAGCTCTGGGCGTTGATCTCCATGGTGCCGCCGGGGGTCCGCTGGATGATTACGCGTCCGTCGGCTCCCGGCAGGTCGTTGTGGTCCTTATGAAACTTCATGGTTTTTCCCATCGTCAAAATTGACAAGCAGGTCGCTAGCGATATCATTGCATATGACACCCTAATGGCGGTAATCAAGTTTAATGATTTCATCGCACAGTCCACTTGGCAAGCCACCTTGGCTGCGCCGCCACCTGGCCGCGGCCGGCGCCACCCGGCGGGTGGACCAGGCCCTGGCCCAACTGCGCTTGCACACCGTTTGCCAGGAGGCCCATTGCCCCAACCAGGGCGAGTGCTACGGTCGGGGCACGGCCACCTTTTTGCTATTGGGGCCCTCGTGCACCCGCGCCTGCGCCTTTTGCGCGGTGGGCCATGGCCGGCCCTCCCCGGTGGACCCTGACGAGCCCCGACGGGTGGCCCAGGCGGCGGCGAAGCTGGGGCTGGACTACTGCGTGCTCACCATGGTCACCCGCGACGACCTGGCCGACGGCGGAGCCGGACTGGTGGCCCGCACGGTGCGCGCCCTGGGCCGGGCCCGGCCGGCCATGGCGGTGGAGGCCCTGGTGTCGGACCTGGGTGGGGACCCCCGGGCCCTGGAGTTGGTGCTGGCCGCCGGTCCCCAGGTGCTCAACCACAACCTGGAGACCGTGCCGCGGCTCTATGAACGGGTGCGGCCCGGGGCCGACTATAACCGTTCGCTGGACCTGCTGGCCCGGACGGCCGAGCCCGGCCGGGAGCTGGTCACCAAGTCCGGGCTGATGCTGGGCCTGGGCGAGCGGCCCGACGAGGTGTCGGCGGTGATGGACGACCTGCTGGCCGCCGGTTGCCGGGTGCTCACCCTGGGGCAGTACCTGGCTCCTTCGGCCGAGCACCACCCGGTGGTGGAATACTTGCATCCCGACCGGTTCGCCGCCCTGGCCGAGACGGCTCGGGCCAAGGGCTTCGTAGCCGTGGCCAGCGGGCCCTACGTGCGCAGCTCCTACCGGGCCCAAGACCTCTACCGCCGGGCGTTGGAACGCCGGTCGTAGGGCCGATGGGTTGACCGCTACCGGCGCTTTGGTGCTATGGTGGCCGGTAGTAACTTTACGGCAGCGGGAGTGTTATGGCGGCAAACGAACCTATAGTCCTTAACCGGGCGCAACTGGTCCTGGCCGAGAAGCGGACCTACCTGGCCACCATGCGCACCGGTATCGCCATCCTGGTTCTACCCATGAGCGTGGTGAGCTTCCTCATCGCCTTTTCCCAACGCATGCACAGTCTCGATTTGGCCGGCTTGTTGATCCCCCTGTTGGCGATCTGCGCCGGCCTGGCCGGGTTGGGCATATACCTGGTGGTCCGCTCGGTGATGCGCCTGCACCACGCTGACAAAGAACTCAAGCAAATCAAGCAAAGCAGCCCGGACCTGGCCGAGTTGATCGACTGACCTGACGGCTACGAAGGGGACGGCTACAGCCCGCCGAGGGGCCGGCCGTCCTTGCGGATGCGCCAGAAGTGGTACATGGTGAGCACCAGGGTCATCACCGGCAGGCCCAGGCAGTGCAGCACGTACATGCGCAGCAGCCCCGCCTCGCCCACCGCCTCGCCGCCCAGCAGCAGGCGCTTGAGCAGCCCGCCGACCAGGGGGACCTGCCCGATGAGATTGGCGGCCACCGCCGCCGCCGACCGCATGGCCTGGTCCCAGCGCAGCAGGTAGCCGCTGAAATCCAGGGCCAGCACCAACAGCATCAGCCCCAGGCCCACCAGCCAGTTGGCCGCCCGCGGCGGCAGGTAGGCGCCGCTGATGATCACCCGGATCATGTGCAGCACCAGGACCACCACCATGGCCTGGCCGGCCAAAAAGTGCAGCCGGCGCAGGTACCAGGCAAAGGGCAAGTCGCCGGCCTCGGCGGCGAAGAAGCGGGCCGCGCCCTCGGCGGTGGGTACGTAGGAGAACATCAACACCACGCCGGTGACCCCCAAGACCAAAAAGAGGACCAGGGCCAGCCCGCCCAGGCAAAAGGTGTGGGTGAAGCGCGTGCGCTCCGGGTCCAGGCGGGGCGGGTGGATGTGGGCCAGGAAGCCGTAGGAACCCATGGGCTAGCCGACCTCCAGGCGGGTGGGGGCCGGTGTTTTGCGAGCCGGGTGGGCCACCAGGCGTCCCGCTTCCAGCTCCAGGTAGACATGGGCCAGTCCGCGCTTGGCCGGTCCGTGCAGCAAGGCGCCGTCGGCCCCAAAGGCCGAGCCGTGGCAGGGACAGCGGAATTGGCGGCGGGCCTGGTCCCAGGCCGGTTGGCAACCGAGGTGGGGACAGGTGAGCTCCAGGGCGTAGAAGCCGCCCGGGTCGCGCAAGAGGGCCACGCCCTGCCGGACGGCCACCAGGCCGTGCTTGGCCTTGGCCGGCGGGCCCAGGTCCACCGAGCGGGTCGAGGCCGGGGCCGAGCCGGCGCTGACGAGCCGCAACACCGCGCCCAAGGCCAGGCCGGCAAAGGCCACCAGGGCGGCCCAGGCGATGACGGCCAGGGTCCGGATGGCGGTGCGGCGGCCGGGACTGGTGGGCGAGGGGTTGATCATGCCCACTACTTTAGCTTTGGGCCGGCCAGGGGGCAAGGCGCTTGTGAACGGCCGCCGGGCCGGCTAGAGTAGGCCTATGAAGCGCAAGACCACCGCCCGCGAGAGTTTGCTGCGCGCCGAGGCTTTGGCCGGGCTGTTGGCCCTGGCGGCCCTCGGTATGGCCGCGCTGGCCTATCGCCTGGCGCCGGTGGGCGCGGCCGCAGACCCGGCCCAGGCCACGGCCCCTTGGGTCTTGGTGGGGGTGCAGGTATTGCTTGGTTACCTGCCGGCTTGGTTGGGCGGTTTGTTATTGCCGGCCGTGGCCTGGCTGCTCCTGGGGAGCATGCCCTGGCTTTGCCAGGGGCCGGGTCCGGCCCGGCCCGCCGGCGGCCGGCCGATAGGCCTGGTCGGGACGTTGGGTCTTGCGGTGCTACTGTCTTGGGTGGTTCTCACCGTGGTGGGTATGCAGGTCCTTTGAGCGCGGCCACTGCTGCTCCAGCGCCCGCAGCAGCCAGCGGGTATATTTTTTTCCGCCATAGAGCAGCCGCCGCAATTCGGTGGCGTTGAAGGGCCGGGACCCGGGGACCAAAAATACCTGCCGGGCCTGGCCCTTTAGGTTTACCACCCGGGTCCAGTCCAGGTCTGGGGAGAGACCCTCGTCCTGGGGCCGCCACAGTAGCGGGGCCAGAGGTGGGGCGGCTTTTGGCCCTGGCTGGGCCTGGAAGGTGAGCCCCAGGCCGGCCTCCAGGGCCCCGCCGTGGCAGCCCCGGCAGCCCACGGTGGCCTTGCGGGTGGTGTGGGGGTGCCAGGGCGAAATGCCCAGTCCCGGCCGCTGGCCGGTGGTGCGGGTTACCCGGGCGCGGGCCGGCGCACCGGGGCGGGTGAGCAGCCAGCCGAAGCGCGGGGCCAGCAGCATCACCCGGCCGTCGGGCGAGCGGCCGTAGACGCGCCATTGATAGCGGCGGAAGAAGGTGGTGAGCAGCCATAGTCCGGGGCGGGTGTCGCCGCTTAGCCAGTCGCGCGCGGCGGGCCGGGCGGTGGGGGTGCGCAATAGCGCCAGGAGTTGCGGGTCGCCCTGGGCCGCGATGGCCCGCCAGGGACGCAGGTCACCGCTGGTCAGCCGCATGGCCTGGCGTCCCCACACCGCCGGGTTGCTGGCGCTGTGGCAGGCGTGGCAGGCCAGGCGCTGGTGGCCGGGCGCGCGGTGGGCCACCGGTGCGTCGGGGCCGGCGGCCAGCCGGGGTATGGGCAGGACCCGGCCGCCGAGCTTGGTGGTCAGTTGCCACCCGCCGCGCTGGTCGCGCTGGACGTGGGCCAACCGCTCGCCGTGGGTGGTCACCGCTTGGGGTCCGGCCGGCGGCTGGCCCGGCCGGCCGTGGCAGGTGGTGCAGCGCAGGCCCACGTGGGCCAAGGCCGCCGGCCGCAATTGACCGTCACCCATGATCTCGCCGGCCGGGTGGCAGTCGATGCAGGCCAGGCCGGCGCGGTGGTGCAGGTCCGGCTGCATGGGCCGCCAGGAGCGCGCCTGCCACAGCTTGGGGCGCTGGCGGTCGTCGGCCAGGAAGCGGGCGCTGTAGTGGGCGTCGCGGGGGATGCGGCCCACGTACTCGGCCCCGGCCCCGCAACCGGCGTGGCAGGTGAGGCACTGGCGCACCGGCACCCGCCGGGTGAGGCCGTGCCCGGCCGGCGGCCGGCCGGTGGGTCCGGCCGGGCGGTGGCAGGCGGCGCACCCGGCGGAGCGTCGCGCCCCGTTGGTGTCCGCCCCCTTGGTCCACAGGTGGCAACGCAGGCAGCGTCGCCGCAGCAGGTCGTCCACCAGGCGGCCGGAGGCGGCCGGCCGGGGTATGGCCCGCAGCCCGGCCTGGGCCCGCACACCGTAGCGGGGGGCGGGGGTGTCTTGTGCGCCCCACAGGAAGCGGGTCTGGTTGATGATGCCCACCGCGGTGGCCATGGGCGAGCGTTTCACCCGCGCCACTCGGCCGGCGTGGCAGGGGCCGCAGGCGCGCTCGGCCTGGTCCAGGGTCGAGGGGTTGGCCGCCATGCCGGCATGGCCGGCCTTGATCGCGGTGGCCCGGCCGTCTCCCTGGTGGCAGGCCACGCAGGACACCGGCGCGCCCCGGCCGGACGGTGGCATGGGCGAGGCCATCCGGGGGTGGCACCCGCGGCAGCCGGCGTCCGGCGAGCTGGCCGGGGACCAACCCGGCCAGGCCGCCCAAGCGGTGAGTAACAAGACAATGACCAGGGTGCGCTTCATCGCAGGGCCTTTGCCACCTGGCGTTTATGTTTGGCCCGGTGGTCGCCGCCAGGCCCGATACGGGCCCGGGCCTTGGCCGGGTCGCGCACCACCGGGTCATCGGGCCGGCGGTGGCAGGGCAGGCAGCGGGCCCAGCCCAGTACGCGGGCCAGTTCCTGTCGGTCCAGGGGCCGGGCCCCGGCGTGGGTGGTGGCCATAAGCGACCGGCCCTCGGCGTCCACCAGGGTCCCCCAGTCCACCGGCCAGCCCACTGAGGACAGGTCGGCCAGGGGCTCGGCGGTCAGGGCGCCCAGGCGCACCGGACCGGGCCCCAGGCCCAGCACCCGGGGGTTCATGTGGCAATGCTCGCAGGTGGGCACCCGCCGCCGGGTGGTGTGCGGGGCGATGGGCGTGGACACGATGCTGCCGCCGGCCGGCCCCCGCCGCAGAATCTGCTTGCCGCCGCCCGGCCGTCCCATCTCGGTGAGCATCACCTGGCACCCCGGCACCAGGGGCCCGATGCGGCCGCGCGAGTTCACCCCCAGCATCGGCTGCCGGAAGCGGTACAGGTCGCGGGTCTCCTGCCAGGCCCCGGGGGTGGCCCGGCCGGCGCGATAGTCCCACAGGTCGGCGCCGGGTTTGCGATAGTCGTGGCAGCCGTAGCACTGGGGGGCCCAGCGGGAGTGGCAGGCCTGGCAGGTCAGCCGGCGGTGGCCGGGTAGGTTGTGGGCCGGGTCATCGGCCACCTGGGGTATCGGGTGGACCTGGCCCGGCCGCGAGCGGCTAAGCAGTACCAGGCGGCCGCGGCGCAGGCGCAGGTTGCCCAGGGGCCGTCCCTTGGCGCTGAGCGCCAGGCGCGGGTTGGACCCCAGCCGGCCGGCCTGGCCCAGGGGACCGTAGGCCGCCTCAAAGCGGGTGGAGAGGTCCGGCGGCCCCAGGCGGGGCGGGCCCTGCCGGCTGCCGTGGCAGGTGGCGCAGCGCACCTCGGTCTGGTGGCGCATGCGGCCGTAAATGCGGCCGTCGCCCATGATCTCCCGGCCGCTGTGGCAGTCGATGCAGCCCAGGCCCTTTTGCGCGTGCACATCGGGCAACAGGCGGCGCACCCCCCGGCCGCCGCTGAGTTGCCGGTTGGGGCGCGCTCCGTGCCAGGGGGCCCGGCCGGCCTCGTCTTCCATCCACCCGCGATAGTTGAGGCCGATGCGGCCGGAGCGGTTATGGCAGCGGCGGCAGTTCTCCTCCGGCGGGGTGAGCACCAGGCGGTGGCGGGCGGCGTGGCCGGGCTCCTGGTTGGGTATGGCCGCGTCGGCCCCCAGGTAGCGTCCCGAGGGGTCCCGGTTGCCGTGGCAGGCCACGCAGCCCTGGCCGTGGGCGCTGGGGCCGGCGGGGCGCCGCGCGTTGAGATGGCAGCGGGCGCAGAACTTGCTCCAGTGGTCATCGGCCAGGCCGGCGAAGCCCCGCCCGGCCGGCGTGGCCGGCAGCAGGGACAGGCCGGCCAAGGTGTTTGGCGGCGCGGGAGTGGGCCGCTGGGGGTCTGATACGGTCGCCGCGCCGAAGCGCGCCCGCCAGTCGGACTGCGCCCCCCAGGCGACCCGCAGGCTGGTGAGCACCCCGGTCATGGTGGCCATGATGGTGCGCTGGACCCGGTAGACGGTGTTGGCCGCCGGGTTGGGCCGGCCGGCGTGGCAGCGGCCGGCGGCGCCGCCGCAGGACACCCGGGCTGTGGCCGGGGCGGCGGGGTTGCGCCCCAAAAGCCCCCGGTGGGCCTGGGCCTTGGTGAGCCCCAGGCCCTGGCCGCCGTGGCACACCACGCAGCCCACCGCCTCCACCCGGTGGGAAGGGCTGATCTCGGCGATACCGCGGTGGCAGGTGAGGCAGCGCTCGGTGCGGTTGAAGGCCCGCGGCCGCACGGCGATTACCCGCGGCGGTTCGGCGGCCAACTCGGCCCCGCGCCGGGCGGCCAGGGCCGGGTCGGCCCCGGCGGCCAACAGGGCGGCCTGCAGGCGGCGTCCCCGCTCGGCATTGATGGCCGCCACCTCCGCCTGCCAGGGCCGGTGCGACTCCTGCCACCACGCCATGGCCATAACCGCGGCCAGGGCCAGGGCCGCCCCGGTGATGGCCACGGTCCAGCCCAGGGAAGCGGGCTTGGCTTTTGACTCGTCGGGCGACATAAGTTAGCCTGGCCGGGACGGGTTAGCAAAGGAGGACCACATGCGCGAAAAGCTGGGACCCCTGGCCCAGGCCATGCGCCGGGCGGTGGAGGCCATACCCCAGGCCATGCGCCAGGAGGCGGTGATTCGGCAGAACCTGGTCTGCCTGCTGTTCACAGCGGTGAGCGAGATGGGGCTCACGCCGGTGGCCGCCTGGAAGCCGCCCAAGTCCACCCGCGACCGCATCGACCTGGTGGGGGTGGACGCCTCGCAAGAGGTACCCCGGGTGGAGGTGGCCTTCGTGGTGGACCCGGTGGTGGAGCTGCCCAAGGTCAGGGCCCTGGAGTGGGTGGAGGCCCCCCACAAGATCGTGGTGAGCTTTGCCGAGCGGGCCGACAAGGTCGAGCAGTCCACCTTTTTCCTCAATTCCGAGCTTACCCACCTCTACATCTATGCCGCGCAATGAAAAAGGGGCCGGTTGGCACCGGCCCCCTGTTATGCGCTGGCAGGCCGCACACGCGGCGGGCTAGGCCTTCTTGAGAAAGAAGCTGATGTACCCGTCGTGCTCTTCCTCGCCCAGGAACTCGTCGCCGGAGCGGGAGGTGAAGGCCGGCAGGTCGTTACGGGTGCCGGGGTCGGTGCCCTGAATCTCCAGAATCTGGCCCGATTTCATTTTCTTCATCAGCTTCTTGGTCTTGAGGATGGGCATGGGACAGCTCAGTCCACGTGCGTCCAAAACCTCATCCGGGGTCCACTCTGCCATGTTTCTTCTCCTTGCGGCTGGTGTTTGCCTGGTTTTTAAACCATGGTTAGTTTATCGGTCTCTTCGTTCCAAACCATGATGGCCCACCATAGGATCATCACCACGCAGGTGATTATGATGGCCCAGAAATACCCGGTGGCCTGGGCCAGGAAGACCGGGTCGCCCCAGGCCTGGGCCACGTCCTTGGTCCAAATATAATGCTTGAAGATGCTGTTGCTCAGGGCAAAGGTGATCACCGCGATGATCAGCTTGATCTGGCCCTCACCGGCGCGCCACACCGAGCCCGAACCGCAACCGCCGGCCAGCAGCATGCCGATGCCGAAGACTACGCCGCCGACCAGGCCGCCGATCCAGTGGTGATACACGTAGACCATCTCCCAGTCAGCCCGGGTCCACTTGATGAGCAAGAAACCGATGACCGAGATCATCACGCTCACCGCCACCGCCTTGGTGGCCACCGCCTCACCGGTCATGAAGGGATCGCGGAAGGCGCGCACGAAGCAGAAGCGGCAACGCTGGATTACCACCCCGATGGCCGCCGCCAAGAGCATCAGGTTGCCCGGCACGGTTAGCGCCCGGGTGGACAGGCAGTAGGCCCATCCGATGAGGAAAAGGAAGAACAGCGCACCCAACCAGGGCTGGATTTTCTTCCAGTCGAAGCCGCCTTCCTTGTCCTTCTGCTTGGGCGGCTTGGAGGTGATGTGCTCGATCTCCCACAAGAGGTATTTCAGGCCGATGAGCGCGCCTATCAGCAGGCCCACCATCATGGCGAACCCGCTCACCGAGCCGGCGGCCAGGGCGCTGTAGAAACCACCCACGTTGCAGCCGCCGGCCAGGGCCGAGCCCACCCCCATGAAGATGCCGCCGATGAAGCCCTTGACCAACTCCAGGGTGGGAGCCATTTGCCAGGAGAACTGGCGGGCCATCAGCGCCGCGCCAAAGGCCCCGAACAACAGGCCCCAGGTGAGGATAGCGGTGTTGCTTACGAAGAAGGCGTGGTGGGGAGGATCGGGGTATAACCCTATGGTGTAGAATAGCCAGTCTCCCCATACCCGCAGGCCGCCGGCCACCCCCCAGGGACGGCCCAGGGCCATGCACAGGATGCCCAGCAGGGCCAGCAGTATGCCCCCTACCCAGAAGGGCCAGTTTTTCTCAAACAGCGTCTCGTAGCCTTCCTTGAACTTTTCCACCAAAACGTTTTGGGACATATATCTCTCCCCACTACCCCAAATAGTGCACATTGCTTGGCGCTTGTTCACATATTGGTATAGGTCACCGGCCCCGGGTAGTCAAGGCCGTTTAATCGAATGGTTCTCAGGTAGCCGGCTGGCCAAAACCCCGCCGGGGAACCGGTCCTCCCGGCTGGCTGGCCGAAAGCGGTTGACAGGGTGCACCCGGGCGGTTACAAAAAACCCTTAACCAAATAAAACCCTTAGGCCGCGCCGCCGGGAGCCGCTGATTATGAACTTGGGTCTGAAAATTTTTCGATCGCTTCTGCTGGGTGTTTTACTGATCATAGCGTGGTCTCCCGTGGTGGCGGCGCAGCAGGTGGACCTGGGGCTCATTACGGTTAAGCAAAAATCCCTGGCCCAAAGCCTGCGCTCCCAACTGGCGGGGGGCGCCAGGTTCGAGACCCTGGCCAAACGGTATTCCGTGGGGCCGGCCGCCGCCCGGGGCGGCCGCCTGGGTAAGGTCCCTTACAGCCGACTGCGCAGCGAGTATCGCCGGGCCCTGGCCGGGCTCAAGCCTCACCGCCCCAGCCGGATCATCCCCACCGAAGAAGGCTACACTATCCTCATGCGCTTCGACCGGCCCGCGCCCAAGAAGCCGCCCCTCACCGTGCGCAAGGCCGCCACCCCCGCGCCGCCTCGGCCGGACAAGCCCGGTCCCCGGTCCCCGGCCACCGGCACGCCGCTTTTGGCCGCGCGTTCGGAGATCATGGCCGCGTTGGAGTTCATGTCCGCCGGTGATGTAAAAAGCGCCCTGGTGCACGTGCAACGCGCAGTCAAGCGCAACCCCTACGACGACAACGCCCGTTTCCTGCTGCAGGTGCTCAAGCTCCAGTCCGAGGGTAAGGCCTCCAAGCGGGCCCTGGTGTATTTCAGCAAGGGGCTGGTGGCCATAACCGACGGCAACCTCAAGCGGGCCCAAAAGGCCTTCCGACACGCGCGCACCACCGACCCCGGTTTCTGGCCGGCCACCCTGATGCAGGCGCGGATAAAGGCCGCTACCGGCAACCCGCGGGAGGCCGAAACCCTTTTGGACCAGGTGCTCAAAGTCAACCCCAAGTCCACCCGGGCCTACATCGCCAAGGGGAGGCTGGCCATGGACGCCGGCCAGGTCGAGCGCGCCCGGCAGTACTTCAAGCGGGCCCTGCAGCTGGACCCCAAGCTGGCCGAGGCCCATTACAACCTGGCCGCCCTGGCCCTGGGCCAGGGCCAACGCGACGTGGCCGAGTTGCAGCTCCAGGCCGCCCTGAAGCTCAACCCCTACATGGAAGAGGCCTACAGCGACCTGGGACTGATCTATGGCGCGACCCAGCGCCTGGACCAGGCGGCCGCCGCCTTCCGCAAGGCCCTGGAGATCAACCCCCGCTTCGCCGAGGCCCACGTGAACCTGGGCATCATCTTTGTCAGGAAAAAACAGCTCAAATCGGCCATCATCGAGTTTCAGAAGGCCGTGAATATCGACCCCCGCCTGGCCGCCGCCCACGCCAACCTGGCCGCCGCCTACACCCTGCGCAAACAGTGGCGCCAGGCCATCAAGCATGCCGACATAGCGCTGAAGCTGGGCTTCCCGGTGCCGCCGTCGTTGCTAAAACAACTGGCCCCCCACCGCCGCTAATCACCACCGGCCAGGCGCCAGACCAGCCGGGCGCGCTGATGCGCCTGCGGGTCTGGTCCGGCCGGGCCGGAGAGCGACAGCACGGTCGCCGCCTTTACCCGGCCGCTATCGTCTATGACCTCCAGGCAGACCTGGTCCTCCAATTGCCGCCGCCGTAGGCGTCCCGCCACTCCGCTGATGCGCCCTAAGGCGGCCAGCCCCAAGAAGTCCAACAACGGCAAGCCTCTGCCCGCGGCGGCCAGGGCCGCGGCCTGGTCCGGGTCCCGCCCCAGGAGCGACAACAGCTCCCGAAGCTCCTCCGGCCGACAGGTGACGTACCCCCGACCAGCGGCCAGCTCCGCCTCCTCGGCCAGCATGTAGCAGGTGAGCTCGCGGCCCAGGGCCTCCCGCTCGGCCGCCGGTAACTCCCAGCCCACCCGGGCCAGGAAATTCTCCAGTCGCCGCAGGTTGGCCAGGGCGCGCTCCAAGCCCCGGAAATGCGAGGCGCCGCGATTGCCCGGGTCCAGGTCGCGCCGGATCATGGCCAGGTAGCGCCGGGCCACCGCCGCCTGTAAACAACGCAATCCCTCGGAATCCACCGGGCCCAGATGCTGCAACGACTCGGCCAGTGAGACCTCCGGCATCTCACCGCCCGATTCGATCATCCAGGCCTCGTCTTCCAGCTCCGGCGGGCAGAGGAGGTTGAAAAAGCCACAACACATTTTTTCACTCATCCAACAAACTTACCATTGCCAACCGACCATGAGACTGATAATAAATCACCCATCGGGAAGGTGATATCCCCGGCGGCTCGCGGAAAACGAGCTCCTTGCCAAGAGGGCGCCTTCATGCCTCGCCGGGCATCCCTTATGGAGGTCAAAGCCATGGGCGGTGATTTTCACATCAACTATCGCGAGGAAAGTCTCATCTCCCGCCTGGAGAGCTCGAGACAGTCCGCCTGGGGACGCCAGCTTCATCAGTTGAGTGACTGCGCCGACCAACTGGCCCAAAAGCTGGCCATGAAACTGGTGGGCTCCCAGCTCATCGAAACCACCAACCAGCGCGATGTTGAAGAACAATTGGCCGGTTCCCTCGGCGTGTTGCTGCAGGCCGAAGACTTTGATATCCAGTTCGCCATCGCACCCCTGCGAAACCTGGTGCCCCGCCCCAACCGTATCAGCCTATATATCACCGCCTTTATCGTGGAAACCCTCATCAACCACCGCTGTGTGGTCGATATCTTTGGCACTGACGAAGAAATCTACAACGTGGTCAATGCCGAAGTAACCAACATGATCCGCTAGCACAGTGCCTGTGCAGCCATATAGGTCCAAGTCCATACGCTCTTGATTCGTCCCCCGTTATCCTGCGCTCGCGGCCGACTTTACGTCGAGGCACAGTGCCTGTGCAGCCATATAGGTCCAAGTCCATACGCTCTTGATTCGTCCCCCGTTATCCTGCGCTCGCGGCCGACTTTAGGGCCGGTGCAATGCTTGCACACCCATATAGGTCCAAGTCCACACGCTCTTGATTCGTCCCCCGTTTGTCCTCCGCTCGCGGCCGACTGTACGTCGGGTCGTTTTTGCCTGACCGGTGGCAATTGAATGATAGCGCCAGCCCTCGCCGACAACGCCCCGGCCCATATGGCTGCGGCGGCACGCCGCCGGCACGCCTCTTTCACCAAGCCTCCAAGTTCTCGCCTGACCGGTGGCAATTGAATGATAGCGGCGGCCCTTGCTTCAGACGCCCCGGCCCATATGGGAGCCGCAGCCTGCGGCCTAATACCAGCGGATGACTTCGGAGGGTTTGGCGCGTTCGGTGCGCATGCGGTTCACCGGCGATTGTTCATCGGCATAGCCCACCGCCACGGCCAGGACCACCTGGCGTCCCGGGTCGATATTGAGGAAGTCCTTGATCACGTCTTCGTAGGCGCAGACCAGGCCGATGGGGCAGGTGGCCAGGCCCATCTCCTGGGCGGCCAGCAGCAGCCAGCCCAAGGCGATACCCACGTCCAGGGCGCGGCCCTGGGCAAAGACCCGGTCCAGGGTGGCCACCACCACCACCGGCGCGCCGTAAAAGCTCAGCGAGCCGTGGTTGATGAAGTTGGCGAACTCGGCCCCGGCCTCCAGGAGCAGCGGTTTCATGCCCACTGACAGGGCGTCCTGGCGCTCCAGGTAGACCTGGGGCAGGGTCTGTTGGCTATCCGGTTTGCAGCCCACCCCGCGCTCGGTGTGCGCCCTCAGCAGCTTCTTGGACAACCTGGGCACCTCGGCGTCCATCACCACCGTGAACTGCCACGGCTGCAGGTTGATGGCGCTGGGCGCCCGGCAAGTGAGCTGCATCAGGCGCTCCAGGGTGGGGCGCTCCACGGGCTGGTCCAAGAAGGCGCGGCAACTGCTTCTTTGTTCGATGGCGTCGCTTACCTGCACGATGATCCTCCCCGAGACTGGTGATGCCCTAAGCCTGCCACGATTGCGGCGCATGTCAATAGCCCCCAGCGCCCCGTAGTATGTTGCGGCTTTGCGATTATGATCGTTGGTGTATCATAACGGACGGGGAGTTTTTTGGTTGAGCGATTCCATCAAGGAGGGGTGATGAAAAAGTTACTTTGGTTGGGCTTGGCGGTGATGATGGTTTTGGCGGGGCTGGTCGCGGCGGGCTGCACCTCCAGCAGCGGCGACGGCGGCTCCACCGGCTCGCTGGTGGGCATCTGGACCATCATTGAAAGCAGCGACGGTAGCTCGGTGGGTTACACGGTGGTGTTTAGGGCCGATGGCACCGGCGTGTGGATGGTGACCCCGATGACCTATGTCTATAGCGGCGCCAACCTGGCGGTGACCACCTCGGGGGGCACGGACAACATGACCGTCAAGTGGCTTTCGGGCGACAAGATCGAGATAACCAACGGAGACCGGGTGCTGACCCTGTTGAGGATGTAGCCGGTATAGCATGGCTCGGTGACGGGCCGGCCGGTGCGCCAGGTGACCAGGGACCCTGGGTCGGTTGGGGGCACCGGGAAAACCAGGCGTGGTAGGTATAGCCGTCGGACCATTGGTCCGGCGGTTTTATTATGCGGCTCGGATGAAAGAAGAGCCAGGCAAGTCCGTCATGTCATGTAATCGCGAGGTTTGGGAGATAAACAGGTTGAAATATTTGCTGTGCACTGGTGATGGTCACCGGCACTTGATTACGCGACCGCTTTTAACGCCAATGATGACATGCCAAATTGGGTATGTTAATGTGGGTTGCTGGTTGGCCGGAATCATCCCGGGGCGGCTAGGGCCGGGATACCGCGCGGGTTGTGAGCCGCGGGGTTGGGGCCTAGGGGTAAAAATCCGTTCAGCTCTTAGATTAAGCGGCGGCGGATTGTCCAGGAACTTTTCTTAAATTAGTAGTGACAAAGACTGGC
>Ga0256835_1000683_pt1 | contig 23351 bp, 21 predicted proteins | sample PIR30metaG_FD_185972 | JGI IMG/M metagenome (GOLD analysis project Ga0256835, IMG submission 185972) | Hydrothermal vent microbial communities from East Pacific Rise, Pacific Ocean - PIR-30 | ecosystem: Environmental > Aquatic > Marine > Hydrothermal vents | place: Pacific Ocean: East Pacific...
TTCCATTGTCAGATATAGATAGAAAAATCTCTTCCGGGCGGTCTTCTAATTTGATTTCTATCCTGGGATTTTTAACTCCTTCCAGGGCATGCATGGAGTTCTTTAATAAGTTATTCATTATCTGATGAAATTCATCCGGGTTTCCTGTAAATATTATTTTTTTCCTGTTTATGATTATTTTTATATTTACGCCATTTCCCTTAAACTCTTCAAGGGAAATAGAAATGGCCTTCTTTATGGTTGATACAAGGTCAAAACTCTGAATAAATCTTGTTCTGGGTTTGGAAAGCTTCATGATGGAACTGAGAATTCGATTCATTCTGTCAATTTCCTTTAAGATTGACCTGGAATACTTATTAAATGTATTTTGATCCATTGTGTCGGAGTTAAAACTCATTTCCAGCACCTGAACCATTGCCCTTATAGCAGCTAAAGGATTTTTAAGTTCGTGAATTATCATGGAATAAAGGGTAGAAAGTTCCTTTTGTAAAGGAATAAAAAAGATAAGCTCAAATTCCTGTTCATCAATGGTGAATCGGTATACGTGTTTTTCATAATTCATTTTTCCGATTTTATGGATATTGTTTTTGTTCTCCATAATATCCCTGTAGAGCCTGGGTCGGCGTTTCAGAAATTGATCGAATGCCTCTGGTAAAATTTTTATCGATTCTTTGGTCCTGAGGATGACCTTGAAATCCTCAGCCGGGTAAATATTTAAATTCATTCTTTAATTCTAACACACCGTAATTGGTAAATAAATTATCATGCACCGTGAATAATTATGGTAAATTTTTTACCACGTATTTTTCCCATGCAGGTTATAGAGCCAGTTTCCCTCTGGCATGAAAATTGCTCTTTATGGGTGAAATGGGAAAAAAGAAGAAAAGGAAGAAACCGGAGGTCCTGATAGTAGACGATGAGGTGAATATTACCTTATCGATGGTTGAATTTCTTGGAAAGAAACTTGACTGTTATGGAGCTTATAGCTATGAAGAAGCTGTTTCTTTCCTTTCGAAACATCCTGTGGACCTTGTTATTTCTGATATAAAACTTCCGGGCAGGGATGGTTTTGACCTTTTAATGTGGATTCGTAAAAACTTGCCCAGGACACGGGTGATACTTATTACCGCTTATGGTTCACCTACATTTAAGGAGAAGGCAAAAAGGAAGGGGGCTCTTCTATATATAGAAAAACCGGTGGATTTAAATCAGCTCATCCGGATCATCGGAAAGATGTTTGAGAAAAAGGGTTTTGAGGCGGCTATAAGTGATCTTGAGCTTGTGGATATTCTTCAGTTCCTTTCCTTTTATGATAGGGATCTGATAGTCCATGTGGAGAATCATATAGGACAGAGGGGCGAAATAGGTATTAAAAATGGAAAGGTAATGTGGGCTAAAACCGAGGATTTAAGGGGAATGGATGCTTTTATGGAAATAATGAGATGGGAAGGAGGAGATTTTACCACAGATGACTATAAGGACTCAGAAGATGGCAAAATAGAGGAATCTATAATGTATCTTATTCTTGAAGCCTCACGTGTTAAGGATGAGGATTTAAACTTAAACAGTGTGGAAATAGTAATTGAAGAAAATAATAATCGAAAAAATAAAGGAGGAAAAGAAATGGCAGCATTAAACGAAATTCTCGAAAAATTTAAAAGTGAAATTCCTGAATTTCTGTCAACTGACATTATCAGAATTGAAGAGGGATTATCCGTTGGAGGAGGTTCCATTGATCCTAACTTTGACGCGTCCGCGGCATCTGCTCTGTATTCTGAGGTGGTAAAGGCAAACAAAAAGGCCTTAGAGCTTTTAGGCGGAGCAGATAATGTGGGAGAAACTGAAGATATTCTGGTATCAACGGATAAGATTTACGTACTGATGAGAATGCTGGGTGAAAAACATTTTCAGGGGCTTGCAATAACAAGGAAGGGAAACGTTGGTCTTGCAAGGGTTATTATGAAAAAATATGAACCCCTGTTTCTGGAGGCACTCAAGGAACTGGGAGAGCTCTGAGAGAGGGAGTTTTGAAGGGGGTAATTTTAGATTCTATCAGGGACCTTGTGGTGGATAAATTCGGAGAGGAACGCTGGAAAGAGGTTCTAAGGAGAGCGGATCTGCCTGTAACCACTGTTTTTCCTGTCACCGGTAATGTTCCTGATGAAACGGTATTGAAAATCATAGGGTCCATTTGTGATGTTTTTAATCTTACTTCTAAAGAGGTAGCTGAAGCCTTTGGCGAGTATTGGGTTACTGTATACATGCCAAAGGTTTACAAACCCTATTATAGAGGAATCAATACGGCAAGGGACTTTCTGTTGAAGATGGATGAAATTCACAGGAAGGTGACGGAAAACATATCCGATGCACACCCTCCGAGATTTGACTACAAATGGAAGGACAGAAATACGTTGATAATGAAGTACAAGTCTCAACGAGGACTTATAGACATATTTATAGGTCTTATTAATGGTGTTGGAAAATTCTACGAAACACCTCTGGATGTTAATAAAATTTCGGATAACGAAGTTGAAATAACGTTTCTTGAGTAGAAGGAGGATTCATGGATTTAAGAGAGGTTCTGGAAAGTTTTTTCGAGTCTATCCCGGAAACTTACTTTGTAGGGTTATTTGAAGAAGGTGGATTGCTGGTGGATTCAGTTTCTAAAATTGGTGATCTGGATTCTGAAATGGCTGCAGGTGCCAGTCAGACTATAGTACAGGCTATTGAAAGTGTTATAGATAAGCGTTCAAGAGAAGCTTATGGTCCTTTCAAAGAGGCTATTATAGAAACCGAGAATGCTCTGATTTCGGTTGCCAAACTTTCAGGAACTGGTTTTGGCATAGTGGGGATATTTGAAAAAGATGTTCCACTTGGTCTTGTTAGAAATAGATTTGAAAAAACTGTTGAACTGCTCCAGACCATGTAAGGGAGGACAGTATGTATGATGATGTTGTAAAGGAAATTGTGAGCGAAATTCATGGTTGTCTGAAGGTTGGTATATATGACTATGAAGCCCGGAAGGAATTAGGCATTTTCACGCAAATTTCCGGCCACGATCCAGATGTTACAGCTCAGGCATATTCCAGGTTAATCTCTAAACTTTATGATGCCCTATCCTATTTTCCAGATGAAAAGGTTGGTCCCTTTGAGATTCTGATAATCACCACCTTGAAGACTCATGCGCTTCTTGTGAAGGTTCCGGGCAAACCCATTATAATAGGGGTCATAATTCCTTTAAATTCCAATCTTGGCCTTGCACGAACAGTTTTAAAGAAGGTAGCCAGGGAAATTTCATAAGCACTAAAGTATCACAAGGAAAGGAACTCCCTGCTTTTTTGCATCGTACATACGTTTGTCTGCGATTTTTAGAAGTTCTTCCACTGTTTTACCATCCCATGGATAGAGGGCGCCTCCTATGTTCACTCCTATAGGTATCCCTGAAGCTGAGAAATTTTCCTTAACCTTTTCTGAAATTCGCTTCATAATAGCGGTCAGGCCATCTCTCCTGGCATCAAGGATGATCGCCACAAACTCATCCCCGCCATACCTTGCTACTATGTCACTTTTTCTTAAAGAGGTTCTGAGAATTCTGGCGAACTTCTGTAGGAGCTCATCTCCCCTTTCATGTCCATAGGTATCGTTTATAGCTTTAAAATTAGTAAGATCGAACATGAGTACCCCGAAATTGTCCTTGTATCTTCTCGCCCTATCTATTTCTTCTTCCAGCCGTTTAAACAGAAACCTTCTGTTGTAGAGTCCTGTTAATGGGTCAGTAATGGAATCCATCAGCAATTTTTCATGGAGTTGAACGTTTTCCCACGCCACAGCCACCATTTTTGCAAATGCTTCTAATAACTGCTGGTCCTCCACTGTAAATGCGTTTTTTCTCCTGTCTTCGATATTTATAACCCCTATTACATTGCCCCCCACAATTATAGGAGTTGCCAGTTCACTCCTTGCTCCGGGCAATCCCGGGATGTAATTTTTGTGCTTCTTTACGTCTCCGATGAGTATGGTTTTTCTTTCTTTGACAGCCGTACCAGTTATTCCTTCACCAATCTTTATTTTGAAGCCTTTTTTTAGAATATAGTCTTCTGAATATGCAAGCTCCAGTTCCTCTCCCTTAACCCAGGACACTACCGCATGTTGATAACCCAGAAAGTTTTTCAATATGTTGGAAATTTCCATGGAGAGTTCATCGGAATTTTTGGTGGAAGCTAATACCTGTGCCGCTCTGTAGAGAGCTTCTAATTTTCTGCTTCTCAGTCTGAGGATTCTGACCATATTTCCCAGAATAAGCGACAGGATGATCAGGACTATCCCAACCAGATAGAAATGCAGGGTTTCTTCGGAAGGAGGATGAGCCCTGACGAAAATTATGCTGAGGAAGAATGCAGAAAAAATACCGGGCTTTAGCCCCCATTTTATGGTTAAAAGAAAGGGTATGAGTAAAAATGCAGTCTGGATAATCAGGTGTGTTTTCAGTGAAACTATGATCCAGAAAAGTAAAATGGATGCTAAAGACCAGATTAATTCACCCCACCTGATTTTCATACTCAATTATTATAATAGGTAAATTTCCTGCGATTTCAAGCTATGTGAGGCTTCAGACCGTTTGTTTTAGTTATTCTATGGATTTGCCGGTAGTGGCTGGAATTAATTTATAAAAAATTACACCCCTTGTTGTTCCTATTTCATCGGCTATTTCCTTAACCTTACAGGGATTGCCCTTAATGACAATCGTTTCCAGACAATGTTCTTTATCGATATGAATATGAAGTGTGGATATAATTTCCTGGTGGTATTCATGCTGGTGGTGAGAAACTTTATGGGAAATCTCCCGGAATTTTAGACTGTATACTATCACAAGTATTCCTACCACCTCTCCCTGTGTGCATTCCCATTCCTTTTCCAGGACAAGTTTTTCTCTTATAATATCCCTTATTGCCTCAGACCTGTTATGGTAACCCTTCTCTTTGAGAAACTGGTCAAATTTTTCAAGAAGGGTAGAAGGCATTGAAATGCTGAATCTTTCGGTTTTATCCATTTTCACTCCCATTCGATAGTCGCCGGTGGTTTTGATGAAATATCAAGAACCACCCTGTTTATTCCCCTTACCTCATTTACTATCCTGGTTGAGACCCTCGTAAGAAATTCTCTGTCCGGAAGGAACCAGTCAGCTGTCATTCCATCCACACTTTGGACCAGTCGAAGTGCTATTACCTCATCGTAGGTTCTTTCGTCTCCCATAACTCCAACCGTTCTAACCGGGACAAGTACCGCAAATCCCTGCCATAACTGGTTGTATATTCCTTCTTTCTTCATTTCCTCTTCAAGAATAGCATCAGCCTCACGGAGTTTTCTTAGTCTATCTTCGGTTATTTCGCCTACAATTCTTACAGCAAGCCCTGGCCCTGGAAATGGATGCTTCTCGATAAAATGCGGGTCTATCCCCATTTTTTTGCCTATTTCTCTAACTTCATCCTTGAAAAGCTCCCTGAGGGGCTCTATGAGCTTCAATTTCATCTTTTCAGGAAGTCCTCCTACATTATGGTGACTTTTGATCACTGCCGCGGGTCCCTTTACTCCAGCGGATTCTATAATGTCCGGATAGGTGGTCCCCTGGGCGAGGAATTCTGCTCCCCTCACCCTCTGTGCTTCTTCCTCAAATATCTCTATGAAGAGCCTTCCAATGATCTTTCTCTTTTCTTCAGGATCCTGTATACCGTGAAGGGCCTTAAGAAATCTCCGGGAAGCATCAACACCCTTAACATTGAGGTGCAGCTTTTCCTTAAATATCTTCATATTGTCTTCAAATTCGTTTTTCCTCAGAAGCCCGTTATTTACAAAAATGCAGTGTAATTTGTCACCTATTGCCTTTGATATCAGGACTGCCGTGACAGTCGAATCCACACCGCCGCTTAATGCGCATATTACCCTGGCATTTCCAGTGGTCGTTCTTATCTCTTCTATTTTTCTTTTTATAAAGTCCCCCAGCTCCCAATTTCTCTTGATCCCTGCCATGTCGATAAAGTTTTTGAATACTTCCCTTCCCCTTTCTGTATGAAAGACTTCTGGATGAAATTGTACTCCGAATATAGATTTTTCCCTGTTTTCCATAACAGCTACCGGGGTATTTTCGGTTTCTGCGGATACTATAAAACCTTCGGGAGGCGTTTTCACTATATCTCCATGGCTCATCCATACCCTTGTTCCTACATTTCTCAGGATTCCGTCATCTCTGAGTATTTTAAGTTTTACAAAGCCATATTCCCTTGCTTGTGCTCTTTCTACCCTGCCCCCCAGGAGTTTTGCGAGTAGCTGATGACCATAGCATATTCCAAGCACAGGTTTTCCCTCGAGAATTCGTATGTCAATCATGGGAGCGTTTTCCTCATATACGCTTCTGGGGCCTCCGGAAAGAACTATGGCTACAGGTTTTTTTTCGTCTATGGCTTTTTTTGCCTCAAAGAAAGGAACTATTTCTGAATATACGCCTTCTTCTCTTATCCTTCTTGCTATAAGTTGAGTGTACTGTGAGCCAAAATCCAGAATTAATATTCCTCGCATCATTTATGTATAATCCTCCTTTTTTATGCCCAATCTTTTGATTTTTTTGATAAGACCTCCTCTCGATATTCCGAGGAGCTTTGCTGCCTTTGTTTTATTTCCGCGGGTTTTTCTTAGAGCTTTTATAATGGCGTTTTTTTCGATAATTTCAAGTTCAATTTCGCCGCTATCTGCGGTTTTTGTGGAGCCTCGCGAGGAAATGGGTAAAAGTTTTGCGCTCAAAACTCCATCATCTCCTATCTTGGCTATGGCTTCGCCTATGACATTTTTCAGTTCCCTGACATTGCCAGGCCATTCATAGGTTATGAGTAATTGCTTTGCTTTTTCAGTTATCCCGTTGAATGGTTTGGAATATTCTCTTGCCAGTTCCTGAGCAAACTTGTTGGCGAGAGGAATTATGTCCTCCTTTCTTTCTCTTAAGGGCGGAATTTTAATTCTGAAGGATGCCAATCTGTAGAAAAGGTCCTTTCTGAATGTTCCTTCTTTAACACTATTTTCCAGGTCCTGATTGGTAGCGGCGATAATTCTAATGTTTACTTTTATAGGATTTATGCTTCCTATCCGATATATTTCACCGGTTTCTATTGCTCTCAGTATTTTTGCCTGAATTGCAGTGCTCATTTCTCCTATTTCATCGAAGAACAGGGTTCCATTGTGGGCTGCCTCAAATTTCCCTGGTTTTTCTTCAACGCCGGTTACGGATTTTTTGCTTATGCCAAATAGCTCACTTTCTGCAAGGGTATCCGGGATGGCAGCAGCATTTACCGTTATAAAGGGGCCTCCGGCCCTTGGACTCCACTTGTGAATAAGCTCTGCGAGAACCTCCTTACCAACTCCGGTTTCTCCCTCGATCAGGATGTTTCCTTCCTTTTCAGCTATTTCCCTTGCATGTCGGATCAATTTTTTCATGGATTCTGATTCGAAGATATAATCCTCCAGAATAATTTCCCTTTCCCCTGTTTTCCCCTGTGGATGGACGTTTTTTAGCAGGAGATAATATCTGAATATAGCATCCAGGACAGGAAAGAGACTTTCATCCAGAGGTGATGTGGAGAGTAGATAGTATAAGCTGTCGCATTCCTTTATGTATCTATTGTAAAAGAAATAAGGTCCTTCATTTATAACAAAAGTTTTTCTGGGGCTCTTTTCCTTAAAAACTTTCTCCATTATGGATGAAGAGGAAGTGGAAAGATATGCGAGTCCTGATGCGCTGATCTTGGCCATGCCAATTTCCTCGACTCCCAGTTTTTTTAGAATACTATATAGATCCTTTTCCAGCTGGGAGAAGGAAAGGTGATGAATATCCTTTATCACTTCCAGCAGTTTTGATTCAATTTCAGGAATAGAGGCCCTGGTTGTTATTATTTCTGTTTCCTCTTCCTGCAAAAATTCTACAGTTATCGGGAGAGGCGTTAATCTTTCCTTTAGGTAATCTTCTTCCTCATAGAGTTCAATTTTCCCCAGAACCTTTCCTATAAGTACATAATCCCCTTCCTGCAAAATTTCAGTTTTTAAAACTGCCTTTTCATTGACATGGACGCCATTTTTACTTCCTAAATCTTCAATAATCCAGCCTTCTTCCTGGTGCCTGATTATGCAGTGTCTCCTTGAAACTGTGGAATTTTCCAGCTTTATATCACAGTTTTTTCCTCTTCCTACAACATAAGTTCCTTCCCTGAGAGCAATGTAGCCTGGAGTTGTAGCATCCTCAAATCTAAGCACCAGTATCATAGATAAAATTTACAGGTCAGGGCAGAAAATGTCAATAAGCTGATCTCTAAAGTGAATACTTACTTGTAAGATTTTTAAGTATTTTGTATCTTTTTTCAGGAGGTGAAAAATGAAAAAGGAACATTATAAAATTCTCGCAATTAATCCTGGTTCTACTTCTACCAAAATAGCAGTATATGAGGATGAGAAGGAACTGTTTTCAGTAAGTATTAACCATTCTGCAGAAGAACTTTCGAAATTTAATAGAATTCTGGACCAGAAAGCGTACAGAACCGAGCTTATTAAGAAGGAGCTTCAGCAAAGAGGGATAGAGATAACATCGCTTTCTGCAGTGGTGGGACGGGGTGGATTGTTAAAGCCGCTGGAAAGCGGTACTTATGAAGTAAATGATGCAATGATAAAAGACCTCGAACGTGCGGAGCGAGGAGAGCATGCATCGAATCTGGGAGCGGTTATAGCAAAAGAAATAGCAGATGAGGCTGGAGTAAAGGCCTATATTGTTGATCCGGTGAGTGTGGACGAGTTACCAGATATTGCTAAAATAACCGGCATGGCTGGTCTTGAAAAGCCAGTTTTATCACATGCATTAAATACAAAGGCTGTTGCCAGGAGATTTGCAAAGGAGCAGGGAACACTTTATGAAAAGTTAAGACTTATAGTAGTTCATCTTGGCTCCGGGAATTCTATTTCTGCCCATGTGGGAGGAAGGATGGTGGATGTAACCAATTCTATGGAAGAGGGTTCTTTTGGGATGGATAGGGCTGGTGGGGTTCCGTGTATGCAACTTCTCAAAATGGCATATTCAGGGGAGTACGAATTTAAAACCCTGAAAAGGAAACTGTTTGGTGAGGGTGGAGTTTATTCTTATCTGAAAACAAAGGATTTCAGGGAAGTGGAAAAAAGGATTATAGATGGGGACGATGAGGCCGTTCTTATCGCTGAAGCTATGGTGTATCAGATTGCCAAGGATGTGGGAGCCATGGCAACGGTACTTGCAGGAAAAGTGGATGCTATCCTGATTACAGGAGGAATGGCAAAAAGCAAATGGCTTGTTAAAAACCTGAAGAGGCGAATAGAATTTCTTGCTCCGGTCCACGTGTATCCCGGAGAGGACGAGTTGAAAGCTCTGGCCGAGGGTGTTCTCAGAGTACTAAGAGGAGAGGAACAGGCCCGGGTCTACGTGTGAACTAACTTAATTTACGCTGCCTTACAAACTTAATGGATATAAAGGAAAGAGCCCATCCCAGAAAGCCTCCGGCTATATCCAGTCCTATATCCCGCATATCGAAAAACCTTCCGGGAAGTAAGTATTGATAGCCTTCATCGATTAAGGCAATTATTACCACAAGGGCCAGTGGGTGAATCTTTAGCCTTCTGTCCCTTCCGGCCAGTACTCCAAGAATCATGAATTCAAGAACATGCACTTTTTCTTCTATTAAATGGAGGGGGAAGATTAAATATCCGGCTATAAAGAATATGGGAATGGAAAGGACAACAGGAAGAAATTTTCCTTTAAGAAGGACAAAAAAATAAAGAAAAATGAATATAATTGAAGCGAGGTAAAACAGAAAAACCCTGGCGGGAAGAATACTCATGAGTTTTCTGGCGATAGGTGCGTAGGCAGGTATAGCAATAGAATAGAGCAGCAACCACCAGCTCAATACGCACCCCTTCTTGTAATAACAACTTCAATGGTCTGGATAAGGATCATTATATCAAGCCACAGGGACCAATTCCTTACATAAAATTCGTCCAGAGCCAATCTTGTTTCAAATGGCAATTGATTCCTTCCCCTTACCTGCCATAAGCCTGTTATTCCAGGCTTCACCCTGTAAATTGCCTTTCTGTATTTCCCAATTCTTCCCCTTTCTTCAGGCATGTATGGTCGAGGACCAACCACGCTCATCTCCCCTCTTAAAACGTTTATAAATTGAGGGAGTTCGTCAAGACTCCATCTCCTCAAAAATTTGCCCACCTTCGTTACCCGGGGGTCATTCTTTAACTTTCTATACTTTTCCCATTCCTTTTTAGCTTCAGGATTTTTATTCAGATATTTTCTGAGCCTTTTATCCGCGTCTACGAACATTGTTCTAAACTTCAGGATTGTAAAGGGTTTTTCTCCTCTTCCCAGCCTTTTTTGCCTGAAGAATACAGGGCCTTTACTATCCAGTTTTATGGCCAATGAAATAATTAGAAAGAGAGGAGAAAATACCGCCATTGCAAAGGAAGCTATGAATAGATCAAAACATCTTTTTATAAACAGATTGGCTTTTCTGTAAAGATTGTGGGGAGGAATCAATATCATTACCGTTCCAAGGCTTTCTATTTCTCCTGTGGCAAGGGATAATCTTGAGAGATTGGGAATTATGTTTATTTCTACAACTCCCTCCAGTCTCATCAGTATAGAAGTAATTGTTTTTTCATCGTAACAGGAGGACAGTATGAATACTTCCTCTGCCTGCATTTCTTTTATGGTACGGTCAATCCTGTTTGTCTCTTTGATGATGCCTATAAGATTGAATCCCTTGTACCAGTTTTGTTCCAGTTCCTGTTTAAGGAGATTTACCTCTTTACCTTTTCCTATTATTGCGACGTTTCTTCGGTTAATTCCAATTGAGAACATGATTTTTTTGAAGATCGCCCTGAACAGGGGCACAAGAAATAGTGAAAATAAAAATGTCAGGATAAGCAGAACCCTTGAAATAAGTATTTCCTTTTTCGCCACGAAGGAAAAGGTGAAGGCTAAAATGGTTACAAAGAAGGAGCTTTCCCATATTGTTTTTACATCATTCCAGAAGGTGTTTCTTTTGTATAGTCCTGTGATAAGTCCAACAATTAACCACAGTATTAGAATCTGAACTAATAGGGGAAAATAAAAGGAGAAATTATGCAGATGTTTTATTCCAAAACGATCGAAGAGTGAGGGAAAGAATATCTCTCTGAAGGAGTAGGCAAGGGAAAACGATAGAGAAACTGAGATGAAATCCGAAAGCAATATAAAGACTAAGTTAAGTTTCTTCACATTACCAATTATACATTATTCTTATTGTGGTATCCGGTGTGATTTGTTCCTCAATGTAGCAGGTATAATCCCATTTCTATGATAGAATTTTTCTGAGGTGAAAAAATGAAAGTCGTTTCTCTGAAACTATTAGACGGAGGAAGAATAAAGAGAGCCCATGCCAATGGGATAGACTGTAAACCTGGAGATTATTGCGTAATAGAATCGCCTTTTGGAGAAGAGATCGGAGAGGTATTCAGGGAATCCACCAGTGTAAAAAGAATGTGGGAAAAGATTCCTCTTGAGAAAGTCCTGAGGAAGGCCTCACAGAAGGATATAGAATTTTTTAATGAAAAAATGCGAAGAGAAGAAGAGGCGTTTAAATTTTGCAGAACCAGGATAGAAGAACGTGGCATGCCCATGAAACTCATAAAGGTGAAATTCTTTACCAGCGAAAGAAAGGTGATGTTTTTCTTCTCAGCTGAAGGCAGGATTGATTTTAGAGATCTGGTAAAGGACCTTGCTAAAAAGTACAAAATGAGAATAGAGATGCGCCAGATAGGTATCAGAGATGAGGCCAGGATGCTGGGGGGAATAGGTGTATGTGGAAGGTTCCTGTGTTGCATGAATGTTCTTAAAGAGTTTAAACCCATCAGCTCCAATCTTATAAAGGATATGGATATAAAAATTAATCCCAATAAGATTTCCGGATTGTGTGGAAGACTTATGTGCTGTCTGTCATATGAAGTTGGGGTTACTATCAATCTTTCAGATATTGGAGAAGAGGAGGAATGAAGCGTCATTTAAGGATAGTACTTTCCTCTGTTCTGGCAGTAGTTCTTTTGTACATATTTTTTCGGGGAACCAACTTTAAGGCTTTGCTTGTATCCTTAAAGAATGCAAATCCCTTTTACCTGCTGGGGTTTGCCCTGTTTCTTCCTCTATTCTATTTTCTCCGGGCTGTCAGGTGGAGGCTCCTTTTTGATAAGGAAGACCGCCCCTCTATAAAAACCTTCTTTCTGGCTAATATTGTGGGTTTTTCTATAAACTATATGCTACCCGGGAGACTTGGTGAAATAGGGCGAGCCATTTATATTTCCCGAAAGGGGAAGGTATCCTCCAGCTATTCAATAGGCACAGTTGTAGTGGAGAGGTTTTTTGATGCTTTTTCTGTGGGGCTACTTCTGTTGTTTTATCTTCTTCTTTTCCCTGTGAGGTCCGGAAAACTTAGAGAAAATCTCTACACCATTATATTCGTTAGCTTTATAGCAGTGCTTCTCCTGGTGGCTGGTATAATAATTATGGAACTCATGATTAAAAAGGGGATTAAAGCTCCGTTTTTGTTTATTTTGAAACTGTTCCCGGAACGGTTCAGAGAGAAGATTAAAAATTCTGCAAAATCACTTATTTACGGGATGAATTTTATAAATCCTCCATCCAGAGCGGTGGCATTTATAATATGGGGGTTGATCGTCTGGATAAGTGTGGTTCTTCAATACTGGATGGGTTTAATGGCCTTTTCGGTAAATAGACCTCCTATAGAGGTAATACCTTTTACTGCGGTGCTTCTGGTGGGTGTGTCCATTCCTACTCCAGGAATGGCGGGTGGTTTTGAGGTAGCATCCAAGTTTTTCATAATGGAGGTGTGGCACTATCCCCAGTCAGTAGCGGTTGCCGCTACCCTTACCCTCCATGTGTTGCTATTGGTAGTAACATTATCTATGGGAGCGGTTGTGGGAATAAGAGAAAGTATGGTTGTTGAAGGGGGTGAAAAATGAAGTGTCCCTTTTGTGGATCAAATAATGACAGGGTAATTGATAGCAGGGAGATAAAAGAAGGTAAGGAGGTTCGCAGAAGAAGACTCTGCCTGGATTGTGGAAGAAGGTTTACCACATATGAAAGAATCGAAATCATCCCTGTCATGGTAGTTAAGAAGGATGGAAGGAGGGAACCTTACCAGAGAGAGAAGGTTATAAAGGGTTTGCTTAAGGCATGCGAGAAGAGACCCGTGGCTCCAGAACAGCTGGAAGCTATTGCTGATGAGGTGGAACGTTTGTTTGAAGAACCGTCAAGGGGAGAAATTTCCACCAAGGAGATAGGGGAAAAGATCATGGAGGAACTGAAAAAACTTGACCAGGTGGCATATGTAAGGTTTGCCTCTGTGTATAAGGAATTCAGAGATCTTAACGAGTTCTTTAAAGAGCTTGAAAAATTAAGGAGGGAGAAATGAGGGAGAAGGTAGAGGATGAAGTACAAATATGGGGTAGCTGGTCTCCTCCTATAGATATAAGAGTCAGCAATAACAGGATGAGAATTTTTGTGGAGGTTCCAGGGGTGGATGCTTCAACCCTTAATTTAAGGATAGAGGGAGATAGATTGATTATTGAAGGAAGAAAGATGCCACCAAAGGCAAAAAGGATTCTTTTTACCGAGCGTGAATATGGCGATTTTTTTGTAATGATAAAATTAAACGAGGATGTTTCCACAGATTCTGTGAAGGCGAAACTATCGCATGGAGTCCTGGAAATAGAGTTTAAGAGATTCAGAAGAAATTTCAAAGTAAATCTGGAGGAGAAGGATGAGTGAACAGGAACTTGAAATTCCCGAGAGGATTCCAGTTATAGCAGTGAGGGATATAGTGATATTCCCTCACATGGTGGTTCCACTGTTTATAAAAAGGGATAAATCTCAAAAAGCCCTTAATGAAAGTCTTTCAAGCCATAGAAAAATATTGCTTCTTACCCAGAAAGACCCTGAGGTTGAAGATCCTACTCCTGATGACCTGTACAGAGTGGGTACAGTGGCCATTATATCAAAGATGATAACCCTTCCGGATGGCACACAGAGGGTCCTTTTTCAGGGACTTTCCAGGGCAAAGGTAAAGAATATTAAAACCGAAGGGGAGTTTATAGAAGCGGAAATAGAAGTGGTTGAGGAAAGTTTAGGAGAATATTCCGAGGTTGAAATAGAGGCCCTGAAAAGGAGCCTGAAGGATTCCCTTCAGAAGACAGTGGAACTGGGTAAAAGTCTTCCACCGGATTTCCTGATATTTGTAGCCAATATAGAGGATCCTGCCAAGTTGACCGATATTATTGTTTCTAATCTGGGTATTAAGACCGAAGAGGCTCAGAAGATCCTTGAGACCCTGGACCCTGTGGAGAGGATGAAGAAGGTTCTGGAAATTCTCGGAAGGGAAATCCAGCTTCTCGAAGTTCAGAAGAAGATAATGGATGAGACCAAGGAAAGGATGGAAAAGATGCAGCGGGAGTTCTTTCTCCGACAGCAGTTGCAGTCCATCCAGAAGGAGCTTGGAATAGGAAGTGAGCTTTCCGAGGAGATAAAGGAATACAGAGAAAAATTAGCTCAGATAAAAAACATGCCCCGGGAAGCAAGGGAAGAGGTTGAGAAGCAGATTTCACGGCTGGAAAAAATTCCCAGCGAGAGTGCAGAGGCAGGAGTTATAAGAACCTATATAGATTGGATGCTTTCCCTTCCATGGGATAAATCCACCAGGGATAATCTGGATATAAAACGGGCCAAAAGGATCCTGGATGAGGACCACTATGACCTTGAGAAGGTTAAAGAACGCATTCTTGAATATCTGAGTGTAAGGAAGCTGGCTAAAAAGATAAAGGGCCCCATCCTCTGTTTTGTAGGACCTCCAGGTGTCGGAAAGACGTCTCTGGGAAAATCCATAGCAAGGGCCCTTGGCAGAAAATTTGTAAGAATGTCCCTGGGTGGAGTTCATGATGAGGCAGAAATTAGAGGGCACCGCAGAACTTACGTAGGAGCACTTCCAGGAAGGATAATTCAGGGAATAAAACAGGCAGGCTCCAACAATCCTGTATTTATGCTTGACGAAGTGGATAAGATAGGTGCGGACTTCAGAGGAGATCCTTCGTCAGCCCTTCTTGAAGTTCTGGATCCGGAACAGAATTTCGCCTTTGTTGATCACTATCTCGGTGTTCCCTTTGACCTTTCGAAGGTTATGTTTATAACCACAGCAAATGTGACCCATACAATTCATCCAGCTTTCCTTGATCGAATGGAGATAATCTATCTTCCCGGGTACACGGAGGAAGAGAAGGTTCACATAGCGAAGAAATTTTTGATCCCCAAACAGATGAAGGAAAATGGAATAAAGCCCGACATGATTCAGATAAGCGATGATGCTCTAAGGAGGATAATATCGGAATATACAAGGGAAGCAGGCGTCAGAAACCTTGAAAGGCAAATCGCCTCCATTATGAGAAAGGTGGCAAGAAGATGGGCAGAAGGTAAAAAGCGCAGGGTAAGAATTACTGCCAGGAATATCCAGAAATTCCTCGGACCTCCCCTCATATTTAAAGATGAACCTTTACCAGAGCCGAAGGTGGGCATAGCTACAGGAGTAGCGTGGACCCCTACCGGGGGGACCCTTCTTTTTGTGGAGTCCACAAAAATGCCGGGCAAGGGGGATATAAGACTTACCGGTTCTCTTGGAGATGTTCTAAAAGAATCTGCCATTGCAGCCCTCAGTTTTATAAAGTCAAGAGCTGAAATTCTGGGTATAGATCCTGAAATTTTCGGTAAGATTGACATTCACATCCACATACCACAGGGAGCAATTCCAAAGGATGGACCCTCCGCAGGGGTTGCAATATTGACATCACTGGTTTCTCTGTTTACCGACAGACCTGTAAGGAACGATGTGGCAATGACTGGCGAAATTACTCTGAGTGGAAGTGTGCTCCCCATCGGAGGTCTCAAAGAAAAAATCCTTGCAGCAAAAAGATCGAAAATTCATACCTTCATCCTACCGAAGAAAAATATGAATGAGGTTGAGGACCTTCCCAATTATGTGAAGCAGAAAATGAATCTCATTCCTGTAGAAGAGGTGGACGAAGTACTGAAGATTGCTCTTTTAGATGAAAAGCGAAAGAGAAATAATCGAAAAGCTTAAGAAGGCTTTCCCAAAGGGCAAGGCGGAAATAGGTATAGGCGATGATGCCGCAGTGTATCAAAATCTCGTTTTTACAACCGACCTTCTTGTGGAAGATTCGCATTTCAAGAGAGAACATCCGCCTTTTTATCTGGGGAGAAAAAGTGTGAATGTAAATCTAAGCGATGTAGCTGCTATGGGTGGGGAACCTCTTTTTGTCCTTATGAGCCTTTCTCTTCCCCCTGACCTTACAGATAAATGGCTCGATGAGCTTATGGATGGCGTCAAAGATGCATGTGAGAAGGGGAATTGCACATTGATTGGGGGTGATATTTCCCGCTCAGAGAAAATTTTTATTTCTGTAACTGCCATAGGACAGGTGGAAAAGCCAGTGTTGAGAGGTACAGGAAAGGAAGGGGAAAAAATAGTCCTTGTGGGGAGAGTGGGCGATTCACGAGCCGGTAGAGAGGTAATAGAAGAGGGGCTTCATGGTTTTGAAGAGTTAAAAATGGCCTTTTTTGACCCCATTCCAAAACTTAAGGAAGGAAAGATAGCTGCTTCCTTTGCGACTTCAATGATAGATGTTAGCGATGGATTGGTACTGGACTTAAGAAGAATGCTTGGAAAAAAGGGAGCTGTTCTTTACCCTTCATCCCTCGAACCTTCTCCTTATCTGGAGCAGTATTGTGAAATGAAGGGAAAGGATCCTTTAGAATACATGCTTTACGGCGGAGAAGATTATGCCTTAATTTTCACTACCCCTGAATCTCCTCCATTGGGAAGGATAATCGGTGAAGTTAAAGGGGAAGGTGGAATACAGCTGGATTCCCTGATCCTGAGAGAGATAGGTTTTGAGCATTTTTCTTGAAAAACACCAGATGCCGTTCTATAAAATAAGTATATATTTTGTGGAGTAAAATGGGGGAAATAAAAAACAAAATAATTCTGTCGTTTGTTTTATGTGGATTAATCTTTCCGAGGGTATTGAGATACATGAGGGCTGAGGTGGCAAGCAGTTTAGACCCTGCTGCCCAGTGGAATTTAGGAGCTTCTGAGGTTTTAGCAAATATTTTTGAAGGGCTCGTGACGTTTAAAGGGGATAGGTATGAAGTGGTGCCTTTACTTGCTACAAAATGGGAGGTGAAGGAAGAGGGAAAAAGATGGATTTTTTACCTTCGAAGAGGAGTCAAATTTCATGATGGAACAGAGTTTGATGCTGACAGTGTTGTATATTCCTTTAAACGTCAGATTGAGAACAAATCCTATACTTTTTCCGTTTTTTTTCCGTTTTTGACCGGAATAAAGAAAATCGATAAATATACAGTGGAAATAACCCAATCCAAACCATATCCGCTGCTTCTTTATGCACTTGCCAATCCTGTAGGATACATACTTTCCCCGGCTTCAAAAAAGGGAGGCTCTTATAAGCCTATTGGAACAGGACCGTTCATGTTTAAAGGCTCGGGAAAGGATGGAAGGCTTCTTCTTGTGTCCAATCCCGATTACTGGGGAGGTAAACCCAGGATTGAAGGTGTGGTATTCTATTCGATGGGAAATCCTTCCTGGCGTATTCTACAACTCAAGAACGGTAATGTGGACATTGTGAGAGTGAGTTCCGTTAAGGAACATTATGCCCTTAAGAACTATCCTCAGATAAAGTTTATAATTTATTCTTTAATGGACATAAATTATCTTATATTTAACTCTCATAAGCCTCCCTTTAACAGGAGAAAAGCGCGGGAAGCTGTGGCGCATCTTATGGATAAAAAGAGGCTTGTAAGACTTATTTTTCAGGATCTTGCAATTCCTGCGGTTACCCTCCTTCCTCCATACCTGAAGGGATTTAACCCTTTAATTCACGATTATGGATATAATCCAGAAAAGGCAAGAAAACTACTTGTAGAAGCCGGATACCCCGGAGGGTTTAAGTGTACCCTTTATATATCGAAGGGGAGAACAGATTTAAAGGAATTACTTTTAAAGTTTATAAGAAGTGCGAAAAGGGTGGGTGTGGATATAAATTTAATTGTCCTTCCATATAACCAGTTTATCAGAGAAACAAGGAAGGGAAAACACAATATGGTAGCTTTTGGCTGGGTAGCTGACATGCCTGACCCTGACAATTTCCTGTATCCTCTTTTCGCCCGGAAGCAAAGGGGAGTGGAAATGAATTATTATAATAAAAAGCTCGCAGAAATACTGGAAAAAGCCAGAGTTACTCCTGATAATGATGAGCGTCTAAAGCTTTATATGGAAGCTCAGGAAATTATCTATAGAGACGTTGCTTTAATTCCCTTATATCACTCAAGAAAGATAATTGCATATAATAAAAATATAAAGGGATTAAAGGTCAGTCCAAAAGGATATGTTATATTTAAAGATGCGGAGTTAGTTCAATGAGAAAAATTTTTATATTCTTTTTATTTTTATCGATTCTTTTTTCATCAGTTATTTACTATGGGACAATAGGAGAACCGGCGAATCTGGATCCTGCTGTTCAGTGGGATAACTATTCTTCACTTATAGTGAGCAATATTTACGACAGATTAATTGAGCTGGATCCCAGTACTAACGTTTTGATTCCTTCTCTGGCTATAAAATGGCGTAGCTTTAGAGGGGGAACCAGATGGCTTTTCTATCTCAGGAAAGGAGTAAAATTTCAGGATGGAACAGAATTCACCTCAAGGGCTGTTGTGTTGAGCTTTAAAAGGCAACTTGGCAAACTTCCTGCGGCAAAAGTCTTATTTCCCCTCGTTAAGGATGTTAGGGCGGTGGATAAATATACCGTGGAATTTATACTTTCAGAACCCTTCTCTCCTTTCCTGTATTCCCTTACCACTCCCCAGGCATCCATAATTTCTCCTGCCGCACTATCAAAGGGAGGAATTGAGAAGGACCCTGTGGGTACAGGTCCCTATAAACTGATCTCATGGAAGAAGGGGAAGAGACTGGTTCTTGAAAGAAATTCATATTACTGGAAGAAAAAAAACATTGTAAACAAGATTGTATTTATAAAGGGAGAGTCGGAGGCACTGTATAATCTGTTTCTTGCTGAAAAGCTGGATATTATAGACACAATTTCCATATCCAGGGTTGAGGGATTGAAATTTTCCCGAATATTTGCCCTCTATTCGAGGCCAATAGCCTCTTTCGCATTTTTTGTATTTAATTCCCATGATAAATGGACGAGTAAAAAGGAGGTGAGAGAGGCCCTGGCCAGGTTGTGGAATCCAGAATGGTTAAGATCTGTATTTGGAAATTATGTTAAACCTATTAACAGGTTGCTTTCATTCTTCGATGGAGAAGAAGGAGAGAATTATTTCTCTCCACGGAAGGCGAAAGCCCTGATTAAGGGTAAGGGACTTGCAGGTAAGGTAAAAATATCGTTGGTATGCGCCAAATCTCAACTTCTCCTTAAAGTATTAAAGACATATGCAGCTACAGCCAGAAGAGCCGGGATTGACATAAAGATTATTCCTGTAGGAAAAGAAGAGTACTTAGAAAGGATAAAAAACAATAGATACGGACTTATGTTGAGTTTATGGATTCTGGATTTTTACGATCCTGACAGCCTTTTCTATAGCTTAATTTCGAAGGAGGTTATTGAAGGAGGCGTACCAAACATTTTTCCCTTTAATGATTCTCAGGTGAGAAGCCTGATTGAGAGAGCCAGAAGAGAATTTAACATGAAAAAGCGGTTTAAACTTTACAGAAAGGCTGAAGACCTTATTTTAAAATTACATTATCTGATTCCGATGTACGTGAATAATTTTATGTTACTTTATAATAAGAAGATTGAAAATATTAAAGTTGACCCTACAGGTATAGTAATATTATCAGAGTTGAAGAAAAATGAAGAGTAATGAAGAAAAATCCACCAGAAAAATCAATATAAAGGTAAAGCTTTTTTTCTATTTTTTCATAATTTCCCTTTTAACCATAGGGATAATAACCTATTTCTCTGTTGTTTCTATTTCCTCTAAGCTCGTTGCCGAAGAGAAGAAAAGTCTGGCCGTTTCAGCCAGAAAAGCGGAAAGATTCTTCTATGATTCACTGGCGGAGATGACAAAAAGTGCGGTGATCCTCTCAGAGCTTAAAGAGGTTCTCGAAAACTTGAATAATCCTCAGGAGCTGGCATATGTTCTTGAGTCAAAGGAAATGTTATTTCAGTCAATGAATGTGAGGATACTGAATATAAATGCCAGGGTTATTGCGGAATATATGAGTACAGAGACCTCCTGTTATGCTTCCAAGGATCTCTCTAAACAGCCCATAATGGCCAAGGGAAATGTGGGGATGATAAGGGGGGCGGGTATATTTTCTATTAAGAATAAACTGTGCATGGTTAGCGTTGTTCCCATCGTTGACCAGGATAGTTTTGGACTGATTGGTTATATATTCCTTGAATTTCCTATTTCGTCTGAGTTTGCAGACCTGCTGAAGGAGAAGGTAAAGGAAGAGGTATTTGTAAAAAGAGGGGGCGTGTTCCTGGCGTCCACATATATAGGGAAAGAGGGAGAACGTCTTTTCCCGGACATAAACTTGAAGGAGAAGGTCGTCGAAGGAAAGATGGAAGGGAGGCTATTCTTCTTTACCTCCTTCCCGATCAGAGGATACTTTGGAAAGAATATAGGGGAAGTGATCATAGGAAGGGATGAAACTCCATTGAAGAGTGCTCAAAAACTTGCCTCCATCAGGATTGTGCTGTCTTCCCTTTTTGTATTCTTTATCGCAGGTTTTCTTGCTATATTTTTCGGCAAGAGATTATCCATACCAATCAGCGAGCTGACCGCAGGCGCACAGGAGTGGTCCAGAGGAAATCTTGACTACAAAGTAGAGGTCAAAACAAAGGATGAACTTGGAATTCTTGCCACCGTTTTCAATAGAATGGTGAGTTCCATTAAAACGCAACAGAAAGACCTCGAAGATCTTAAAAAGTTTTTTGAAGCCATTGTTGAGGGTAATCCCATCGGGATTATTGTGTGTGATGAAATAGGGCATATTAGAACCGTCAATAAGGCAGCAGAGGAGATCCTCGGTAAGAAGAGAGAGACTATAGAAGGGAAAGATGTATTTTCGATAATAAAGGGGTTAGATGCATTAAAAGAGCCCTTTATGAAAGTCTTTATTCAGAAAAAAGCTCACCAGGTGAAGGAGCTTCCGGTAATAACTGTTAACGGGGAAGAGAAGATCCTCGGGGTGCTTCTCTATCCTGTGGAGTTTGAGTCAGGCGAGACCATAGTGCTTCAGATAGAAGATATAACCAAGAGAAGGGAGCTGGAAGTTGAATTGCTCCATTTGAGAAAGCTTGCCAGCCTTGGAATTGATATGGGGCGTATAGCTCATGAAATCAACAACATCCTGACCTCTCTTCTGGGACATCTTTCTGTCCTTAAGATGAGTCTTAAGAGAACGCCTCTTGAATCGAAGGTGCGTACAATTGAAGAGATAGCCAGGAAGGCCTCCACCATTGCCAGGGATACCCTTACCTTTTCAAGAAAGGAAGAACTGAAAAACGAAGAGATAAACGTAAGGGAGCTGCTTGATGGTATAGAAAAGATGCTCAAGAAAATATTGCCTGAGAACATAACCTTTGAGCGAGTCTGCTATCCCGGGTCGCTAAGAATATTTGGAAATCCGGGTAAAGTTTCCCTGGCCATATATAACCTTTTAATTAATGCAAGAGATGCGATAGAGGATGCAGGCAGAAGGAGGGGTGTAATAAGGCTGGAAACTGCAAGGGAATATGTTTCAGACTATGGAAGAAACTTCGTGAAGATTATAGTGTCAGACAATGGTAAGGGCATAGACAAGAGCATTGAAGACAAAATTTTTGAGCGGTATTTTACAACCAAAAAGAAGGGTACGGGACTGGGGCTTTCTCTGGTAAGGGAAGTTGTTCAGGAAATGGAAGGAATTATTCTGATGGAAAGCGAGCCGGGAAAGGGCGCCACCTTCACCATTCTTCTTCCGGAGTATGAAGGGGAAAGGCAGGAAAGTTTTGTAGTCATTGAGGGAGAAACAAACTGGAAGGGAGAAAGGATCCTTGTAATTGATGATGAAAGGGATATAGTGGAGTTTTTAAAAGAATTCCTGGAAATGCACAATTATCAGGTAGTTGGAATGACCGATTATAAGAGTGCGGAAGAATTTATAAAAAAGGAAGGGGAAAACTTGAGGATAGCCATAATAGATTTTACCCTCGGTGGAAAGACCGGCAAAGAACTTGCAGAAATGTTGAAAAAGATCAATCCGGATATACGGATAATAATGACATCGGGGTTCGAGGAAATAGGAAAAGAAGAAGGTTTTCTCTTTTTAAAGAAGCCATTCTATCCTGAGGACGTTCTTGATATGATTGCCAATGCCCTTTCGTGAGATGTTTTACCCGGAGGACAGAATCGGGGTGCTTCTATTGTGTGCTTTTGAATTATATGGAAAGTTGAGTTAAACTTAATAAATATGAGTACCCATTGGACAACTGTAGTTTGTATAAAAAGGGATAATGTGGTGGCCATGGCTTCTGATGGTCAGGTTACACTCGGGAATTATGTAATAAAGCATGGGGCAGAAAAGATAAGAAGGCTTGCAGATGGTAAAGTCCTTGTGGGTTTTGCTGGAGCAGTATCCGATGCCCTGTCTCTTCTTCAAAGACTGGAGGGAAAACTCCAGGAGTACAGTGGAAATCTGAGGAGGGCTGCTGTTGAGCTTGCCAAGCTGTGGAGAACGGACAAGGTTTTGAGGCTTCTGGAGGCTCAAATTATCGCTACAGATGGAGAGGATTGTCTTTTGATTTCAGGTAATGGGGATCTTCTGGAACCAGATGGGGGAATTCTTGCTGTAGGATCAGGTGCTCCATACGCAATGGCAGCGGGTAGAGCTCTTCTTCAGGAGACTGACCTTTCCGCTGAAGATATTGCAAGGAAAAGTCTTGAAATAGCAGCTGAACTTTGCATTTATACTAATAAGAATATTAAGGTAGAGGTGATAAAGAAATGATGAAGGATGAACTTACCCCTGCGGAAATAGTCGAGCAGCTTGATAAGTACATTGTTGGACAGAAGGAAGCCAAGAAAGCAGTTGCAGTTGCTCTAAGGAACCGCTATAGAAGAAGAAAATTACCCC
>Ga0256835_1000684_pt1 | contig 23315 bp, 17 predicted proteins | sample PIR30metaG_FD_185972 | JGI IMG/M metagenome (GOLD analysis project Ga0256835, IMG submission 185972) | Hydrothermal vent microbial communities from East Pacific Rise, Pacific Ocean - PIR-30 | ecosystem: Environmental > Aquatic > Marine > Hydrothermal vents | place: Pacific Ocean: East Pacific...
TCTTTCCCTAAGGCAGGCAATGGCCTTGACGGAAAAAGCACTACAGGCCAGGTGAAATCCGCCAAGGCCCTTTATTGCAACAATCTTATCATCTTGGAGAAGACTTACCGCCTTTGGAAGAGGGGCATTATGGTCTGTCTTACCTGCGCTGTCTATAAAGAATAGATGCGGGCCACAGTCAGGACATGCGTTTGGCTGGGCATGAAATCGGCGATCCAAAGGATCCTCGTATTCAGCCTGGCATTTTTTGCACATGACAAAGGATTCCATGGATGTTGCCGGCCTGTCGTAAGGAAGGGCCTTGATTATTGTGTAACGAGGGCCACAGTTTGTACAGTTGGTAAAGGCATAACCGAATCTTCTATCCTGTGGATCTGTTATCTCTCTCAGACAGTCCTTGCATGTTGCAATGTCAGGAGGGATTTCTGTAGACACTGCTCCTGCCTTGTGACTTTTAACTATTTGAAAGTCGTTATAGTCTGTTTCTCCGTTACAACGGTTCACCTTAAAAGATCTGATAATGGAAAGGGGTGGATGCTCGGTTTCTATGGCCTTAATGAAATCTGTAAGGGTCGGTTCATTTGCCTGGGCTATTATGAGCACACCTTCTTCAGTATTGGAGACCTGGCCCTTGATAGCAAAATCTTTAGCAAGTCGGTATATAAAGGGACGAAATCCTACCCCTTGCACCGTCCCCTTTATTCTTATCTCTACACACTTTTGGGCCATAACTACATGATCCGGTTCCATTCTTCTGGAGCGTGTTCTTCAATAGCCTCTTTGTCTACAGTCTTTTTTTGTATAACAAAACGAAGAGGGCATTTTTCTTCTTCTATCTTGTCGTGTATAAGGGGCCATACTTTCTCCACTGCTTTGAAAACAGTAGGAAATATATTTTCAGGGCCAATCTTTGTATAAAGAGATGATCTTTCAATAACCTCTAGTATCTGTTCTTTAATGCCACTGAAGTAGACCTTGTAACCAGCAGCTCTAAGCCTGTCCAAGAGCAGGCTCAGGGCCTCCTCTCCAGAGGCATCTATTATGTTTATTCCGTTACATTTAAAGATGATGGCCTTTAGTTCAGGCATCTGTCTTACGATTTCAAGCACCTTATCTTCGAGATAGCTAATGTTTGCAAAAAAGAATGGTCCATCAAATCTGATAATCGCCAGGTGCTTACACATGTCCAGGTTGAATTTTTCCGCATTCCTGAAGTGGCCGTCTTTCCAAAGGGATAACACGGCAACAGATGGACGCATGAGCCTGTAGAAGAAGACGCCAAGGCTAAGAAGCACCCCTGTCATTACTCCTTTATCTAGATGGGGAGCAAAGATAAGGGTTGTGAGAAATGTAACAAGGCATATTATCCCGTCTGAAACAGAAACCTTAAACACATGTCTTACTCCGCCAACATTTATAAGCCCAAGCACGGCCATCATTATTACAGCGGCAAGTACACTCTGGGGCAAATAGTAAAGAAGCGGGGTAAGAAATAGCATCACAATAACCACGACCAGAGATGCAAAGATGTTTGACAGACCTGTCTTTGCGCCTGTCTGGAAGTTTACTGCCGAACGTGAGAATGAGCCTGAAACAGCATAGCTTTGAAAAAAGGAACCTGTGATGTTGGCAAGGCCCTGGCCGATTAGCTCTTGGTTAGGGTCAAGGCGCTGTCCTGACTTTGCAGCCATTACCTTTGCGATAGAGATTGCCTCCATAAAACCTACAAGTGATATAATAAATGCAGGGAATAAGAGCCTTCTTATGGTCTCCATGTCCCATTGAGGTGGTGAAAAATGGGGTAGGCCTCTTGGAACGTTGCCAAGTATGCTGCCACCCCCTGATAGCACTATTCTATCCAAGGGGATAGGCTTGTTGCCCGCTCGTATTCTCCATACATGCCAGTCCGTTTCAGCTCCATAGGGCACTTGATAACGTTGATAGTAGCGAATCTGACCGTCGGGCTCTTTGACCTCTACAAATTCGTATTCCATAAGCCTGGCCCTCAGGTTGACAAGCTTTTGCTTGGCATCTGCAATAAATTCATCTATGACCCCGGCCATCAGGTGAAGGGCAAGAATTTCCCTGGGTTCTATATCCTTGGTAAAGAGACTGGTCTGCTTTGAACCGTTTCGATCTTGTGCATCTATCAAGGCCGATGGGGTCAGAATCCGGCCTGGATGGCAACGGGAACAAGGTTCGCTTTTTTTGTTTCTTATTTTTTTTAGTTCTGGACGGAGTATAGAGCGGGCTTTGTTAAACGCGTCAATGGTTGCAAGCTGTGAATTAAACTCTTTTATAATATGGGGAAGCTCCTTGCATACTATCTGATTTACAGAGGCTACCTTATTGTGTCCGTATCCACACATCCATGATATAACGGTGGTTATAACAACGGCTATGAGTACGTAGGGAAGTCTAGGGTTAAGCCATCTAAGAAATATCATGCCACCAAGGGCTCCGGCGCCAAGGGCGATGGTCGGCCAGTAGACATAATCAAGGGCCTGCTGGATAGTCCGCCAGACTGTTTCAAAGTGATGGGGTGCCTTCTCCACAGGCACACCGAGGAATTTTCCCAACTGGCTTGTGGCAATTACTATGGCTGCGGCATTGGTAAAACCAAGAAGAACAGGATGAGAAAGGAGGTTGACGATTACCCCTAGCCTGAAAATTCCAAGGCCTAGTTGCACAATACCAACCGATAAGGCAAGAAGTATGGCATAGTTTATATAGCCTTGGGTGCCCGATACAGCCATGGGTTCTAGTACTGCAGCAGTCATCATTGAAACTACAGCAACAGGTCCTGTGGCAAGCTGTCGGCTAGAGCCAAAGAGGGAGGCTACTATAGGGGGAATAAAAGAGGCATAAAGGCCGTAGTATGGAGGAAGGCCTGCAAGTTGTGCGTAGGCCATGGATTGAGGGATAAGAACAAGAGCGACAGTAAGCCCACTGATCAGATCGGCCCTAAGGTCATCAGGGCCATAATCATCAAACCATCTAAGAAAGGGGAAAAGTCGGGCTATCAAAGTAATAAATCCTCCATTTTAATGGCCTAAAATCTTCTTGATTTTAACATATTTCAAGATACCAATGAGAGTAACTGAAAATTTCGCTTATCAGGTGGCAAAGATCGACTTTGCCACCTGATTTTTGACTGTTACTGTTATTTAACTGCGTCTTTGTGAAAAAACTTCCAGCCTGTAAAGATTGACGATATAAGACCCTCCGGGTCCTTTATATCGTTCCAGATGAGGATATAGAGATGAACAAAAGCAAATATCATATAATACCACATAAAAAGGAAGTGAACAAAACGGGCCTGGGCCTGACTGCCAAATAGGGCAATGCCCCACTTCTGCCAGAAAAAGCTTTCTGGATAGAGCAACCAGAATCCGGAAATCATCTGAAAGAACCCTGCAATTACAGTGAATATATAGACAGTGCCTGCAAGGGCATTGTGTCCGATGCGAGGCTCGTGTCTATCTGTGAAGTAAAGATAATAGCCAATGGTAGAAAACAGGTTTTTGATGTTCGTGGGATTAATTGGTGCACAGTCCCACAGTTTTTCCTGGCGATTTCCAAAAAACCACAGGTACACTCTAACAAATATGGCACCTATAAAGACAAATCCGGCAACAAAGTGAATATAACGTATTTGCGCCATTGGAAATGAATAGCTGCCTTCGATTACGCTATTTGACCATGGTGAATGTATATAAAGTCCTGTTACAACCAAAAAGACTATGGAAATGGCAAAGGACCAGTGGAAAAGCCTGAACAACACTCCCCATGCCAGTTTTTTTTCATACATGGCTCCCTCCCGTCTATAATATCTTTACATTGGAAAAGTGTGTTCCCTCTGGATCAAAGAGATGTACTGCACATGCAATACATGGATCAAAAGAGTGTACAGTTCTCAAAACTTCCAAGGGTTTTTCAGGTTCTGCAATAGGGTTACCTACCAATGAGGCCTCGTACGGGCCAACCTTGCCTTTGTCGTCTCTGGGGCTGGCATTCCAGGTGGAGGGAACTACGCATTGATAGTTCTTTATCTTGCCATTTTTTATGACTATCCAATGAGAAAGGGCTCCACGTGGGGCCTCGTGAAAGCCAAAGCCCATCTGTTCACCAGCCGGAAAAGAAGGGGGAGTAAATATCCTCAGATCCCCTCTACCTATGTTATCCACAAGGAGTTCCCAATGCTCTAGGGCCAGATCTGAAAGTATGGCTGCCCGTATGGCACGTCCAAGGTGACGTCCTGGCGTAGAGTGTAAAACCTCTACTCCCACCCTTGTTCCAGCAATGGAACCTATTCTTGAAAGGGCCTGATCAACATATTTTTTTGTGAGTCTGTGGCCAAGGGCGTAACCTATAAGAACCTGGGCAAGGGGACCAACCTGCATAGGCTCTCCCTTAAATCTTGGGGCCTTGATCCAGGAGTATTTGCCGTTTGGCTGGAAATCCGTGTAGTTTGGAACTGTATCTTCTTCAAAGGGAGACTTTGTCCAGTTCCCATCATACCATGAACGGGCTATACATTCTTTGATGTTATCGCGAAAATATGGATCGTCAAAGTTTTTAAATGGTTTTACTGTAGACAGATCACCTTGGAAGATTGTACCTCCAGGGATGTCAAACTTGGTGCCTTTGGTGTCAAGGGGCATATCTGGAACCGCCAGATAATTTTTGACGCCGGCTCCGTATTTGAGCCAATCTTTGTAAAGAGCCCCTATGGCTATTACATCTGGCAGATAAACGTTTTGAACAAAGTCTCTAACTTCAGAAACCAACTGTTTTATCCAATAGAGGCGTTCCATGTTGAGGGTTGCCTCATTGTCTGGATTTATAGCTGTAACCACGCCACCTACTGAAAGATTCTGTATGTGGGGATTCTTTCCTCCCAGGATGGCAATGGCAGAATCGGCCTTTCTCTGGTAGTCAAGCGCTTCCAGATAGTGGGATACTGCCATAAGGTTGGCCTCTGGAGGAAGTTTCATGGCCGGATGCCCCCAGTAGGCATTGGCAAAGGGTCCAAGCTGTCCACTTTCCACCAGTGCCTTGACCTTTCCTTTGACCGCCTTGAATCGTTTCACGCTGTTGCCTGGCCAATCAGAAAGACTTTGTGCTAGTTGAGCAGTCTTTTTGGGGTCTGCCTTTAATGCAGAAACCACATCTACCCAGTCCAATGCTGAAAGAACATAAAAGTGTACTATATGGTCATGAAGGGCATGGATGGCAAGGATCATGTTTCTGATGTACTGGGCATTAAGGGGGATTTCCATATCAAGGGCGTTTTCCACCGCCCTTACGGATGCAATTGCATGAACGGTTGTGCACACCCCGCAGATCCTTTGTGTGAAAAGCCACGCATCCCTTGGATCACGTCCCTTGAGTATAACTTCTATTCCGCGCCACATCTGTCCAGATGACCATGCCCTTATTATTCGATTGCCTTCTATCTCTGCGTCTATTCTCAGATGTCCCTCTATTCTGGTAATTGGGTCAATTGTTATCTTCTGAGCCATTTTTGCCCCTCCCTTGTCTACTTGTTCTTGTCTTGGCCGCCTTTTAGCAGGTGTTTACCCATGCCCACTGCGGCGTGAATGCCAGCTGCAATTACACTGATGCCCAAAATTTTTTCGCCTACGGTCTCTGCATCGGTCACAATGCCGCTGCCTGGCATTCGAATTCCCGGAAGGTGTTTGTAAAATGGTGAGCAGGTGTCCCAAAAGTTTGGCTCTGTACAGCCTATGCATCCGTGGCCTATGCCAACTGGCCAGGTGGATACATCGTTGAATCTAACTGCTGGACAGTTGGCATAGGTGACAGGCCCTTTGCAACCTACTTTGTAGAGACAGTACCCTTTTTTGTGATTCTCATCTCCAAACTGTTCCACAAAGCGTCCCTCGTCAAAGTGGGCCCTTCTTTCACATTGGTCATGATTTCTTCTCCCGTAGGCAAAAAGCGGCCTTCCGAGACCATCTAGTTCAGGAAGGCGTTTGAATGTTAGGAGATGTAAGACTGTTCCTAAAAAGGCGATGGGATTTGGAGGACACCCTGGAATATTTATAACCCTTTTTCCCAAGACATCTCCAATCCCCTTGGCTCCAGTAGGATTTGGGCTTGCGGCCTGCACTCCGCCAAAGGATGCACATGTTCCTATTGATATGACAGCCGCAGCCTTAGGGGCAACATTTTTTATTGTTTCAAGGGCGGTACGCCCTCCAACCTTGCAGTAGATCCCGTTGTCTTTAGTGGGAACAGCCCCTTCTGCCACACAGATGAATTTGCCCTTGTGTTTTTCTATGGTTTCTTCGAGTATTTCCTCTGCCTGATTCCCAGCAGCGGCCATAATGGTTTCATGATAATCCAGTGAAATGATGTCTAGAATCAAAGAACCTATATCTGGATGCGATGAACGTAAAAGCGCCTCTGTACATCCTGTGCATTCTTGGAAGTGGAGCCATACTACAGGAGGTCTTTTGGGTGAGGTGGCAGCCTCCACCAATCTAGGCACCAGATCATCGGATAGTCCAAGTGCAGCTGCTGTCATTGCACATCCCTTTAAAAAGGACCTTCTGCTGAACCCCGCCCTTATCTCTTTTTCGTACAGTTTCCTTGACATGGTTTCCCTCCTCCATCTCTACTTAAATAGTTTGTCCAGGGAAAAAGGTATGGTTATGACTGCGTCTACATAGTGGCGGTCTGAAAACAGGCCATTTTCTTCTGGGGTGAGGTTAAACTCATAGGCGTACCCAAGGGTCAGCCAGCTGGTAATGGGAAACCGTGCGCCAATTGCCATTGTGGCAAAGTTTCTGTGTTCACTGCTGTATTTCCCACCTAGATTGATTATGTCGCAGCCGTTAAAGGTGGCGATAGAGGCTACGAGATCATCCTCCTGAGAGGTTCCAAGCATCTGGGAAACAGCATTACCCAAGCCTTCTTTTTTTATTGCCTTTCTTACATAACTTTCCCGGTCTCCGGCCTTGATGGTGTAGAAATGGTTTATTTCAATAAGAGGATGAAACCAGGGGACGACCTCGTAGCTCGCATGCCATGAATCAAAAAACAGATAGTCTTCTTCTGGTGAATCCATTGGTATGACAAAGCCAAGGGCACCGGCAAGTTCTACCTTGTCAATCCCTTTGAGGAAGAGGAGAGAAGGACTAATGTTTCCATTTCCGTTACCCTGGAAAACCTGGTCACTTCCACTGGCAAATTCATAGATCAATCTGCCAGTGAGGACGGTTTGGCTCTTTGGTGAATAGTAGAAGGAGTACTGAAGTCCTGCTGCTAGGTCCACCCAGCCGTCTCTGTCGCTCAGGATATTGTCTGGACGAACCTCTATGTAACCGCTTTTGACTGCAAGAAGAGACCACCTGTCATTGATAGAGACCCCTGCCTGTATTGCCATACCTTGAACATGGCCATCAAGGGGAAGGTCCTTCAGCCCCAATGCCTTGTCTACAACAGTATCTACCTTTGATGGCAAATGCTGATAGATGAAGACAGGCCTTACAAAGGTCTTATTCAAGGCCCCTCCCACAGTGTATACAGGATTGCTCATGGGCATGATGAACCGATCAAAGTCTCCAGCCTCCGAGAGACCTTGAGCAAGAAAGATCCATCCCAGGGCAAGTGTCATAAGAACATTACACTTTTTCATTGAAATAACCTCCTCTTTGTATTTTGGTTTTGTTGATGTTTCTCCTGACGTCACGATTTTTTAAGTAGTTTGTTGTTATCTATGCTAAACTTTTCGATTTTTTCGTCTTTATGGCTTGACTTTCTGTCCAATTTAGTTGCATATTAAATTAATGGTTTTGGAAAACTTAGTTATTAAAAGTGCAAGATGTGTTCCAATAGCGTTACGGTTGCCTTTTTGCAGCGTGGTGGCAGTATGCAGTTGAGGGTTGTATGGTTCGTCTGATAGGACAGAGCGAGCAGATAAAAGGGGTTGTAAGCCTTGTTGAAAAGGTGGCCCCATTGGACGTTCAGGTCTTGATTACAGGGGAGACAGGAACCGGGAAGGACCTTGTGGCCAAGATGGTTCACTGTAAAAGTAAAAGGAGAAAAGGTCCTTTTGTGCCTGTAAATTGTGGAGCAATTCCAGATTCTCTTCTTGAATCTGCACTTTTTGGTCATGAAAAGGGGGCATTTACTGGAGCAACAGGCAGAACCAAGGGCTTTTTTGAGGAGGCCTATGGTGGAACCCTTTTTCTTGATGAAATTTCCGAGGGTTCTCTTGCCCTTCAGACCGCCTTGCTCCGCGTTTTACAGGAGGAGATATTTTTCAAAATAGGTTCTACCCGTCAGCAAAAGGCGGATTGCAGAATTGTTGCAGCAACAAACAAGGACCTAAAGGCGCAAGTCAACAAAGGCGCATTCAGGGAAGACCTTTACTTTCGGCTTAATATTTTCGAGATTAAAATGCCTCCTTTAAGAGACAGGGGGGAGGATATTTTTGATCTATCAGAGTACTATCTGAAAAAGGTGTCCGGCAAATACCAAAAGGCTATTACAGGGCTTTCGACAGAGGTAAGGAGCATCTTTAGGGCCTACCATTGGCCTGGCAATGTGAGAGAGCTTTTCCACGTGCTGGAACATGCTGTCATTGTTGAAAACGGATCAATCTTGAGCCCTTTTTCTCTTCCCCAGTATCTTCAAGACAAGATGGAGCCGGTCTTTAATCAGAAAAAGACAGGAGTTTTGGGTCAGCTGGAGAGCGATATCAATGGAGAGGTGATCTATCACCTTCCCATTGGAGAAGCAAAACGTCTATTTGAGCGCAGGTATATAGAAAAACTTCTCCAGAAGACAAAGGGTAACGTTTCTCTTGCTGCCACCATTGCAGGCATAAGAAGGCAAAATCTCTATAGGAAACTGGAACAGCTAAACATAGATCCAGTAAGGTTCAGAAAGAGGGCCAAAAAAAGATGAATGATATTGGGTCTGGTGGAAAAAGGGAACAATCAGGTTCCATTTTGGTAGTTGGAGCAGGAATCTCGGGCATTCAGTGTGCCCTGGATCTTTCTCAAATGGGTTTTTATGTCTATTTGCTGGAAAGGGGAGATATAGTTGGTGGGTTATCTCTAGAGCTTGGCAGGACCTTCCCTACTGGTGACTGTCCTACATGAATTATGTCTCCAATGCTGGCCCAGTTGGGTCAGGCATCAAATATAGAGATAGTGACAAGGGCCCATGTTGTAGACTCCAGACTGGAAGGGGGAAAGTACAGGGTAAGGATACGCCAAAGGCCACGCTATGTAGATCCTGCAAAATGTGTCGCATGTGGGATGTGTGCGAAAAAATGTCCTGCTCTCGAGACAGTTGTGTCATCTTTTTATGACAGGAGACAGCCGGCTATTTATCTCCCTTCCATGAATGCCGTACCGCGAGGTTATGTAATAAAGGAGGAGGTCTGTCTATTCTTCAAGGATGGATCCTGTAGAGAATGCGAAAAGATTTGTCCAAAAGAGGCCATCAACTTAGAGCAAAATATTAAGGAGATGGAGTTTGACTGCCAAGGAATCATTTTGGCCCCGGGAGCCTCTACCTTTGATCCGCAGGTCTTAAGAAGATACGGTTACGGGCAACTTAAGGACGTGGTGACCAATATGGAATTTGAAAACCTTCTCAATCCTGGAGGTCCCACTTTGGGCAGGATAAGGAGGCCCTCAAATGGTAAGTCACCCCGCTCTATTGCATGGATTCAATGTGTGGGCTCAAGACAGATCAACATTGTGAATCGTCCTTACTGTTCAAGTGTTTGTTGCTCTGTTGCCATCAAACAGGCCATTACGGCCAGACAGCTTTTGGATCCTGCGCCTGAAACCGACATCTACTTTATAGATATCAGGACCTATCAAAAGGGTGCGGAAAGATATTTCAGAAATGCAAGAGACAGAGGCGTAAATTTTATTAACAGTCGACCTTATGGTGTGGTTCTTCAAGACAACCGTCTTGCAATAGATACCTATGTGCCTTCAAAAGGTAAGGTAAGGCGTTTATACGATATGGTTGTCCTTTCTTCAGGTATTCAAATTGGAGAAGATTTAAAACGACTGGCTTGGAAATTTGGGTTGGATACGGATGAATTTGGCTTTAATTTTTCTAGAAAGCCAGAGGTAGAGGCAACTACAAAAGAGCGGATATTTGTTTGCGGTATCTTTAATGGCCCCAAATCCATATCAGGTGCAGTCGTAGAGGGTTCTGCGGCAGCAGCCCTGTTAAGGAGTACCTTTGGTGAAAAGGGCTTGGTAAATAGCGGGCAGTCCACCAGTAAAGCAGCCCAGAGGCCAGAGGCTGTTCCCCTCTATCCGCCAAGGATAGGAATCTTTATATGTTGCTGTGGCACTAATATAGGCAGCATTATAGATACAAATAGTTTGGCGCGCTCCTTTCACCAGCAGGATCCGGACATAGTTTTAAGCAAGACACTGCAATTTTCTTGTGCTCCGGATGGCGCAAGCAATATTGAAAAGACCATAAAAGAGAAAGGATTAAACAGGGTTGTAATAGCTGCTTGCAGTCCCAGATCCCATGAAAGCGTGTTCCGGCAGGCCCTTAATAGGGCGGGTCTAGACCCCTCGATGCTTGTGATAGCCAATATCAGGGAACAGGTAGTCTGGGTCCATCAAAGGGAACCAACCGGGGCCTATCAAAGGGCTAGGGATCAGATTGCTATGGCGGTTGAAAAGGCCAAGGTCCTTACTCCATACAAGGAGAGGGAGTATCAAGTAAAAAAAGAGGCCCTTGTCCTAGGGGGAGGCATTAGCGGGATGACTGCCGCTGCCTTGCTGGCAGAGTCTGGTATCAGGGTAAGCCTGATAGAGCGAAAGAATCATCTAGGTGGAAACGGTTTGGCCCTCTTGAAAACCTGGAGGGGCCTAGAAGTTCGTGATTTTCTTAAGGATCTTGAGAAAAGGTTGAGGAACAACCCGCTGGTTTCGATTTATCTTAATGCCACTGTTGAAGACATACATGGCCCCACAGGAGGTCTTACCTCCTATGTAAGGTCTGGAAAGTCAACACCGGTTGATACGTTGGAGCATGGAGCCTTGATACTTGCAACAGGTGCCAGAGAGGCCAGACCATCTGGGTTTCATTATGGCGCTCATCCAAACGTGCTAACGCACCAGGATTTTGATAAGATGCTTATGGATTCAGGCCTTGATCCTTTTAAACGGGTAAAAACCATAGCATTTATCCAATGTGTTGGTTCATGCGATAGCAAAAGGCCTTATTGCAGCAGGGTCTGCTGCACCCACTCTGTTACCAGGGCGGTTCATCTTAAAAAAAGTCTTCCCCATCTCGACGTCTACATTCTGTACAAACATATGCGGACCTATGGACAGAGAGACGAATATTTCAGGCAGGCACGCAAGATGGGGATAAAGGTGTTAAGATATCAAGAGGATGTTCCTCCAAAACTTGATGTAGTGACGGATATTGACGAAAACTCAAGGCCAGTGAAAAGACTCAGATTAAGATTTTTCAACACCTTTTTAGATGCCACTCTGGTTATAAGGCCAGATTATCTTATTCTTGCCTCTGCGATAGAGCCGGAACATGAAAACAACCAGCAACTTTCCTCCCTCTTTAAGTTACCCCTTGGTCCAGATGGTTTTTTCCAGGAAATGCATTTCAAGCTGCGACCGTGCGAGCTAAGGCGTGACGGCTTCTTTGTGGCAGGACTTGCCCATTATCCAAAGGAGGTAGAAGAGTCGATTAGCCAGGCAGCAGCAGCAGCGTCAAAGGCCATTGCATTTTTGTCCAGGGACAAGGTTGTTTTGGATAAAAGGATTGCAAGGATTATTGGTGAGCGGTGTGATGGCTGTGCGCTTTGTGTTGACGTATGTAAAGAAAAGGCCATTTCACTCTGTGAGTTTATGTTCAAGGGTGAAGTAAAACAGATAGCAGAAATAGACGATTCGTTATGCAACGGATGCGGTTCCTGTGTTGGTGTATGTCCAAAGTATGCAGTGGATATACCGGGATATTCCCCTAGGGATATCATGGCACAGATAGATGTTCTTCTGAGGTCAAGATATGGGGAAAGATGAGTTTGTTCCCAAGATACTTTGTTTCCTGTGTCAATGGTGCGGATACAGTGCAGCAGATCTTGCTGGTACCACTCGTGTTCAATATCCGCCATCCATTCGCAGTATCGAAGTTACCTGTTCAGGTATGGTTCACCCAAACTGGATAGTGAATTCCCTGCTTGGAGGCCTTGACGGAGTAATGATTTTTGGCTGTCACCTGGGTCAGTGCCATTACGGTGCAGGAAATGAGATAGCCCTTGCCAGATCACAGCTTGTTAAGGAAACCCTTTGGGATTTGGGTATTGATGAGGAGCGTTTCGCAATAGAGTGGGTTTCAGCCTCAGAGGCGGAAAAGTTTGCACAAAAGGTTACAGAGATGACAGAAAAGATAAGACAGCTTGGCCCTAACACCTCTTCTCATGGTTCATTGCCCGGCCTTGAAAAACCTGTTTATCAGCAAACTATTAAGGAGTTTATCTACAACATAGACGGCAAGGACTATTACTGGGACGGCGAGATTTATAACGATCACCTTTCAGCCCAGAGGGCCATTTCCAAATATCTTGATCTAGACTTTGAGGCAAAACTGGTCCCTGTTAAGGATAAAATTCTCATCTATACCAGGAGGGAGGTACATAAGTTTAAAAAGTCATGAAAAGGACCCTAGAGATTGGAGGAGTATCAGGGCTCCTCACAGGACTTGTTGAGCAAAAACTCGGGCACAAGTCTCTTCAGACATGTCTTGGCTGTAGTGCCTGCAGTAACGTATGTCCTGTTTCCGGAAGGGCAGGGACGGACCCCTGCATGTTGTTACAGCTCATTTTGGAGGATCGGCAGGAGGAGGCCCTGAATACCCCTTGGATGTGGTACTGTTCCCACTGTGCCAGTTGTTTTAGCGTATGTCCAATGTCGATTGACATTCCTTCAGTCGTGCATCTTCTAAAGTCTTTTTCATCCGTTGATATGTTACCGCTCCCTGTGCAGCAAGAGATTGAAAAATGGGTTGCCACGGGAAACTCGTGTTCCATGTATCCAGATCAATATCTTGGCCTTGTTGCAAAAGCTCAAGATATTTTAAGGAAACGCACAGGGCTTAAAGATATCACCATCCCAATTGATAAGAAAAGGGCCAGATTGTTACTGCTAATAGACCCTGCGGTATTAAAGGCAAGGCCATCGGTGCTGGCAGATTATGCCACGGTGTTTCATCTGACAGGAGAAAGTTGGACCTTGCCAAGCAGTCCCTTTGGCACTTCGGATCTTTCACTTATTACAGGAAGGGAAGAACTGGGTGAACTTTGGTTGCAAAGGATCGAGGGGCTTGCAAGTAACCTGGGCGTGGATAAGGTTATTCTGGATGATTGTCAGAACAGGCTTTCTCCCTTTGGTCCTAAAGACGGTTTCAAAAAGGAACTAGAGTCAGCCTTGGTTACAAGTATACCTTTTTTAGTATTTGACTATTTACAGTCAGGAAGACTAAAGATAAAGAAAAAGGTACGTATGATTACCACTTTTCAGCAACCCTGTTCATGTCCAGACGATCAGTTTAGAACCCTGATCAGAGCCCTTCTTGAAAGGCTTTGCACAGAGGTGAAGGAGATGGTTGTTCCTGTGGAAAATTCTGTGTGTTGCGGAGGCGGGCTTTTAAGGGCAGGGCTTGAAGAGCAGATGGAGGCCTTTGATGCTGCCAAGGCCCTACAGATGGAAAAGGTAGAGGCCGATGCCGTGATTACCTTTTGCCTAACGTGTTTTTTGCAGTTTATAAGACTGAAGGGGTTGGGATTTATAAGACAATCCGTGCTGTTTTTCCCAGAGATTTTATCATCCGCCCTTTTCTGATTCGGGGATTTATTACTTGCTAAACAAACAGGCTGGCGTGCCTAACCATGGCTCTGTTTCCTCCCTTCAAAAGGATATTTCCTTGTTAAATTTCCTTTCTTTTTGTCCATAAACAAAAGGGCCTAGAATGACAATATCGTGTCGGGTATCTGTGTGTTGAAGCAATATGTCCTGGGCAACATTGCACAGGGCAGCACAAGATATTAGATTTACAAAAGGTTTTATTGCAATTTTTTGGGAAGGAGTAAAATGTTTGAAAAGCTTCTTTGGGCCGATGACCTTAGGTCTGACATATCCCACATCACTCGATATGTTCCTGGAGAAAAACTAGGCGTTAAAGAGGTAGTTCTTTGTCATGCCGTAGACGTTCCCAAGGATATGCCTGTGGATCGTGTTTTTTTTAGCAGGATGGAGGTTGAGCTTGAAAAAAGGGCCGATGCCCTTGGGGCGTATGGGATAAAGTGTGTGATAGAGCTGGTAAGAGGGGAGCCTGGCAGGGCTATCTTGGAGCTTGCTGAAAAACACAACGTCTCCATGATTGTTGTAGGTTCCCATCACAGAGGTGGTCTGAGAGGCTCGCTTATAGGAAGTGTTAGCTATTCCATTCTTCATGAGACGGTGAGGCCCACCTTTGTCATACGCATGAGTCATTCTGACAAGATTAAAAATGTGACAGATATATTAAGTAGACACATATTTTATCCAACCGATTTTTCCGAGACTGCGGAAGCGGCCTTTTTGCTTCTTGAGCAAATCGCAACTGTTTATCACTCCAGGGTCACCCTGTTTCATGTGCACGACAAGGCCCGCATAGATCCTTATCTCAGGCACATGCTTCCAGAATTTGATAAGGAGGATAAGGCCCGCCTGCAAAGGCTAAAGGAGCACCTGGAATCCAATGGTGCTGGCCCTGTTAATTACCAGGTTTCTTATGGAGTGCCAGCACAGAGGATACTCCAGCTTGCCAACAGTGGTGAATACAGTTTGGTTATAATGGGTTGTCAGGGAAGGGGATTTATTCCAGAGATCTATCTGGGTAGTACGGCCAATGCCGTGGCCAGGTGCGGAGAGATCCCTGTAATATTTGTGCCTAACAAAAGGGCAGGTGTGGGATGGTAAATCAACAGATAGCCCAGAAATTCTATAAGACTGCTGACCTTCTTGAGATCTTGGGTGAGAACCCTTTTAGGGTGCGTGCCTACAGAAATGCTGCAAGAACAATAGAATCGCTAGGCAGGGACCTTTCGGAAATGGTGGCCAATGGAGAGGACCTGACCAAACTGCCGGGAATCGGAAAGGATCTTGCCCAGAAGATAAAGGAAATAATAGAGACAGGTTCCTTTGACAAGCTTCGGGAGCTGGAGGAAAAGGTGCCTCCTGGCCTTATAGAGTTACTGAAGGTGGAAGGACTTGGCCCGAAACGTATAAAAACCCTGTATGAAACCCTTGGTATAACCACCCTTGAGGAGTTAAGAGACGCTGCTGCCCAGGGCAAGATCAGTGCCCTTCCTGGATTTGGCAAAAAACTCGAACAGACCATCCTAAAGGGAGTGATACTTGCCAAAAAGGAGGGCAGACGCTTCAAGTGGGCCTATGCAGAGTCTTTTGCCAACGAACTAGTCCGCTTTTTGAAAAAAGCCAAGGGGCTTAACAAGATAGAGGTGGCAGGAAGTTTTAGAAGAAAAAAGGAGACGGTCGGGGACCTTGATATCCTTGTTACTGCGGCAAGGCCTGAAAAGATAATAGAACATTTTGTGACCTTTCCTGATATTAAAACGGTTATATCCAAGGGCCAGACAAGATCCACAGTGATACTGTCGTCAGATATACAGGTTGATCTTAGGGCTGTGGAAGAGGAAAGCTATGGTTCTGCCCTTCATTACTTTACAGGTTCCAAGCCCCATAATATTGCAATTAGGGCATTGGCCCTGAAGGCGGGGCTCAAGATTAACGAGTACGGGGTTTTCAAAGGAAACAAAAGGATTGCAGGCAGAAACGAGGAAGACATATTTGGTGCTGTTGGACTTCCCTACATAGAGCCAGAGCTTAGGGAAAACAGGGGAGAGATCGAGGCTGCAATGGAGGGAAGACTGCCTGTTCTTGTTACCCTTGATGATATAAAGGGAGACCTTCACTGCCATACCACCTGGAGTGATGGCCAGTACTCCATAGAGGAGATGGCCCTTGCAGCAAGGGATCTTGGCTATTCCTACATAGCCATTACAGATCATTCAAGACGTCTGGCCATGATCAAGGGGCTTGATGAAAAAAAACTGGTTGAACAAAGGGCTGAAATAGACCGGTTGAGGGCAAAAATCGAGGGTATACATATCCTTCATGGTATCGAGGTGGATATTCTGGAAGACGGGAGCCTTGATCTCTCAGATGAGGCACTTGGCAGTTTGGACATTGTGATAGCTGCAATCCATAGCAAGTTTAAGCTTTCAAAGGAAAAGCAGACCACAAGGCTTCTTAAGGCCATGGACAACCCTAATGTAAATATTATTGCCCATCCCACTGGGCGCCTGATAGGGGAACGCGAAGGCTACGACTTGGATATGGAACGAATAATGGAACATGCAAGGCAGCGAGGATGCGTCCTTGAGTTAAATGCCCAGCCATCGAGGCTTGATCTTAATGATGTGCACCTAAAACTTGCCAAGGATATGGGCATCAAGATATCCATTGCAACTGATTCCCACAACAGGGACAATCTTCTTTTTATGAGGTTTGGAATTAATCAGGCAAGAAGGGGATGGATAGAGGCGGGAGATGTAATAAACTGTCTGTCTTTTCAAAGGCTCGTATCCATCTTGGATAAGCAAAACAAGATCTAATTTGACAAAAAGAAAGACCGACAGGGAAGGAGGGAAACCCATCGGTCTTTCCGAAAAGGAAACGGCCTATCAGACTACTTTTGCAATCCTTTTTATGGCTGCTTTCAAAATTTCCCTTCTCATGGGTGCCATAACGTTTTCCCACTTTCTTTCATGAGGGGTGCAGCTTTGCTGTAATAGTAAGATATCTCTATCTTTCCCAACGTAGTAAACATTGGGGCCAATGTTCACCTCTTTTGACTGAAGCCTTACTGCCTTGCCTGAATTGACTATTTTGGATACCTGTGAGGTGGTGTCTGAAAGGTCACCAAATATCCTGGCACCAGTTATACAGGTCCTTACACAGGCTGGCTCCAGGTTGTACGCAAGCCTTTCAACACAAAATGTACATTTATCCGCCCTTGGATCGTCCAGTTCCTCGTTTAGGTAACGGGCTTCATAGGGACAGGCCTCTACACAGTTGCCACATCCTATGCACCTCTCTTTGTCCACAAGTACTACACCTGTAAAAGGGTCCTTATAGGTGGCACGAATGGATATCTTTTTGGTCTTTCCATCCTTTGACTTAAATACCCTTTCTTCCGGATCTACTGGACAGACTGTAGTGCACTTTGGATCGTCACAGTGATTGCAAAGACCTGGATAAAATGTAAAAGCCAGACCCTTGGCAGTGGTCTCCGGCCCTAGTCTCTTAACCCAGTTTCTCCTGTATGGAACAGGAACAGACCATTCGGCCCTGCATGCGATGGCGCAGGCATGACAGCCTACACATTTGTTCAGATCTATAACCATGGCAAGCTGACTCATTATTTGCCTCCTGTTCTATTTTTTTGGGGAACAAATCTCGGGATGTCCTTTGGTGGTGGGCAAAGTTCAGGCAGGTTGATAACCTTGCCGGCCTTGACAATGCGAATGAAGTTTGTCCTGTGGCTCGATGCTCCCATAAATGGATCATCCTCGTATTCTGTTACCAGAAACTGATCACTTGCTCCTTGTTTGTACGCCTTGGACAGCTGCTTGGATCGGCTTCCAAATCCATGAACCATATAGGCGGTGTCTGGTCGGATTCCAGGGGTTACCTTGATCTTTATAGGCCAGGATCTGTATCCGTCCTGATTCTCAAGCACAACCTCCTCTCCATCCTTGATGTTCACCTTTTTGGCCACCTTATCATTAAGCCAGAGGAGATTTTCCGGAGCTTCGTTATGGAGCCACTTGTTGTTCATTGTACGACTAAAGGTGTGAACAGGGCTTCTGCCATAAACAAGACGGACATACCCTTTGGGAGGAGCCGGGGTAGGAACAAACTTGGGAACAGGGTCTAGGTCTTCGTCTGCAAAGTCCTCAACAGCCAGTTGCACCTTGCCATCTTCCGTTGCCACTTTGAATTCCTTTGGATCCCTGTAAGGGTTGGCCTTGTATGAAACAATGCCTCCTTTTTGGTTAAGTTCTTTCAGGGTCAGGCCGGCTCCCTTTAGCTCTTCTTCAATAAATTCCACCTCGTTGTTGTAGTTGAAACACTTGAGGCCTGTTCGTTTGGCCAGTTCTCTTGCTATCCAAAAGGAGGACTTCACCTCAAACATGGGTTTTACCACTGGCTGTCGTACGGTCAGATAGGGTGTTAGAAGGTCAAAGGTATAGACAGTATCATATCGTTCAAGATATGTTGCGCCAGGTAGTACAATATCTGACCATATGGCAGTTTCCGTAGGAAGAATCTCTTCACAGAAGATAAAATCCAACTTTTTTATGGCCTCCATGGTATGATAGGGGTTAGAGATTGTTTGAAGGATGTTGACACCGTTTATGCCCCAGAGTTTTACAGGATAGGGCTTCCCTGTCAGGGTGGCCTCTATAATTTTGCTTGTTGGGGAACCAAAGGTGGATGCAAAGGGATAGTAATCCTCAGAGATGGATTTGGCTGGGGTCTCTGGTTCTTCTTCTACACAGCCAAAGCTGATGTGGCCTTTTTTAACATGTGTTGGAAAGTAGAGACCTCCCTCTACTCCTACAGCGCCAAAAAGGGCGGCCAGTATAGCAAGTGCTTGATGTCTGCCTGTATCTCCCCTGCCATACCAGGTTGAATGTCTTCCAGGGTGAACGGCCACATGGGGGCTGTTGCCGGCAAGAAGCAAAATGGCCTTTTTCATGTCTCTTACGGGCAGATCACAAATGGGAGATGCCCACTGGAGTGTGTATTTTTTGACTGCCTTTTTTAATTCATCAAAACCCGTACAATGTTTTTCTACAAACTCTTTATTATAAAGACCTTCGCTTATTATGAAGTTCATCCAGGCAAGTAGAAGGGCGGTATCTGTTCCAGGCCTGATAGGAAGATATATGTCTGCCTTGGCAGCAGATGCCGAATAGCGAGGGTCCACCACAACCAATTTTGCCCCGTTTTGCAGCCCTTCGATAAATTCTCTTACATGGGATACATGGACGTTTTCGCCAATATGGGTTCCAATAAAGAGCATGGCCTTGGCGTTTTTCATGTCTATGTATTGCCGGGTACCTGTGGTGACGTAACCATAGGTCATGAGATAGGCCAGGGCTGCTGGACCGACACATTGGAAAAAGGCCGGTTCGTTTGTATAGTTTTCACTGCCCAGGGTCTTGAATATATCACGCATGAACTCTGCCGAGGCACCATGGTCAAAAAATGCCAGGGCATGGGGGCCGTATTTCCTTTTGGTTTCTTTGAGGTTGTGGGCCACTTCATCAAGTGCCTCATCCCAAGAGATCCTGGCCCACTTTCCTTCTCCCCTCGAGCCGGTTCTCTTAAGGGGATACTTGATCCTGTCTGGATCATAAAGCAGTTGGACGCCAGAGTTTCCACGGGCACAAACCCGCGTTCCGTTTGCTGGACTTTTGGGATTGCCTTCAATCTTTACCAGTCTTCCGTTTTTAACCTTGCCTACAATAGGACAGCGCCAGAAGCACATTTCGCAAACACTTGTAATCTCTTTTGCCCCAAGGCTGCCTGGAAGTTTTGGTGCTTCTGCTGCTGATCTAGCCTGGACTGGTCTGAAGATGTCCTTGTCCCCAAGTTGCAGGGCAGCCAGAGCCGCACAGGCAGAGGCAGACAGCTTCAAGAAGTTACGTCGTTTCATCAATCACCTCCTGATAAGTTGTATCTAGAAATCTAGATGTCAGATCTGCAAGAAGCAGATAGTATGGATGAGGTTTTAGGGCCTTGAGGCGCCTGTAAAAACAAGGGAACCATTTCAGCATGTGTTGTTGCAAAAATCTGGAAAGAAGGCCCAGATTGTCAGAATCTAAAAGTTCAGCCACAAAGTGGAGTTCTGTAACCAAAAAATCTTCGGGCTCTGTCAAACGGCCAGGTTCTAGCCCTGCCTCCTTGTAAAATTTAACGGCCTGCTCCCTCCCCTTGTCCATAAGTAGACCTTGAGCGCTCAGATATACCGATGAGAAGGGCGGTGCCCATCGGCCCTGAGGCTCATTTATGAAAAGCTGAGTGTATGCCTGGCAAAGCTCATCCTTGGAAAAAGATATGCTGCCACACGGTACTTCAAAGGCATTGGCCACCTCCTTAACAGCTTCAAAAAAGGTCTTGTTGCAATTGTTTTGGCCCGGGTATGAAAAGCCCTGTGCCAAAAGGTAGGATATCTTTGCCAGCTCCTTGTTCAAAATTTATCCAGATAGTCTGCGTAACCTTCTTGGATTATTAGATAAAATTATTTGCATTCATATTAATTCTTAATAAATACTAATAATTCTCCTGATTTTCAAGTGTTTTTATGCACTAGCTCAAAGTCTTTTCCAAGAAGGTAATGCCGGGCTGGACCTACAAGGTAGAGAGAGCCTGCGACCACCAGGAGATCATTTTTTTTGCATTGGGCAATAATGGTATCAATGGCCTCCTTGTAGTCTTTTACAAGCATGGCGTTTTCTGGTATTGCCAGCTCCTTCCATTCCTCGACGGTGACGGGTCTTCTAGGTCCTTGTGGCTCGGTTATGATGACCTTTTGAAAAAGTGGGGCGACTATCTGAAGTATTGCCAAGGGGTCCTTGTCTTTGCCCTCGTTGGAGCAGGCCCAGAGAAGCGTTTTTTTGCCTGTGAACGGAAGCCTGTCTGTGAGTTGGGTTATGGAATTTTTTAATGCCCTTGCCCCTGCCTCATTATGGGCCCCGTCTATAAAGACCCATGTATCGCCTTTTAGAAGTTCGCTTCGTCCAGGCCAAAAAGTCTTGTCAAGGCCATGTCGCAGGTTATCCTGATCTATGGACATGCCTTTTTTGGTCAAAAGTCTTGCAGAGGCAGCTGCCAGTGCAGCGTTGTCTATCTGAAATTCACCAAACATGCCAAATCTGGCGTTTTTTAGATGAAACCCATTCATGGAAAAGTCAAAGGTGTCTGTTTTTTCATGTCTTTGAATGAAAAAATCCCTGCCCAAAAGATACAGTCTAGCATTTTTCCTATGACATTTTTCAGATATAACCTGTAAAGGGCCCTTTTCTAGCCTTCCTGCTACAACTGGAATATCCTTTTTTATGATCCCAGCCTTTTCAAAGGCGATCTCTTCAAGGCTGTGTCCCAGGTAACTTTGATGATCCAGCGAGATGTTTGTAACGATTGACAGAAGTGGAGAAATGACATTGGTTGCGTCAAGACGGCCACCAAGGCCCGTTTCTATCAGGGCCAGGTCTACCTTGCATCTGGCAAAGCATAAAAAGGCCATGGCAGTTGTAAATTCGAAGTAACTTAACTCGAATCCCTTTTCTACCAGAGAACCAACCTCTTCAATAAGTTTTTTTAGTAAGGGGTCATCTATAGGGATCATGCCTATTCTGAATCTTTCATTGAGCTTTACCAGATGGGGTGAGCTGTAAAATCCGACTCTGTACCCAGACTGTTGAAGTATGGATGACAAGGCAGCGCATACCGAGCCCTTGCCATTGGTGCCTGCCACGTGGATGCTTGGAAAGCTGTTTTGCGGGTTTCCGAGCGCCTTAAGGACCTCCTCGATTCTTTCAAGTCCCAGGCGGAAGCCGTGAAACTGGAATCTATCCAGGTAAGAGATTGCGTCTTCAAGGGTTTGAAATTTCATTTATATATACCCAGGTTAGTCTTTTTACCAGTTCTGTGCCAGGAAACTTGACTTTTATTTGTAAGGCTGATAACGAGCAGGTTTAGGTTATCATGAATAGAGGCTATATCAAGAAAGGAAATAGTTTATTTAATGAGTGAAATCAAAAATGCCAATGATTTAGCGAAGATACAGCTTGAGGGGCTGAGGTGGACCGTTAGACACGTTTATGAAAACAGTCCTTTTTATAAAAGGCAATTTGATAAGGCAGGAATCAGGCCTGACCACATAAGGGATTTGGAGGATCTTTCCAAACTGCCCTTTACAGAGGCGCATCACCTGCGTGAAGACTATCCCTTTCCTCTTCTGAGTGTGCCAGAGGAAAAGGTTGTTCGCATACATTCTTCTTCCGGGACCACTGGCAAGAGAAAGATCCTTTCTTATACAAAAAGAGATGTTGAGGATTGGACCAATTTTTTTGCTAGGGCCTACAAGATGGCCGGCATTGGGCCAAAGGATAGGGTACAGATTGCGGTGGGATACGGTCTTTGGACTGCAGGTGCAGGATTTCAGGCCGGGTGTGAAAAGGTAGGGGCAATGGCTATACCTGTTGGCCCTGGCAATCTGGAGTTGCAGTGCCAGTTTCTTGTGGATCTCAAGCCAACCTGTATCTGCTGTACTTCCAGCATGGCCCTTTTGCTTGGGGAGGAGATAAGAAGGAGAGGCCTTAGGGACAGGATTGCCATAAAGACTGTAATCCAGGGGTCAGAAAGGTGCAGTGAATCCATGAGACGCGCTATTCTTGATCACCTTGGTGCAGAACATCTTTATGACATCACCGGCCTAACGGAGCTTTACGGGCCTGGCCCTGGTATTGACTGCCACTTGCATCAGGGCATCCATTACTGGGCAGATTACTATATCTTGGAAATACTTGATCCCCAGACACTTGAACCAGTGGAGGATGGGCAGATAGGAGAGATGGTGGTGACAACCCTAAGGAAGGAAGCAAGCCCTCTGGTAAGATATCGTACAAGAGACCTGACAAGAAAGATATCTGGCCCCTGTCCATGTGGTAGCATCTTTCCTCGTCATGACAGAATCCTTGGCCGAAGTGATGACATGATCATCTTCAGGGGAGTGAATATATATCCAGGGCAGATAGACGAGATCCTTTCAGACATAGAGGGCATATCCAGCGAGTATAATGTCATTTTGGAAAGAAGGAATGCAAAGGATCATATGAAGATAAAGGTGGAAAGGGATGTTACCGGTGACCTTTCCTATGATGATGAGATCCAATCGGCCATTCAGCGCCAGATCAAGAATCAGATAATGGTTTCGGTTGACGTACATATAGTGGATTATGGTGCGTTGCCAAGGTCTGAGAGAAAGTCAAAAAGGATCTTTGACAATAGATAGATAAAGGAGGAAGGATTATGAAAAGAATAGGACAGATTTTTGCAACAGGGTTAGGAACGGTCGCCCTGTTTCTTGCTTTGTTGACAACATCGGTTTTTGCCCAGTCTGTAACCCTTACCTAT
>Ga0256835_1000685_pt1 | contig 23299 bp, 20 predicted proteins | sample PIR30metaG_FD_185972 | JGI IMG/M metagenome (GOLD analysis project Ga0256835, IMG submission 185972) | Hydrothermal vent microbial communities from East Pacific Rise, Pacific Ocean - PIR-30 | ecosystem: Environmental > Aquatic > Marine > Hydrothermal vents | place: Pacific Ocean: East Pacific...
TGTGTGGGAACGAAAAGACAACGACGTCTTTCTCATAGGCGCCCAGCATTTTGATCTTTCCATTCCAGAAGTCCGCGACAAGCTCACGGAGATTTCAGGCATGAGAGACGTCATCTCAAAGGACTTGTGGGATGCTACAAACTCTGCCCATGCCCAGATCATAGACTTGAAGACTGGCAATGATGCTGCTCGCCAGGTAAGCACCCTTCTTTTTACTGCAAGCCTTTCAACTGCAGTAAATGCAGTGAAAGGCCTTACAAGAGAAGAGATAGTCGAATGTCTCGTTGCTCCTCTCAGACGGCCATCAGAATTCACAAAGGCATTTGATGAACTTAAAAAGGTGGCATGGTATCTCCACCACACCCCTGAGGGCCGTTACTATTTTGATCGCCAGGAAAATCTAATAAAGCTCCTTCAGACTCTTGCAAAGGATGCCCCTCAGAACCAGATTGATGATCTTATCCGTCAACGTTTGAAAGAGATGTTCGAGGCTAAACGAAAGAGAGCCTACACGGATGTAATAGCGCTTCCGCGCCTTGAAGAAGTGGCAGACAGAGTAAGAAGAGAAAGGGTTCTTCTGATTGTAAGCCCAGATTCAAAGATTCCGCCAGAAGAAGTGCAAAAGTTCTTCGAGGGTATGGCCCAGAAGAATAACTTCTGCATCCTAACTGGTGATAAGACTGCAATGGCAAGCCTGGAAGAGGCCGCCAGAAAATTTTATGCAGTTAAAAAGGCTGACAACCGCATCTCTAAGGGCCATTCTCAGAGGGAAGAGCTGGAAAAATATCAGCAGGACTTTGATCATGATTTCACATCCACCATTCTTGGCCTCTTTGACAAGGTACTTTATCCAATAAAGCGGCCTGGTCGGTCTCCACAACTTGCCTCAAAGCCCCTTGAGCCGTCCCGAGACACCTCAAAACCCTTTGATGGCGAGGAGCAAATAATTAAGACCCTCACCACCGACCCCATAAAGTTATATTTGGATATAGAAAAGCATTTTGATGCACTACGCAGCAAGGCAGAAGACATTCTATGGCCAGAAAATCAGGATGAAGTCCGCTGGAGTGATGCCCTTGACCGTTACAAGGAAGAGCCTGCCATGCCCTGGCTTCCGCCTAAAGGCCTCGATACCCTGAAAGCCATTGCCATAAACCGAGGGCTTTGGGAAGACCTTGGAAATGGCTACATAACCAAACGCCCCAAAAAGAAAAAGACCTCTGCCCAGATCGTAGTGGAAAGCGGGCCAGACGATAATGGAACCGTTCGCCTCCGAATAAATCCCCAAAATGCAGGGCCTGCTCCTAAGATCTTTTATGAAGAAGATGGCAAAGTATCTGAAAAAAGCCCTAAGCTGAAGGATCAAATCCTTGCCACCAATGCCCTAAGGGTGGAATTTCTTGTGGTTGATCCATCAGGACAGTTTGACACAGGCGAGCCTGTCAAGTGGACAAACAAACTCGTAATAAGAAACAACCTCTTCACAAAAGGAGACAAAAGATTTGTAGAGCTTTTCGTGGCCCCTAGGGGCAAGCTAAGATATACTCTTGATGGGAGCGAGCCAAGGCAGGGGCAGGAGTACGAAGGTCAGCCTATCGCTATTGGTGATGATGAGGTCCTTCTGAGAGTATTTGCAGAGGCAGACGGCCTTGAAGCAAAGGAAGACTTTACATTTCCTGCCAAGGGTCAAAAGGGCATCAAGATAGACCCTGCAAAACCTGCAAAACTTAAGGCCAAATCTGCAAAAAAACTCGATTCAAGGGCCAAGACCTTCGAAGGCCTCAGCCTTGCAGCAGATAAGGCAGTGCTTTTCAAAGACGTTATCATTACTGCTGGCCAAGGAAGCAAGATGGTGAATATCGCTATTAGCGAAATCGAGGTGGATGCAGAATTTCTTGAATCTCTTCTTAAAAAGACCCTTGAAAAATTTCCACCTGACACCCCGGTCACAATGAGTTTTAAAAGCGCCGAGTTTAAATCAGGGCACGATCTTGAAGAATTTGTGGAACACGTTGGCATTGAACTTAAACAGGAAGAGATAGTCCAGCAATGAAACAGCCTGAAAAGACCATAGGCTTTGGCGCCCCAAAAGACTTTGGTGCCCATATCTTTATGGTTGATGTCCCTGCTGCCAGAAACAGGCCTGTGAGCATCACTGAGGTCTATGGTTATGCAGGTGAAGAGCGGGGAATCCCTTCAAAGGAGCCACGGGTGGTTCTTGAAAGAAAAATCTGGATGCAGATAAGGGACACCGCCCAGAGGGAGTTCAACAGGCGGCTAAAGGCCCAAAAAATAAAGACCGGCAGGTGGCGCGTTGGACAAAACCCGGTGGACAGGCTCCTTGGAAAAGAGCTTTGCGTGCTCGCTTGGGCAGCAGAACAGGCCCAGACAGATGAAGAGCTCCTTGTGATATGCACCAAATGGCTGGCCCTACGCCCAGAGGAGCGCTGGTGGCTCTTTTCCCAGACAGTTGCAGAGGCAGGGCTTCCAGAGGACAAGGACCGAGGCTGGAGAAAGGCCCTTTACTTTGCCCTGTCAGATGGGGAACCAGTGGTTGAAGCAAGAAAAAGGCGGCCAAGGCCGAGGAAGTTAAATGGAAATTACGACATGCCGCTTTTTGCGCTTTTAGAAGGGAAATAGATAACGATATGAGTGTGGAACCTTATAAGTTGAAAGATGCTCCGGCCCTTATCGAGAGGCTTTTGCCTGTTCAGAAGTTGTCTGCGGAAGTGCACAAGGAAAGGATGGCAGGCTCTGGCCAGACATTAACCGCCCTTGGAAGTTACTGGAAAGGTAGAAAACCCCTGATTCTTGCAAAGGCCTGCATCCTTGGCGCCCTTTTGCCAGCAACGGATAATCCCAGAAAGGACCTTGAGATTTTTGAGCTTTTGATGGGCATGGACATGGAATCCATGACTAAAAGGCTTGAGGCCAAGGGTGGTAAAGCTGCCCAAAAACTTATCCAGCAATTATCAAACAGGGAAGCCGTTCCCTACCGTGAGCTTGTCCGGGCAGCCAAACGGCCTGAAGAGGTGGGCGACCAGCTTTTTGACCATGTTTGGGAGAAGGTAAACGAACATCTTGGCACAGATGCCCATTCCTTTCCAGAGCTCATTGAACAGCTTGGGATAATGCGTTTTGGTCATAGGCCAAAGGTGGCTGATACATTTTGCGGCTCAGGCCAGATCCCCTTTGAGGCAGCACGCCTTGGCTGTGATGTCTTTGCCTCAGATCTTAATCCCATTGCAGCCATGCTGACATGGGGCGCATTTCACATAGTAGGTGCTCAACCTGAAGAAAGAAAGCTGCTGGAAGAGAAGCGAGAAGAGCTGATAAAAAGGGTTCAGGAAGAGATTGACAGCCTTGGCATAGAAGAAGATGGAAGAGGCTGGAGGGCAAAGGTCTTTTTGTATTGTGTTGAAGTAAGATGCCCTCAGTCAGGGTGGATGGTTCCACTTTTACCCACCTTAATTGTTAGCAAGGGCTATAAGGTCATCGCAAGGCTTGTCCCGGATCATGCCAATAAGCGTTATGACATAGAGATCGTCTCTGGTGTAAGCAAAGAGGAGCTGGAGCTGGCAAAAGAGGGAACGGTCCGATCAGACGGCCGAGGTGGTGACCCTTATCTTTTTCATATTGTGGGCGGCAAGGAATACAGAACAAAAATTTCCACTTTAAGGGGAGACTACAGAAATCCAGATGGAACCACTGGCAACAAACTGAGGCTCTGGGAAAAACACGACTTCAAGCCAAGGCCGGACGACATATTTCAGGAAAGGCTCTATTGCATCCAGTGGATGAGGCCCAAAAAGAATAGCAAGCAGTGGGAATATGAATTCAGGGCAGTAACAGATGAAGACCTCAAAAGGGAAAAGATAGTTGAAGACTTTATTGCCAAACACCTTGAGGAATGGCAGGAAAAGGGCTGGATTCCTGATTTAAAGATAGAGCCTGGCTTTAACACAAAACAGCCTATTTGGGAACGCGGGTGGACCCACTGGCACCATCTTTTCAATCCCCGGCAGTTGTTACAATTTGCATTTTTAAAGCGTTTTAGTTCGGAATTATCCCACTCTGCTGCTCTACAGGTATTTATTGTAAGAGCGTTAGATTATAATTCAAAATTAACCACATGGGCACCTACTCATAACACCGTTAATAATACTTTTGCTAATCAGGCATTAAATACTATCTTTAACCCACCTTGCAGAGCATTTCTTTATACTGCTAACCCCTTACTTGTTAATTTTAAATCTTATCCTATTTTGATAAGAAATATTATAAAAGCTCAAAATGTAAACGAATTAAATTACCAAAACGACCTCTACATCACCGACCCCCCTTACGGCGATGCTGTCAAGTATGAGGAAATCCTCGAATTCTTCATAGCCTGGCTCAGGAAAAATCCCCCTCCTGAATTTTCAAACTGGGTCTGGGATTCAAGGCGAGCCCTTGCCATAAAGGGAGAGGATGAAAACTTCAGAAGAAACATGGTCAAGGCCTATTCCAGGATGACCGAGCTTATGCCTGACAATGGCATCCAGGTCATCATGTTTACCCATCAGAAAGGCACAATATGGGCAGACATGGCAAATATCGTCTGGGCCTCTGGCCTTCAGGTGACGGCTGCCTGGTATGTGGTGACTGAGACAGATAGCGCGCTCAGACAGGGGAGCCATGTGAAGGGGACGGTGCTTCTTGTGTGCAGGAAGAGAAGTGAGCGGCTCAAGACCTATCGGGATGATCTTGCCTATGAGATACAGGAGGAGGTGGAAGAGCAGGTGAGAGAGCTTACAGGGCTCAATCAGGAGGTCTTGGCAGAGGGGAGGGATGAAAATGTCTTTGAAGATGCTGACCTTCAGATGGCAGGTTATGCAGCGGCGCTGAGGGTTTTGACGCGATATGACATGATTGACGGTAAGGACATGACCAAGGAGGCCCTTCAGCCAAGAGTTGCAGGTGAAAAGACCTTTGTGGATGAGCTTATTGATTTTGCCGTGGATGTGGCCAATAGAAGTCTTGTGCCCCAGGGGATTGAAGAAAGATACTGGAAGAGGCTTTCAGGCATAGAGAGGTTTTATTTGAAGATGCTCGACATGGAATCACGGGGCATTAATAGACTTGATAACTATCAGAATTTTGCCAAGGCATTCAAGGTTAAAAATTTCAAGGCTGTAATGGCCTCTTCCAGGGCAAACAGGGCAAGGCTCAAGGGTGCCAATGAACTTGGAAGGGCTGAAATGGGGGAAGGGTCTGAATTTTATCAATCACCTTTAAGGGCCGTCTTATATGCGCTCATGGAGCTTCAAAAAGGGGTGGAGGGTGATGAGGTTCTTGCCCACCTCACCCTGAACGTGCCGGAATATTATAGCGATGCCAGCATGAGGGAACTTATTTTGGCGATTTCTGACTATCTATCAGAAAAGCTTGTGGCCATCAGGCCTGAAGAGGCATCTGCCGCCAGGGTGCTTGGTGAGCTAGTGAGAAATCAGAGGATTGGATAGATGAAAATGGAGCATATGAAAAATAAAATCACCTATAAAGAAATCACGCAGATTTTATCTAAGCAGCTCCCTCAACTAAAAAAAGAGTATCATGTGGAATCCCTAGAGCTTTTTGGTTCAAGGACGAGGGAAGACAACAGACCTGATAGTGACCTGGATATACTCGTAAGCTTTTCCTCTCCTCCTTCCCTATTTGAATTCATAAGATTGAAGAATCACCTCTCTGAAATATTGGGATTGAGGGTGGATCTTGTGATGCGGGATGCTCTCAAGCCCCATATTGGTGAACGAATCTTGGAAGAGGCTGTCCCTGTATGACCAAGAGGATCGTTATAGACTACCTCCAGGATATTTGTGATGCCCTGAACAAATGCCTCATTTTTGTAGAAGGCATGGAATTTGACCAGTTTGTAAAGGATGAAAAGACCCTGTTTGCTGTAATCCGGGCCTTGGAAGTTGCAGGTGAGGCGTCAAAGAATATCCCGGATGAATTTAGGGACAGATATCCTGAGATTCCCTGGAAAGAGATGGCTGGCATGAGAGATATCCTGATCCATCAATACTTTGGCATTGATCATTTGGTGATATGGAAGACCATTCAAGAAGATATCAGAAAGATCTTGCCCATATTTGAAAAAATGGTTGATGAAGCATTAGAGGGCTGAGATTCAACCTCATGATAAACCGCTTTTCCTCCAGAAGAGACCCGCTTTCAGAGACCTTCCTTGCCAAAAGACTAAAAAATGCCCGCTGTTACAAACGGATAGCAGGTTATTTCAGAAGCTCCATCTTTGAGCTTGTTGGAGAAGAGATCGCCCAGATCCCAAAGGTGCAGGTTGTCTGCAACAGTGATCTGGATATCTCAGACATCGCAGTTTCAAAACATGCAAGGGAGATGGCCCTCAAGGAGCGTTTCAATAGGGATATATCACCTGAAATAGAGACCCTTCTGAGCCGCGACCGCTACAAGAGACTCTATGAGCTCCTTCGTGCTGGCAATGTAGAGATAAGGGTGGTGCCGAAGCAAAAGGTCTTTATTCATGGAAAGGCCGGTATCATTGAATTCAAGGACGGGAAAAAGGCAGCATTTCTTGGCTCAGCCAACGAAACCAGGGAAGCCTTTTCAGAAAACTATGAGCTTATATGGGAGGATGAATCAAGAGAAGGGGTTGAGTGGCTGGAGGAAGAGTTTTCCGCCTTGTGGGATGAGGCCTTCCCCTTACCAGATGCAATAGTTGAAGAGATAGGCAGGATTTCAAGACGCATTGAAATACGGTTTGAAGAACTTTCCCCCGAAGAGGTTCCCCCTGCTTCCTTGGCCGAAAGCCCGATTTACAGGGGAGGAGAGGAACTTCAGCCCTGGCAGCGCTCCTTTGTCACCATCTTTTTGAGGCATAGAGAGACTTATGGAAAGGTGCGGCTTCTTTTGGCAGATGAGGTTGGGGTTGGAAAGACCCTTTCCCTTGCAGCAAGCGCCATGATCTCGTGCCTTCTTGATGATGGGCCTGTGTTGATACTTTGTCCTGCCACCCTCACCTGGCAGTGGCAGGTGGAACTGAAAGATCGGCTCGGCATTCCAAGTGCTGTCTGGTCATCCCAGAAAAAGGAGTGGATTGACCATAACGGGCATGTCATCAGGACCAGGGGCCCAGAAGACATAGCAATGGCCCCTTTTCAGATAGCCATTGTCTCCACAGGCCTTATCTTCCACGGAACGACAGAAAAGGCAGCCCTTCTTACGAGAAGATATGGGACAGTTATCCTTGATGAAGCACACAAGGCAAGGCGAAAGGGCGGACTTGGCGGCAGAGACAAGGGGCCAAATAACCTGCTCGATTTCATGTTGAAGGTGGCACCCCTTACCCGCCATTTGTTACTTGGCACTGCCACTCCAATCCAGACTCAAGTTTATGAACTTTGGGATCTTCTAAGCATCTTGAACGAGGGAGCTGATTTTGTTCTTGGTCGATACGGCATTTGGAGAAAATGGCGGGATGCCATTGAGATAGTTAAGGGAAATAGGCAGCCAGAAGATGAGAAAGAGGCCTGGGAGTGGCTGCGTGATCCATTGCCGCCTGGGGAAGAATCAAGCCTATTTGCGGGGTTGCGGTTAAATCTTGAGATTCCTGAAAAAAGATTCCAGTGCTCTACTGGTTTTGGCTCTCTTGATGTGGCAAGCAGACTGGCCCTTGATGCACTCCAGCCAGATTTTTTCAAAAGACACAATCCGGTCATCAGACATACGGTTTTAAGAAGAAGAAAGACCCTTGAAGACCAGGGGCTACTTCCAAAGATCGGGGTTGATATACATCCTCGCCCTGATGCAGACCCGTCAATGTATGCTGGTGCAAACTTCCAGGGTTTGGGCCTTCTTACAAATCATCCATTTGATCTTGCCTACAAGGCTGCTGAAAAGTTTACAGCTCTTCTTAGAAGAAGAACAAGGGCAGGCGGATTTATGAAGACCCTGCTGCTTCAGAGGATTTGCTCAAGTTTTGCAGCTGGAAGGGCCACGGCAGAAAAGATGCTTGAAAGAAAGGTCCTGGATGATGAAGAGGTGGTAGAACTCATGACTGATGCCATTTCTTCCCTGACTCCAGATGAAGCGGAGCAGCTTGAGATAATCCGACAAGAGCTTTCAAGGCCCGAGGCCCATGACCCAAAACTTGGGGCAGTGGTCTTTTTTCTCAAGGACTTTACCTCGGAAGGAAAGACGTGGCTTGAGCATGGCTCAATAATTTTCAGTCAGTATTACGATACGGTCTATTGGATTGCTAGTGAGCTTGCAAAGCTCTTTCAGGGGGAGCTTGTGGCAGTTTATGGCGGAAGTGGAAAAAGCGGCATATTCAGGGGAGATATTTTTACAAGCGTTGAAAGGGAAGAAATCAAGACTGCTGTAAAAGAACGTGAGATAAGACTGGTTATAGCCACTGATGCTGCATCAGAGGGGTTAAATCTTCAGACCCTTGGGACCCTCATAAACATTGATCTTCCCTGGAATCCCTCCCGCCTTGAGCAGAGACTTGGCAGGATCAAAAGGATCGGACAGGTGCGTCAGAATGTGGACATGCTGAACCTGGTTTATAAGGATACCCAAGATGAAAAGATTTATGAGGTACTTTCAAAAAGGATGAAAGACCGTTATGACATATTTGGCAGCCTGCCCGATACCATAGAAGACGACTGGATAGAAGACCTGGAGCGGCTGGAAGAGATGATGGACAAGTACATTCACCTGAGGGCCAAGGCCAGGGACGAATTTTCTATCCGGTATGAAGAGGATATCGACCCGGACAAAAACCGCTGGGAGCTGTGGGAACGGGTGGTTTCAAGGCGGGCCGTTGAGGAAAAACTTTCCAGGCCGTGGTGAGTCATAAAAGGTTCTCAATTGCGCGCTGAATCCAATAATCTTCGTTTCCATACTTACCAGAGCGTATAATTTTTTTTATAGTATTTCTGATCTGTGCTCCATACCCTATTTCATTATCAGGAATTTTACTGTTGACTGCATCAGCTAGGTCTAAATTATTAGGGTCAGTAAGAGGGTTAATTGGAAATTGAACAATATTGATACCTGTGGCCCTCTGAATTAGATAAAGACTTATACACTTCACACATTTGCAGCAAAGTCGTTCCCAGAAACAAGATTGAGTAGCTGACAAGATATCTGGATAATTATTAATCATATCCAGCCTGATTTCTTCAATGGTAAAAGACTCTATTGGTGAGACTAATTGTATTTTATAATCCAAGCACCTATTTAACCAAAGATTAAGGATTTTATTTCCATAGTAGGATTCTATATCATGTCGGAAGATTTTTCGTCCATGATAAAGAATTACTTTCTCACGTGATTCTTTTTCTTGGCCAAAGGCTACATACAAACAATTTAGTCTCTTTGCTATAATAGAAGCTATTGTTGCACTTAGAATATCTCTTCCATGTGGAATGGAATTATAATAAGGGAATTGTCCAAACTGTGGCCAAAGAGTAGGATCAGCTCCTTTTTTGGGAAATCCTTCTATTTGAAAATCACATCGCAATAATTCTATTCCAAGGTCTGCAGAAATCTTATGTGCAGCTTTCCACTCAAGATCTATAGTATCAGTATTGATACCTAAAAATAAAGCCAAAGGTTTCTGACCTTCTTCAAGCAATCGGAGCATGGAGTAGGTAGAGTCTATACCGCCAGAGAACAATAAGACGTGACTAAAAATTGAATTATTTGGAAAACGGAGATAACCTGGCGTTTTTTCAGAGTATCCACTCCCTACCTTACTATTTGAGGGCTGTATCGTAATTGTAGGAGAAAAAAGCGGAATTTTGGCACAGTAGGCCCTTACGTCATAAAGAATTTGTAATATCTTGATAAATTCATTGTATCTTGCAGCTTCTGAATCCCATTCTATTACTATTGAAGAAGGTATAAATAGACCTACGACAACAAGTAAGGCTGCAGTGCTAATAAGATCATATTCATTCTTATTTAATTTTCCGGTATAATGATAAATGTCAATTGCTAATGAGCCTTTTAATGAGCGTTCATTATCAAAGAACTGGAATTCAACTCCTGGAATTTTGGGATGATGTTTGGCATATAAAATAGAGTTGCCATGAAAACTCAAACCGTAGTTAATTTGCTGTGTCGACTTCATTGTTTTGGCCAAACAAGCTTCGAAGTCATACGCCCAAAAAGCTCTTCAAAAGTCTGTCCCCTAGAAGCAAGGGCTACTTGTCCCTTTGAAACAACTATTTCTGGAGCTAAAAGATGTTCATTAAATGTTGATGCACGAGAAGCAGCATAAGCTCCACAACTCCCTAAAACCAAAATATCACCTTCTTTGACTTCAGGCAAATATCTTGCACCACCAAAACGATCACCTGATTGATTAGTATTACCAAAGATATCATATTTATGTGTTGCAGGTGCATTTGGAGTACTTAATAGGTAAATACGATTCATTGAATTGTATAAAACGCCTGCTGGATAGTGATTCATGCTTGCATCTAATATGAGAACCTCTCGTCGTTCTCCATTGCGATTCCAGATTTTTTTTACCATTACTTTTGACAAAATATAACCAGCTGGAGCTGATATAAATTCACCAGGTTCTGCTTGTAACCTTAGAGGACGGTTATGAAATTTAATGAATTGCTTGAGTTTACTACATAAAGTTTGTGCCAGTTGCTCCACAGGCATCTCATCTTCGTCATCGTGATATGAAGTTCCTAACCCTCCTCCAATGTTTAAATATTCTAGTTGGGAAAATTGTTCAAATAAAGGGAGAAGGCGATCAACTGCCTTTAAAATAGGGGCAGAGTTTAACATTCCGGAGCCAATATGCATGTGAAGACCGCGAATTACAACCCCGTATTTTTTAGCTTTCTTTATTAAAATTGGAATCTCTTCTAAGCCGATACCCAATTTCTCGCCCCAGCGACCTCCTTGACAATGTTCCGAAAAGCCAGCCTTGATATCTGGAGCGACTCTGAGGCCCACCGGTCGTGATGGTGATAATGCACACCACCGTTTTAGCTCCGATGCCGAATCTAGATTTGTACGGATGCTTTTTTGGTGTAATCTTGACATAAGTTCATTACTAAGCCCCACTCCAGTAAAGGTAATTTGTTCTGGACAAAATCCGCTTTTTTCTGCTAACCAAAGATCTCCTGCCGAACAAGCATCAACGCCAATTCCAGCATCACGAATAACATTCAGTATACTTAAATGGGGATTAGCTTTTATGGAATAAAAAAGATCAAATAAGGTAAAAGAAAAAGCCTTTTTTAGACGCTCAACCCTAGACCGTATTTCGTCAAGATCATAAACATATACCGGAGTTCCAAATTGTTTTACAATTTGATCGAAAGGAATATGATTTGGTAACGCTATTTTCATTTTGTAAGTGCATCTGGCACATCCCAAGGCAAGGTCATTGTATTACATTGACATAATGCACATCGAGGGCCCAAGAAAATCCCGTAGTGCTCGACAATTTTTTTTGCTTCATAATAAAGCTCCAGAGTATCATTTGCTGTAGGAGGTTGTACTTTTTCCAAAACAGTAAAGGGTAAAGGCCTGAAGGGAGAAAGCACAGGGATAATTTTACGTTTGGCTAACCACTTGACTGCCCATAATGTATTCTCTGGGGATTCAAGGCCTGTTACCAATAATGATTGTACATTGCAGTCGCCAAAAATTTTGACCGCCTTTTCAAGGCAGTCAAAATATCTTTTGCGTCCTATAAATTTCGCTTTGCCAGGTGTATATTGTTCAAAGGCCTCATCTGAACCAAATTCGAGGTTAATACTTACCTCCGTAACACCAGCATCATAGAGGTGTTGCAAATATTTATCCGATGAAGGAGGAACCAACATAGCCGTAATACGCCAAGGTATTATCTTACTCAGCTTGCGACTTAAAGTGCCAAAGCGTTTGGCTCCACTGTCATTGGCATTTGGCGTGCCTCCACCAAGCATGATAGTTTCGATTACGTTAGCAAGTTCACTCCTTGCAACCGCCCCTACTGTCTCCAAAATATCATCATCACTTTTTCTAGGGGAATCGGTCTTAGTTGCCGCATGTATGGCACAGAAAGCACAGGCAGTTTCAGGATTACTATTGAAAGCACAATTACCATACACTCCTATCGCTAATTTTGAAAAACACTGCTGGGCAATATTAGCCATTGATATCCCAGATGAAGTGTAAAATGAATAATAAGTGGGTTGCGGTACTAGTTTTACCTCACTAACAATCTCTCCATTTAATGTTAGAAAAAATTTTCCTCCATTAAAAGAAAGTATTAGACCGCTATGGTTAGATTTTTTAAAAAAATATGGACAACTTATAGCTATTTTATTTTCCTCTAAAGATAGATAAAATTCAAGCCCACCACTCATACCGCTACGCACCATTCGAGGCGCTTTCCACCTACCACTCCAAATTTCTGATCTGGCCGATTCATCAATTGTTACTCCCTTGGTGAGCAAAAGAGCTTTGATATACGTAATATGAGTCTGTATGTCGGAGTCATAAAATGAACTTCGCAACTGATTTAGCCATTGAAATTTCGTAAAGGAATTGTTCCAAACGTTATCATATAGCTGCCCCATAATATTCCTCATTTATCGTAATGCGTTCCTTCTTGTAAAAGAAAATACAAAAAGAGCAATTAAAAAGGCCCCTAGACCTGCCTCAATCATCGATAGATAACGGACTAATCCTTGAGGACTGATATCACCATAACCTAACGTAGTGAATGTAACTCCAGAAAAATAAAAGCAGGTAAAGAAATTTTTAATTTTTTCTGAAAAATCAGTTGACTGAGTCACCACATATTCATTCTGTTTTAGACATCCAGTTATAGTTTTTGGGTCGCTATCAAAAGCTGGGCTGAAAATGGCTTGTTTTAATTGCATACAATTTTCTTGTGATCCTTCTGAACATAATCTCCAATTGCCGTTGATTGTCGGAACAAATCCATAATAAAGTATAGTAAAAAAAACAATAGCTACAAGAGCAGCCCAAAGCATTTTACTAACGCTTTCACCGTAATTATATATATGTTTTGTCAAAAAAAGACGTATTCCACGATTTTTAAGAAGAACTAATAATGGCAAAATCAATAAAAAGCTACCTGACACATAACCAGAACTCCAATTGATCAGTCCAGCAACAACAAAAAGCAGGCCATAAATGAGAATTGTAGGACAATCTACTGCACAACTTATGCTACATTTTAGCCAATCTTCTAATTTTAATTTCTTTAGCCAGGGCTTTTCATTTAGGCTTGCTCCATACCTCAGTGCATGAAGTTTTAATTCACAATTCATCTCTTTTACATAAGCTTCAGAAGCTAGTTCAGAAAGACCCTGTCTTAAAAAATCTTTTCGAAACTCTCGACAAAGAGTACGTATAAGTGAATATCCCTTATCAATTAATAAAGTTTCCACTTCTGGAATAAGTACTTCTAGTCTTTCAGCAAGATCTGAAAAACGTTTGGATAAATTCCGGGCAGCTTTAAGTAGTTCTGTTTTATTTTCTATAGTTAACCTAGATTGCTTAATAAAACTTTCGAAACTTAGACCATTCTGTGATTCATAATCTACTGAATGCGAAGAAGCTTCCTTAATGGCATAATATTTTAGTTCTTCAAAATGGCTTTGGACAAAAAGAGCCTTTTGCCAATTTTTGGCTTTATCGCTATGTCCAAGAAAAGACGAAAGATAAAAAGAACAATCAGCAAAAACCATATTATCAGGCTTTTTAGGAAGATTGGCCTCATCAAATCTACAACCTAAAAAGACATTCAAATCATTATGTTTTTTAAAATCGATTCTTGCCAAATGAAAGTTACAATAAAAAAAATGTGTATCATTGGCTTGGTTAGCTTCAAATTTAGAAGAGGAAAAGTCAGAATGAGCAAATACTACATTAGAACAACGGAGTCCAAGTAAGGCCGCTGACTTAAATGAGGCAGCTGACATGAAGATATTGGAAATTATGAAATCATGAATACTTGTTCCGTCAAAAAGAAGTGCTGCAAAAAAATTGTTGTTTTCTCTTGCTCCAGTCAAATTACTCTTGATTTTCTCAGAAGATATTATAGTAGCATCTGAAAAATCGGCGCCATCTAAATCCTTAGGTTCCAGGATTTCAATTCCATTGAGATTAGCTCCCTTAAATGAACTGTCTTCTAAGTGGCAGTGTTCAAAGATTGCATCCTCGAGATTAGCAAACGATAAGTTTGCTTTTCTAAGATCACTCTTGAACCAGGTAACATTTTTGATATCGACACCTTCCAAGCTTGCCATAGATAAAATACATTCATAAAATTTAACCTTGGAATTATTGTTATCTTCGCGGCAAACTGAGAAGGATAAGTCTGTGCTGCTAAGATCAACTTTTTTGAATTGAGCCCCATTTAATACAGAATTCCTGAGGCTAGCACGAGACATTTGGATATATTTATTTTGAGATTTAATAGTAATTTCTACGTCAGAAAGGCGACAATTCGATAGATCTATGCCATCTAAAGTCGAATCTATAAATTTTGCTCCAGTTAAATCCATACCTGACAGGATAGCATCAGTAAGAATTGTTTTTTCAAATGTTGGAGGAGTGTCAAGAGTTCCTGCATCTTGAAATGAACATGAAGTCAAATCAGATCCAGTAAAATTAACCCCATTAATATTGCATGCATTAAATTGACATCCAAGACATTGTGTATCTTTTAAATTAGCATCTGAAAGATTTGCAGCCTGAAAGAGAGCGCCTTGTAACATACAGTTGTTAAATACTACTTTTTCTAGTTCTGCAGCTTGGAAATTCGTAGCTATTAGATTAGTTAGCACTCGATTTTCATTTAACAATTGTTGATATTTGCTTTTTAAATCTTTTTGATCTTTATCTTTAAGTTTAATTGGCAAACATTTAGAAAAATCCCACCAGAATCTAGTGTTATTCAGTATAGAACCTATAAAAGAAGCTCCTGAAAGATTAGACGCTAAAAAGAAAGCATTTTCCCCTACTACGTCGTCTGCTGTTATGTTGCGCATCTCACACGCAAAAAATACGGCATTTCTTAGGAAGGCTCCTTTCATGCTTGCATTATTAAAAATAGTACCTTCAAAAAAAAGCCTTTCTAAGTTAGTGCCATCAAGGATACAACCTTCCATTTTGGCTTCTTTAAAACGTGAAATGACTAGATTATCTTGGAAATGCGTAATAGACGTTGATAAATCGCATCTTGAAAAAGACACATTTAAGAATGAACTTCTGTGTAGTGTAGCGTGGCGAAAGCTGGCCTCATGAAGATCTGATCCATCGAATACTACTTCAACAGCTAAGGTATAATCGAAACTGGAATAAGCTAAATCTGAATCACGGATAGCGGCCCCTGACCAATCAGTTTCAGGAACAGAAGTTTTAACTTGTTGTAAGATAGATTTTAAGCTCAATATGCCTTCTTTATTATGACAGCTTGTTGGTGAGTCTGAGCTCTCTATTCCCTTTACAGCTTTGGCTAGCTCCTCAAATTTCTGTTGCTTGAAAAGTTCCTTCTCCTCATCATCTGGCTCATAACCGAACCGTCTAAAAAAAAACTCCGAATCGTTTCTGCCAATAATATGTAGATATTTACTTGGAGCTTTTTTATATTTTTCAGTCAATTGGGTGCATATTGCAGTAAAATCGGCTATATGGTCACTCGATTGTGCTTGCATCCATCGACAGTCTGAATTGTTTATGTCTGTCTGTCTTATAAGCGTCCGATTAAAACAAGTCCATCTAAGGCTTGAATTATAAAGCCTTGCTCGGCGTAGATCGCAAGCAATAAACCAACAAAATGCAAAATCAACGCACTCAAAATCTGCCGAGCTAAAATCAATTGCTACAAATATACTTCCCCGCAGGTCATGTTCCTTTTTAGGATTGCAAGGGAGAGTAGTAAATGGATAGCCGTTGGAATTACGGCCATCAAGAACTGAAAACTGTAAATCAATGCCTTTTGAAAAAAGAGAGGTTAATTCTTCGTAATCCTCTGATTTGAGATGCTGAAGGCAATAATCAAACTGTTTTTGTCCGATTTTAGTCGCTAAATGATTACATCCATCTTCCTTACATTTTTTTAAAGAGATTGGCTCCATACTATACCATTTGAGCAGAATTTTTTTAATTCAAAGGATTAGCTTTCCCCTATCCTCAAAAAGTGGAACAAAAATGGAACGGTCAAAAAGAATGCGTTCCTGCACCACTAGCTTATGAGTGGCATCAGAAATTGTTTTTCCATAACTTAAGGTGGAATGTTTGTCAAAGGATATCTTGGGCGATACTTGCTTGCGCATTAGGTATTGTGAGACAGGTATCCCAGACCCATAAGGCACTTGATCAGGATAATGGGCAGGCGAAATTTTTTGACCAAGTAAGGACAGAAATATTCTGGCAGGAGCTGGAATTATTCCCACGTTTAGTTCAAGTTGAGAAAGAAGGCCAGTAGAGCCCTGGAGGCGTGGGTTAATTTCCAAAAAACCTACGGTCTTGCTTTCAGGATCATATAAGAGATCTGCACCTAGTATACCTGTATATCCTTCTTGAACAGCCAATTCTCCCAATTTGTAAAGAAGGTGCTTGATGTAATGGCCTTCTCTGGAGGGAATAAGTTCCTGAAAAGCTAAAAAATCATTGCCTGCATAAACAGGCCTTATATATCCATTCTCTGGAATCAGGGTCACAAGTTGTATGGATGGCCATGGTACTTCGATGCGACCATTGTCAAATATGAGGACATGTCCATTTATTACCCATCCACTAATATATGGTGTGGCCAGAGCTTGATTCCAGCCAGATGTGAGAAAAATATGTCGTAGGCTATCCAGCGTGCCTATATATGTATTAATACCACAGCTTCCCTCTCTGGCTTGTAAAACTATTAAGTCAGAACATGACGGCCAATTTCTCAAGCTCACCTTCATAAATGGATACGTCGGGAAGCCATTAGCAGCAAGCCAATATCGCGTCTGAATTTTATCATTCCATAATCGAAATAAACACGGAGATACTGTCCACAGCGGTTTAGAAGGCCAGGCTATATGTGATGGCAATGGGATATAAGATAAAAGATAGTCCGTTTTCCTCTCTTCTTTGGGTAACGCACTCACCGTTGACCATAATCTTGAATCAAATAAATTGTGACTTCCCCAAAATTGGCGTTTGCCTAAAATAGTTTCTAAGCTTATACCTGGAATAGTACCTTGTGATTTTTCCAAGGTTATGGCAAAGGCTATCTTGATCCATGGTGAGAGGCATTCAGCTTCCCATAATCTATTACCTAACCACATAAATTTATGCATTTATTTAGCTATTCTATTTTTCAGTCATCTAATCCGTTCCATTTTTTTATTTACATGAACTATGGAAAACCTTTCGGCAAGAGCCTTTACCGCCTCTTTCAACATGCGGAAGTGTTTGTCTCTTGAAAGGACAGACACCTGTTACGCCCCCTGATAGTGTCCATGTCTATGTTGTCGAGAGGAACCTTTCCCTTGAATTTCTTAATGCGAGAAATTCTCGCCTTTCGGATCAACTCCCTCACAGCGGTCTCCACGAGTTCTCGTTCCGAGGCGATATTTGTAAGTTCCATGGCTTCCTTGAGAAGCCCATCGGGTAATTGAATATTGGTAGCCATCTTATCTCATCCAATCATAGTCTGTTTTGACTTATTTTATCACTTTCCCCTTTATCTCCCTAATGGAATTACTTGATTAAGATTTTAATCATTTTCCCGCAAACTTTCCAGATAAAGGACCCGCCTGTCCTTTTCCTTCCTTGATTCAGAAAACCTTTCGGATAGGGCCTTTACCGCCTTCTTCTTGTGATCCGGGATCAGGTGAGCATAGCGCTCAGTCATGGCAAGGCTCTTGTGGCCCATGAGCTCTTTGATGGTGAAAAGCGGGGTGCCCTGGATGGCAAGCCAGCTTGCAAAGCTGTGACGTAACGTGTGAAATACTATCCTTTCCCTGCCATCCTCTATGCCTTCATTGAAGCCAAGTTTCTTTACTGCCCTGAAAAAGGCCTTTGAGACCGACTTCTGCTTTACCCCTCCACGCCCAGGAAAGACCAGGTCCCCTGGCTTAACATCTGCCGGCATCCTTTCAAGAAACATCTTTCTTACTTCCTCGGTCATAAAGGCCTGCCTTGATTCCCCTGCCTTAGGGTCTCTTACCTGGATGATCTCGTTCTTGAAGTCCAGGTCTCCCCATCTTAGAGAGGCGATTTCCCCGAACCTAAGACCGCAATGAAGGGAGAGAAGAGCCTGATCACGCACATGCAGGGAGCGCCCCCTTAGCTCTTCCAGGAGGTCATCTGCCTCCTCATATGTAAGAAACCTGGTCCTTTTGTTGTTTGGAGAAGGCAGTTTTACCTGCCGGATGGGATTAGGGCCGTCATAAAGCCCCCAGGCCCTGGCCTTGTTGAAGATCTGCCGCACCAGCACCAGGCAGTGCTTTACCGTACTATCAGAAAGCCCCTTGCCATAAAGATCCCTTTTCAGTCGCTCAAGCTTCAAGGGAGAGACTGCCTTTAAGGTGTCCCTGGCCAGCACAGGGGCCAAGTGCTTCTTGTATCGCTGCTGGTCGTCCTTCCAGCTCTTCTTGCTCTGCCTGGCCCACTCAAGATACTTTTTGGCCACCTCCCTAAAGGTCAAACTCTCATTCTTCCTCTGCACCTTAGGCTTATACTTCCCCGTCCTGTATTCCTCCAGAAGCTTGTAACGCCTCCACTGGGCCGCCTCAGGTGTCCAACCCTCTGAGGCCCATCCGCATCTCTCCCACCTGACTTTACCTGAAGAGTCTTTGAATTTTATCCAGTAAACCCTATCAGGCCTTTCTCTCCATTTTCTGACTTTAGATTCTGTAAAAAAGACTCCGGCATACTTTTTTATTGAGATTTTCCTGGCCATTGGAGACATCCTTATTGGTGATTTTAAAAATCCGTTGGTCTCAAGGGATACCCCAGGGATACCCATCATGCAGAAACATAAGACTATTCATGACCAGATTTGTCAAGACAAGGAATTTACAATTATCTGATTTAAAAGGAATATTTTACCTTTAGTCCACTTTAGAGAATTTATGTCTTCACCTATAAAAACGGACTACGAATCCGTAGGTCGGGAGTTCGAATCTCTCCGGGCGCGCCAGTAAAATCAGGGGGTTAGCTCGATCAGCCAACCCCCTCTTTTTAAGGGCTAAATCAGGGCTAAACATCGTCCCGATTTTTAGTCTCAATTCCCAATAACAGGGTTCTTCGTAGATGAGACCAAAAACCTTTCCAGCTCTGTCTTTCTGTACCTAATACAAGGCTTCTTTCCTTTGCCACAGGTCAAATCCAAATAGGCTGGGCCTCGCCCAAGCTTACGCCATCTGTCAAGTGTCCTGATGTCTATGCCCAGAAGCTGGGCTGTCTCCTTTCTACTAAGTACTTCCTTCATTGTTATAACCTCCCAGGCTAATCCTTTTCCAGTCTTTCCGCATGGCTCATACGTCAATCAAAAGGGCAGGTCGTCATAGCCTGCTGGCGGGGCCTCTTCCCTCAAGACATCCCTGCTTCTATCCCCGCCTCCTGATAGGCTTCCGTCCCTGTCTCTTCTTTCGCTCACCACAAGCCAGCCGTCCCACTGTCCTGAAACTGGCACCGTGTCGAGCTTCACACTCATCTTGCCGTTGTCCTTTTCTATGAGCACCCCGCAGCGCAACCATATTGCCCTGCCTTCATGCCCCCTTTTTTGTAAAGAAGATCATAGACCATCTCTTTTCTCCTTGTAATAATCTGGCCTTATAAGTGCCGTCTTTGTTAGACTATTTTTCACATTAGATGGGAGCCCTGTAGGCCTTCCGCTCCATGGCCCCGGCAAACAGCCTTTATAAAAGATCAGGCAGCCTGATTCATCAGCACCTTCTTTCTTCTGGCGCAGTAGTCTATGAGGTTCTGCCTATCCTGTGGCATGAGCCTGGAAAACTCCAGGTTCATGCTTCTTCCACCAGTTAGTCAAATGCATTGGTTGTTCAATGGTGTCAACATAGGCTTTGAACTCAGACAAAAGGCGCTGGCTTTCTTCTCTAGGGTCTTTTCCGATTTCCAGCCATTCCAGAAGCCTCTGGCAGTCTCTTTGCTAGGCACAAAATGCAGGCCATCGAAAAGGCTGGTCCTGTCCTTGCTGGCAGTGGCCACGTGGCCTTCCACTGACAGGTCGAAAACCACTGTGAATTCATATTCCAGCCCTTCCCGCTGCTCGGGCTTGAGGCCTATCTTCCGAGGCACCTTTTTCCCCTTGTCTGTTTCCACCACTTCCCAGGCAGTTTTGGTTCTGAGGGTTGCTATAATATGGGCCTTGCTCTGTAGCATGGTATCCACAAGGGCGTTGTGTTCCGGTGTGACCTCTCGCCAGGCAGCCCATGAATTTCCGCTCCGCTGAGCCTTGGTGGCCTGATCGTGCATGTCGAGCACCCCGCCTGAACCTGCCCAGGCATGTGATAGGCTATCAATGATTATCACCTCTGCCCCTTCATCCTCCGCCGCATGGATAAAATCTGTGTAGCGCCTTGGAATGAAGGGCGGGTCTATGGAAGCATGAAAAAACTCTGGTATCCCTGGCTTTCCTGTCTCAAGGCTTGCACTTCCGTGCTCCGTGTCTATTACGAATATCTTTCTACTCTGGCTCAGGCCTGCTGCCACGAGCAGGGCAGAGTGGGTCTTTCCGCTACCAGAAGGCCCACAAATGGCAAGCCTGAGTTTTGCCTTTTTTCTCTGTGCTATTTCAAAGATTCCCATATTTTTTCTCCTTTGTTTGGCTGGTCAGCTCTGTTTCTCTATTCTAAGCTGCTCAGCTATTATCCAAAGGGGCATGGCATGGATCATGCCCCAAAGGGTAAAAAGTGGCTGGTCGGCACAAAGGGCGATGCAGGTAAGCCCTTCCAGTACGGGCGCGAATCTTTTTCCTTAACCAGCGCAGCCAGGGCCGCTTTGGGATCATCTGCCTTTAGCGCATAGGCAAAGATCCTGAAAAGGGCCGATGCCTTCTTTGCCTCCCGGTTCATATAGATGATGGATAAAGCGTGGCTATTTAGAAGGGCGGCATAACAGAAGGCCTGCGCCACATGCCCTGGGTCAGGGCCTTCTTCTTCCTTCCTTGAAAAGGAATAGCCACCTGTGGCCTTGCACTCTATGACAAGCGGGCCTGAAAGCTCTGGCAAATCCACTCTATGCCGTCAAGGTACCCTAGTATCTTGCCTCCAGGGGCACAAAGCCAGTCCAGCTTGAAGAATCTAGGGGCAAGGCAGATGGGATAAGATGATGAAGCCCCAAGAGGCCTACACGGCCCATTCACCGCCAGCCAGGAAGGCCAGGCGGCAAGCTGGAGGAGAACCCAGGCAGACAAGCGGGGCACCAGAGCGAACCAACCTGGGAACAGAGACCCAATGAAAGCCCAAGCGGCTGCGAACAAAGACCGAACGCTTGACCGCCGGGGCTGCCCACCTGGCAAACAGGTCTGCCTGACGGAAAGACTTGAACCCTGCAACCGCTACGAAACCAGAGAAGGAGTGACTTGAAGGTCTGACGCAAAAGCCAGAGGCACCAAAGCGGCAGGCGCGCCGGGAAACCAAAGAGACAGAGACAGGAACCATAACCAGAAACCTCCTTTTTGGTTTCCGGTCATCATGCGGCACCATTTCTGGCGAGGGTGCGGTAGCACTTGTCTTGCCCTTGCCAGGAATCAAGGGCCGCATGGTACAATGACAAAGGAGGACGGTGGCTGGGATCTAAAATCTATCTTGATTGCGAAGCGAATGCGGAGCTACCGTAGCGAGCACCGCTTTCTCAAATCTTGTACTGCTTCAGGTATTCCCGGGCACTTAATATCTTTATACCATGGAATTGTTTCATATCCAGAAGGTGTGAATCACCAGACACGATAAAGTCGGCATTTGCCTTGATAGTGCACTCGAAGATCCGGTTGTCATCAGAATCTGCTAAAACGGATCTATGGTGATATCTTGTTTTAGTAAGGTGCAGGTTGATTGAAGCTCCTCGGCAATGGCAATGGTTTGTTCGAAACTGAAACCAAAGTTGGGCCTTTGGAGTACTTCCACCAGCTTTTTTAGAATATGGTCAGAAATAAAGCATCTTACTTGGCCAGAAATGCATAATTCCAGCACCTTTCTTGGTGGTCCGGTAAAAAGGATGCCGGGATCAAAATGTTTGTGTCAAGGACGAGCCTATGACGCCTTCTCCACTTTGGCCTTTTCTTTTCTGTGGACCTGAATTTCAGCTGTCACGTCTTCCTCTGTTAGCTCCCATTCCCTGGCAACCTTTTGCGCAAAGGAAAAGATCTCCTTCCATTTCTGTTGCCTTTCCACATAAAGTCTTGCTGCTTCCCTAAGAAGCTCGGACCGGCTTCTTGATGCTTTTTTGGCAATCTTGTCGATAGCAGCAATAAGCTCGCCTTGGAGAAATACACTTACCTTTACCGAGCCCATGTCCATACCTCAATGTCTTCTATCAATTCCTGGAACTCTTCAATGGAGATGATGACAGCCTTCTTCTTCCCTTATTCATCAGTGATGAACTGTGTTTTCAATTTACTGGTAACAATCACACCCTCAAACACATCTAAATCAGACAGCCGAAGACCCCAGCAACTCAAACTCCACTTTGCTTATCTTTCCGATCCGTTTGGAGGCATCAAGTATCTCAATAGAGACCAGATTCCCTTCGCTGTCATAGTCGAGAATCACCCCTGGTTTATCCTCATCGCTTTCCAGGACCTTGGAATCTTCCTTTAATATTATGGTCAAGGTGTCGGTTTCGGAGTCGTATGAAACTTTCATGTAGTATTTCTCCAGTATTTATTAATCTTGCTTGTCTTATATGCTGTTACAATCTCTGCCGGATTTCTGTCCACATCGATAAAAACCCTCAATAGAAATTCTTTGTCGCCTTCTTGCATTTTTGACTGGAAGACCATTCTGCCAGGCCTGACTTCAAAGGCCTGTTGCGGCCGACTTGCTATCCTCATTACATCCTTCCTATTTAATCCCCTTCGTCTCATTTCAAATATAGCATGGTTAGTGAAAATAAGATCCTGTATCTTCTTGGAGAAGTCTTCCCTGTCTTCCATAACCATTTCCTGCAAAAAACAAACCCCTTTCTACCTCCATCATAGGGCACGCCAAGGCGCCTTTCAAGAATGAGTGTCTGAGGATTCCTTCAGTCCACTGTCCTGAAGCATGTAACT
>Ga0256835_1000686_pt1 | contig 23276 bp, 23 predicted proteins | sample PIR30metaG_FD_185972 | JGI IMG/M metagenome (GOLD analysis project Ga0256835, IMG submission 185972) | Hydrothermal vent microbial communities from East Pacific Rise, Pacific Ocean - PIR-30 | ecosystem: Environmental > Aquatic > Marine > Hydrothermal vents | place: Pacific Ocean: East Pacific...
TCCGTTTTCCACAACCACTTCGCCGCCTGTCGCCTCTGCTATTTTTGACCCAACATATTGGGCAATAGTGCCTGCAACCGAGGCCATGGGCCCAACGCCTACACGCCTTCCCGCCTCCAGCATAGTTTTAACTATTGGGGGTGCAGTTTCATCTAGGGGAAGGGGAAGCAAAGAGGTCAAAAAAGCAGGATTTTTCCTGGCATACTGCTCTATGGCAAGCCTTGATTCAAGGACCCAGCTCGATACCTGCTCAGACAAGTCTTCTTTCGCCTGCACATGCAGATCTGTTTCCTTGTGGACAACCCTGAAGGAGACAAGCCCTTTGCGGGCCATGATCTTGCGGTAGAAGCGTTCTTCACCCATTTTTCAGGAAGTTTGATTTAAGGGGTAAACACGCTGCCAAATTCAGTTTTAAGCGGTCTTGACATGAGCTGTTTTACTGCCTTGCCAGGATGAAGCCCTTCGTAAAGTACCTGATAAACCGCCTCTGAAATCGGAAGCTCCACCTCATATTTTTTGCCCAAGTTATAGGCCGCTTCTGCAGTTTTGACACCTTCTGCAACATTGTTCATCTCTGCAAGAATCTGTTCAAGGGTTAATCCCTGACCCAACTTAAGGCCTACATGCCTGTTCCTGCTCAATGCCCCTGTGCATGTGAGCACCAGGTCTCCCATGCCAGCAAGGCCTGCAAAGGTAATGGGATTTGCACCGCACCGCACCCCAAGCCGGGCCATTTCAGCCAGCCCCCTAGTTATCAAAGCTGCCCTGGCATTGTCTCCAAAGCCCATTCCATCTGAAATGCCTGCTGCAATGGCCAATACATTTTTTAAAGAACCGCCAAGCTGTACCCCCATCAAATCCAGACTGCTGTATGCCCTGAAGTAGTCTGTAGAAAAAAGTTCCTGCATATACTGGGCAATAGGGGAATCTGTGGAAGCAATGGTAACCGCGGTTGGTTTTTGGGAGGCTACCTCTTCTGCAAAACTTGGGCCTGAAAGGATGGCCACTTTGCCATGAAGATACTCAGGAAGTTCATCTTCCAGAACCTGGGACATGGTGCTGAGTGAACCTATTTCTATGCCCTTTGAAGCACAGCATACAGCCTTTACAGCTCCTGAATCTGGTGTTGTATATAATATTTTAGCAACGTTTTGTGCTAATTTCCTCGTTTTTTGGGCTGGAACAACAAAGAGCAACACATGGCTTCCCTCCACTGCCTCTGCAAGATCGTTACTAAAATAGATATTTGTGGGAAGCTCATGGCCAGGCAGGTACTTTTCATTAATCCTGGTACTTTTCATTGTCTTTACCAGTTCCTTGTCCCTGGCCCAGAGACAGGTCTCTATGCCTTTTTCCCCAAGGAGTTTAGCCAGGGCTGTGCCCCAGCTTCCAGCACCAAGTACTGCGACCTTCATAACACCATCTGATCCATATCAAGCCTCTTCATTTTCAGCCAACAGCGCAATAGATGCCAAGTGGGCGCCTTCCTGAAGGCGTATTACCTTAACACCCTGGGCAGAGCGTCCAGTTACCCTTATCTCTTTTACCCTGGTACGGATGATATTTCCGCTGTCGCCAACCAGCATCACCTCATCTGTGTCTTTCACAAGCAGAACTCCCACCACAGGGCCGGTCTTTTCAGTGACCTTGAAATTGATGATTCCTTTGCCACCCCTGGCCTGGACCCTGTATTCCGTTACTGGAGTCCGCTTTCCATAGCCATTTTCAGTAACAGTCAGCAATGTGCCGGAGTCATCAGAAATGACCACCATGGCAACCACTTTATCGCCTTCATTAAGGCTTATGCCCTTAACACCAGCTGCTGTGCGGCCCATAGGCCTTACGTCCTGCTCAGAAAAGCGGATGCTGAGGCCGTTTCTAGTAGCCAGGAATATATCTGAGTTGCCATCTGTAAGGGCACCGCCAATCAATTCGTCTCCAGGCCTTACCACAGCGGCAATAATTCCCGCAGGGCGCGGCCTTGAAAAGGCTTCAAGGGGCGTCTTTTTTACAATTCCAGATCTAGACACCATCATTAAATACTTATCTTTATCAAAGGTTCGCACAGGAACCACGCCCGCAATCTTTTCGCCAGCAGACTTATCCAGAGGAAGGAGATTCACCATAGCCTTTCCCCTGCTCGTCCTGGAACCCTGTGGTATCTCATGCACTTTCAGCCAGTAAAGCCTGCCTAAATTGCTGAGAAAGAGGAAATAGTCATGGGTAGAGGCCACAAATAGCTTGGATACAAAGTCTTCCTGCTTTGAAGAAAGGCCTGTCACCCCTTTGCCGCCTCTCCGCTGGCTCCTGTAAAGGCTCAACGGATTTCTCTTTATGTATCCTTTGTGGGAAATGGTAACTACCATATCCTCTTCAACAATTAGGTCTTCCAGGGAAATCTCTTCAGGCGTTCCAATTATCTCTGTGCGCCGTTCGTCACCAAAGGCCTCTACCAGCTCTACCAGCTCCTGCTCGATTATCTCTAACACCAGGGCCTCGCTCGCCAATATTTCCTTATATTTCTTAATGGCCTTTAAAATATCCTCATACTCTTTGAGTATCTTATCTTGCTCTAACCCTGTAAGCCTTTGGAGCTTCATATCCAGTATTGCCTGGGCCTGGATCTCTGAAAGGCCAAAGCGGGATACCAGGCCTGCCTTTGCCTCTTTGGGGCTTGCAGATGCACGGATCAATGCCACCACGTCATCCAGGTTTTCAAGGGCTATTTTCAGGCCTTCCAAGATGTGTGCGCGTTCTTCTGCCTTTCTTAAATCATATGTGGTGCGCCTTATGATCACTGTTTTCCTGTGATCTAGAAAGTGGCTCAGAAGCTCCTTCAGATTTAGAAGTTCAGGCCTTCCATGGACAATGGCAAGCATGATGATGCCAAAACTGGTCTCCATTGGCGTATGCTTATAGAGTTGGTTGAGCACCACCTGGGCCACGGCATCCCGCTTGAGTTCTATAACAATGCGCATTCCTTCCCTGTCTGACTCATCCCGCACTTCCTGAATGCCGGTAATCTTTTTATCCCTTACCAGATATGCGATTTTTTCGATCAGCTTTGCCTTGTTCACCTGATAAGGAATCTCAGAGACCACAATAAGTTCCCTGTTGCCTTTAGCCTGCTGCTCTACAGTGGCCCGGGCCCTCATCTTTATTATGCCGCGGCCTGTCTGATAGGCATTTTTTATCCCCTGACGCCCGCAAATAAAGGCACCAGTTGGGAAATCAGGGCCTGGAATATGCTCCATCAGCTCTGCAACAGTGATATTGGGATTTTTTATCAAGGCGATAAGCGCATTTCCCACTTCATTGAGATTGTGCGGAGGAATGTTGGTTGCCATGCCAACTGCTATCCCTGAAGAACCATTAAGCAGCAGATTTGGCACCTTGGATGGCAGCACAGATGGCTCCTGCAAAGTTTCGTCATAATTGGGCACAAAATCCACGGTATCTTTGCCAATATCTGCCATCAGCTCGTGGGCCAGCTTTGTAAGCCTTACCTCTGTATAACGCATGGCAGCAGGGGCATCGCCATCTATGGAGCCAAAATTACCCTGGCCATCTACCAGCGGGTAGCGCATGGAAAAATCCTGCGCCATTCTTACCAGGGCATCATATACCGCAGCATCTCCATGGGGATGGTATTTACCAATGACATCACCCACTATGCGTGCAGATTTTTTATAGGGCCTGTTATAACTGTTGCCCAGCTCATGCATGGCAAAGAGAATCCGCCTGTGGACAGGTTTCAAGCCGTCCCGGACATCAGGCAGGGCCCTGCCTATAATCACGCTCATGGCATAATCGAGGTATGACCTTTTAAGCTCTTCTGCTATATCACAACGTGGTGTTGGATCAGAAAACATCTCCATCTGCTCACTCATTATTCAATCAACTCCATTTCAATTAGAAATTTTGGCAGGATGTAACAAACACAAATCATCTTGCTTGCACTTTTCCAAACCAGCAGCATACATAACTAGGCTCCAAGAGCATACAAGTCAACTTGCTGACAGTGCAAAGCCTAACTCATATCTTTGCCTGTGGTTGTCATGGCCAAAGTGCAATGTTTAATTCCCTTTAATGCCTTTAATTTATATGTAAGGTCCCTTAATGCCAACGGATCCCCTTTAACAATCACAGTTTCCAGGCAGTTGCTGTGGTCAAGGTGGACATGCTGAGAAACCAGCACGACATCGCCATGTTCATGCTGGATATCAATTATCTCATCTACCAATTCCCTTTTGTGGTGATCATATACATAAGTAATGGTGCCTGCCACCTCTTTGCCCATCATTTCCCGTTCCCATTCTCTTGCCACAAGCTTTTCCCTTATCAGGTCTCTTATGGCCTCCGAACGGTTTGAGTAACCCCTTTCTTTTATATATGAATCAAAAGACTCAATGAGATCTGCAGGCACAGACACACCAAAACGTGTCAATATAACACTTTTTTTCTTTGCGCACATTGTAAATATAAATACATCCCAGGAAGATTATTTTAGAGTGATACAACAAAATAGCCAAAATTGGCAAGCTCAAATTTGCTTGTTAGGCAGATATAGATAAAAACAGTTGGATTCAAAGAAAATACAAGCTAAAATGGGGTCATGGAGAGTAGGGGGAGTAACTATGACCTTAAAAGCTGATATTAGCCTTCAAGGAATACTAACCCGGCCAATAAAAAAATCTTTTCTGCTAGGTATTTGTTTCGTTTGGCTGGCTTCCATATTGGATTTTGTTTTTACCTGCTACCACTTAAGTTGTGGAGCTATTGAATTGAATCCATTGCTTGCAGCCTTTTTCAGTTCTGGCCGCTTCACAGAGGCCTTCCTGATAAAATTCTTTCTCACTAGTGCCAGCCTAGTAGTTCTATCCTTTTTTTCTTTTCATAGGAATGCACAAAAGGCATTAACGGTTATTGTTTGTGGTTATGGATTTTTACTCATTTACCACTTAACGGGCTTTTTTATATAAAAAAGCCCCATATCATATAAGGTTAAGCCTTTGCATTCTCTTTTTCTCTATCAGCATATATGATCCTCTGACATGTAGGACATACATGAATCCTTTCATCACGCAATAATTCATTAAATAGCTGGGGTGGAATGTTCATGTGGCACCCGCTGCATACGCCGGCTGTTACATTAGAGATTACAATGCCCTGTCTTTTATCCTTCAGAAAATTATATTTTGTAAGCAGATTGGGCTTTACTTTAGCAGCCAATTTGTCGCGTTCTTTTTCCAAGGCAGCTATTTTTTTGGAAAGTTCTTTTTCTGTCTTATCTACCTGCTTTTGTTCAACTTCCATCTCCTTTTGGAGTTGTGAAAGCGCTTCTTTTTTGCTTTTGATCTCTTTTTCAAGCTCTTCTATCTGGTTCATGGTCAAGAGGATTTCATCCTCTCGTTCTTTGTTAGCTCTCTTTATGTCTTCTATTTCCTTAAATACTGCTTGATATTCCCTATCTGTTTTAATGGTGCTAAGGCGCTGCTGAGATTTGTTAAGGCGTACATTTTCCAGCTCCAATTCATCTTCCAGTTCTATTTTATGCTTGTTGAGCTGGGTGATACGCTCTGTGGTTTCTTTGAGATAGGACTCCTCTTCTTCAACTTGTTCCTTTAAGGCCTCAAGCCTTTTGGGACACTCCTCCTTTTCGCTCAATAATTTGCGAATTTCCAGGTCTGTTTTCTGTAGTTGCAAGAGGGATTCTAATTCTGGTTTCAATTTATAACTCCTTCTACAATAATTTATTTGTATTTATTTCCGCCCTGCTGTCCAAGCAGGAGGGGCCTCTTCCTCAAATATGGATATATCAGCACTCCAGCTGCTCTTTTCAAGTGCAGTCCGGAGATAATTTGCAATAGCTGGCACAATAGGCCATTCGCTTTGGAAATGGCCTATACTTATTATGGCCTTTCCCAATTCTTCTGCCTCTCGTAGAATGTTGTGTTTGATCTCCGCACTTATGAAGAGATCTGCTTCAGAAGAAACCACCGCAGGCCATAAATCAGAGCCCGATCCTCCACATATAGCGACCTTTGAAATTGTCTTCTGGGGATCGCCTGTGATGGTGAATAGGCCCGGTTTTAAAAAATTTGAATAGGCCCTGATAATATCTTCAAGCAGTAAAGATTTTTCAAGTACACCAACCCTGCCAATACCTGTACCTGGTAAATCGGTTTGTCTTATAACTAATGGCGATATTGTTTTAAATATAAGGGGGGCTGCCAACTGGTCAGATACTCCTCCCTTGGCAGCATCCAGATTAGTGTGCATGGCAATAAAGGAAATGGCTGACTTGAGAAAATCAGCAACTGCCGAGGGTATCCAATGTGATAGATCAAGATTATAAAGGGGTTTAAATATCAAAGGGTGATGTGTTATTACCAGATCTGCCCCGATGTCTCTAGCCTTTTCCAGGAGGGAATGGGTGGGGTCGAGGGCTATTAAAATTTTAGATATCTGTGCCCTGGGGTTTCCTATTTGGAGACCAACATTGTCCCACTCTTCAGCAAGGCCTTTAGGGGCCCATTCTTCCAGCAAATTTTCAATATCCAAAACTGTAGGCATCAGTTTGTTGAGTTATTTGGCCATGAAAAAAGGTGCATCCATATGGCTGCACCTTCTTGTATGGCATTGGGTATGTATATGTTTTTGTAAATTGAACTTCTTCCAAAATTTCTGCCCCATCTGGCATTGAATTGGGCCCACCAGGATTCGAACCTGGGACCAACCGGTTATGAGCCGGTGGCTCTACCAACTGAGCTATGGGCCCACAGTACAGACACGTATATTTACAAAATGGTGTGGGATTTTGTCAAGTTCAGAGAGTAAGATTTTTAGGCTAGGGTTATCACTGGCCTATCTTCCGCCTTTTCGCCAATATCTTCCGCCACTTGTCAAGCCTATCTTTGATAATGCGTTCATGCCCCCTGGTTGTTGGATGATAATAAATCCTATTTTTCAGCTCAGCAGGAAAATATTCCTGGTAGGCCAGCCCATCTGGGTAGTCATGGGCATATTTATAGCCTTTGCCATAACCAAGCTCCTTCATCAATTTTGTGGGAGCATTTCTTATATGCAAAGGGACAGGAAGGGAACCATATTTTCTAGCATCTGCCTGGGCCTTGCCATAGGCTTCATATACAGCATTGCTTTTGGGAGCAGTGGCTAAATAGACAGCTGCCTGGGCCAAGGCTAGCTCACCTTCAGGGCTGCCCAAAAAGTCATACGCCTTCAGGGCATCAAGGGCTATCTGCAGCGCCTGCGGATCGGCATTGCCAACGTCTTCTGAAGCAAAGCGGATCATGCGCCTTGCAACATAATGGGGATCTTCACCGCCCTCCAGCATCCTTGCCATCCAGTAGAGCGCTGCATCTGGATCGCTGCCTCTCAAACTTTTGTGAAATGCCGAAATGAGGTTGTAGTGTTCTTCTCCAGCCTTGTCATAACGCAGCAAACGTTTTTGGGCTGCCTGTTCAATGTCATCCAGTGATATGGAGGCTCCTTTGCCCTCCGGCCTTTTGGATACAGCGATCTCAGCACTGAATTCCAGCAGATTATAGAGGCTCCTGGCATCTCCATCGGCATAATTGAGTAAGGCCTCTTCCGCTTCCTTGGATATGGAGAGCTCCATTTTGCCAAGGCCGCGTTCTTGATCTTTCAATCCCCTGTATAGAAGTTTTCTCAAGTCATCCTTTGACAAAGGCTTAAGGGTGAACACATGGCATCTGGAAAGCAGAGGACTTATGATCTCAAAGGAAGGATTTTCTGTGGTGGCACCTATCAAAGTTATTAGTCCACTTTCAACATGGGGCAAAAAAGCGTCTTGCTGGGCCTTGTTGAAGCGGTGTATTTCATCCACAAATAGTATGGTTTTGGGGCCGCCAGCACGTTTATTCTCTTGTGCTTCTTTTACAATCGACCTCAATTCCTTTACTCCAGAAAGGACTGCAGAAAAGGAGATGAAATTGGCATCAACCAACCTTGCCAGCACCCTGGCGAGGGTGGTTTTGCCGCACCCTGGAGGTCCCCATAAGATCATAGAGGGAAGTTGGCCCCGGGCTGCTATTGCTTGAAGAGGCTTGCCATGGCCAAGAAGATGTTCCTGGCCAGCGATCTCCTCAAGGGTCCTCGGGCGCATTCGTTCTGCTAATGGTACGCTAGTCATGGGAGGTTCACCAATGGCTATTCAGCCTTCTGAACCTTCTTTTTAGTTTCTTTTCCAGTCTTTTTGGTCCTTTTCCTTTTTTTACTTTTACATTGGGTCTCGGCTGCAAACAGCTTACTGAAGCAATAGGTTGACAAGCTTAATACAAGTCCCCAAGAGAATAACATAAATAAAAGCGCTGAGCCCTTCATTTTGATCTCCTTCTACGGTCAGATAAAAAGACTAGAAAACAGAGGAAAAAGCCTATACCCACCAGAAGTTCCCTGGTTACCCAGGCTGTCCATGAACTATGTTTAAGATAGGCGGGAAGAACATCGAAGGTCCACCATATTAAGATGACCGTGAGAAATAGCGGGGTAACATATTTGATGATTGGATAAAAGAAAGACGGAGCCTTAATAATACCGCCTCTATTTATCTCTTCCCATGCCTTTTTACCTTCAAAGATCCAGAAAAAGACGATTACTTCAATCAAAGCAAAAATTACCACAAAAAACGTGCCTGCCCAGAAGTCCATTTCATCCAAGGCCTTGCCAAGAAATATGGGTACATGGGCAATGCCGAAAAGAAAAGTCATGGTGGCAATAACTGCATAGGTCCTTTTAAGCCGAAATTCATCTTCCAGGAAGGCAATCACAGGCTGTGTTATGGCAACAGATGAGGTAAGGCCAGCAAAAAAAAGCAATGTGAACCATAAGAAGCCAAAGAGGCTTCCCATGGGAATGTTTGCAAATATGGCTGGCAGGCTTACAAAGGCGAGATTAAAGGCCCCAGAAGCAGCTATCTGCTGTGCTGCCATTACACCGAAAAAGGCAGCTGCAGCGGGAATGGCAATGGAACCTCCTAGAATCACTTCTGCCATCTCATTCAAGGAAGCTGCTGACAGGCCTGAAAGGACAAGATCATCATTTTTGCCCAGGTATGAGGCATAGGTGATGATGGCTCCAAACCCAAGGCTCAAAGTAAAAAATACCTGTCCGGCTGCTGCAAGCCACACCTTAGGGTTAGATAGCTGGCTCCAATCAGGAGTCCAGAGAAAATTTAGACCCTCTACCGCGCTACCTTGGGGAGTTTCAAGGGTCAAAACCCTTATCATCAATACCAAGGCCATGAAGAAGAGGGCGGGCATGGCAAGTTTGGCAAGTTTTTCTATTCCGCCTGAGATCCCTTTTATTAGAATCCATATATTAAGTGCAATGGTAATTAAGAAAAAGATATAAGCCATTATAGAGGGCCGGTAAATATCACCGTTGCCCATGCCAGTATACTGGGCGAGCAGGTCCTGGAATGGCTTTAAATATTCAGCAGTGCCAGGTGCACCGTATGCCGCCGCTTCTGAAGGAAGCATTCCGCCTATAGACATTACAGCATATCCCAAGGTCCAAGATTCTATGTAAACGTAATAGCAGGCCACTACAAAAGGAACAAAGAGGCCTAGCACGCCAACATATTTAGCAATCGGGTTTTTCCACAAAAGCTTGAAAATGGCAGGGGTGGTTCCATGCCCTCTAACTCCTCCATAACGGCCAATTGCCCACTCAGTCCACATAAGAGGGATTGCAATTACTACTATAGAGATCATATAGGGTATCATAAATACCCCGCCTCCATTCTGGGCTGCCTGGGTGGGAAAACGGAGGAAATTTCCAAGGCCCACTGCATTGCCAGCCATGGCCAATATAAGGCCAAGCCGCGTGCCCCAATGCTCTCTTGCCATTTTTTAACTCCTTTCCAGTGGTTGATTTATTTGAAAATCAGAGGGTCAAAAAAGATGATCTGTTCCTCATTTCATAGTTTGCGGACAATGTCAAGGTTGGCAAACGTATAAATGTTGCTCTAATAGGGTCAATTTTAAAGTTTTGATTTTTTCCTTGGCCTTGTAAAAAAATCAGACAAGTGTTACATAAAGCCGATTTGTGTTAAATAGGCAGTTCAATCACACACCTGCTTCTACTGCCCAAGTGGTGCCGGTTCCGGTAACAAGGGCCTTTAAAAAGTAGAGTAGGGAGGAAAAAAACCACTTCATAAGGAGGAATCGTGGCTTACGTAACTATGAAACAACTGTTGGAAGCTGGTGTCCATTTTGGCCATCAGACTAGGCGCTGGAACCCAAAAATGAAGCCCTATATATTTGGGGCCAGAAATGGCATTTACATCATTGACCTTCAGAAGACTGTTCGTCTTTTCAAGGTAGCCTATGAATTTGCCAGGGATGTGGCTGCTGAAGGTGGTATTGTGCTCTTTGTTGGTACAAAAAAACAGGCTAGAGAGTCAATCCAGGAGGAGGCAAGCCGTTGTGGTATGCCTTATGTAAATCACCGTTGGCTGGGCGGTATGCTCACCAACTACCAGACTATACGCAAAGGCATAGACAGGCTAAAGCGTCTAGAAGCCATGTTTGAAGACGGCACCATTGAGAAGTTTCCCAAAAAAGAGGTGTTAAAAATGGACCGGCTCCGCAGAAAACTGGATCAGAACCTTGGCGGTATAAAAGATATGGATGGCCTCCCAGATGCAGTTTTCGTGGTGGATGCAAAACAGGAGCAGATTGCAGTAAAAGAGGCAAACAAGCTAGGCATCCCAGTTATAGCTATAGTGGATACAAATTGTGATCCAGATGGAATAGATTACATCATTCCAGGAAATGACGATGCCATTAGGGCAATCCGTTTGATAAGCTCCCGCATTGCAGATGCGGTTTTAGAAGGCAAAGAAAAGTTCTTAGAAACCCAGCAGGCGGAAACAGACAAAGAAATGGCTGAAGAAACAGGAGAAGGAGCAGAGTCTATGCCTGTTTCTGGGGAGGAAACTTCTGCACCAGAGGCTTCAGCAGAGACAGAGGCTGCTTCCGGAGCTCCCCAGGCTGCATAGTTTCCATATAATTTAGAGATAAAAGATTTTTAGCGGAGGAATAAAATGGGTGCCATAACCACTCAGATGATAAAGGAATTAAGGGAACGTACTAATGCCGGAATGATGGATTGCAAGAAGGCCTTGCAGGAATGCGGCGGCGATATGGACAAGGCTGTAGATTGGCTCAGGCAAAAGGGGCTGGCAGTGGCTGCAAAGCGGGCTGGTCGTGCAACATCAGAAGGCACTGTTCAATGTTACCTTCATGCAGGAAATAAGATTGGTGTGTTAGTGGAAGTAGATTGTGAAACTGATTTTGTGGCAAAAAATGATCAGTTTGTCCAGTTTGCCAAGGATCTAGCCTTACATATATGTGCAGCAAATCCTGTTGCCATGCGGAGGGAAGATGTTCCCCAAGAGCTGGTTGAAAGGGAAAAAGAGATCTACCGGCAGCAGGCCCTTGAATCAGGAAAACCAGAAAACATCGTGGAAAAGATCATTGAAGGGCGTTTGGATAAATTTTTCAAAGAAGTTTGTCTGCTTGAGCAGCCCTATGTCAAAGATCCAGATATCACCATTCAGGATAAGTTGAATGAGCTCATAGCCAAGATGGGCGAAAATATCACCATCAAGCGCTATGCAAGGTTCCAGGTGGGGACTGATTAATGTCATCATCAAAAAATGCCAAAGGCTTCCATAGGGTCTTGCTCAAGGTAAGCGGCGAGGCCCTGATGGGCAATGAGCCCTTTGGTATTTCTATGCCTGTGATAAACAGTTTGGCCGATGAATTGGTAGAAGTTCATAGGTCCGGAGTACAAATGGGTCTGGTAATAGGTGGTGGCAATATTTTCAGGGGAGTGGCAGGTGCAGCTCAAGGCATGGATAGGGCATCTGCAGACCAGATGGGCATGCTTGCAACTGTAATTAATGCCCTTGCTTTACAGGAAGCCTTGAAAAACAGCGGCGCTGAGGTAAGGGTGCTCTCTGCCATTGAGGTTGGTAGAATGGTAGAGCCATTTGTTCGAGCCAGGGCCTTAAAACATCTGGAGCGCGGGAGAATAATTATTTTTGCAGCAGGTACCGGCAATCCCTTTTTTACCACAGATACAGCAGCTGCTTTGAGGGCCCTTGAGATCAAGGCAGACGTCCTTATGAAGGCCACCAATGTGGATGGCGTGTATGATAAGGATCCCCAAAAATTTTCTGATGCGGTAAAATTTAATCATCTCACCTATGATCAGGTCCTGGAACATGACCTTAAAGTAATGGATGGAGCTGCTATTGCCCTGGCCAGGGATGCCAAGCTGCCAGTACTGGTCTTTTCCATGAAAGAAAGGGGCAACATTATAAAAGCAGTTCATGGTGAGGCTATTGGTACATTAGTTACAGGAGGTGAGGCAGATGAGTGAAGTGCTTGAAACAGCCAGCAAGAAGATGGACAAGGCCATCGAAGCATTCAAAAAGGAACTTGACCGCGTGCGCACTGGCCGGGCGACCCCAGCCCTCTTGGATGGCATTACAGTAGATTATTATGGTACTCTCATGCCGCTTAACCAGGTAGCCTCCATATCTGTGCCGGAAAGCAGGCTTTTGACTATACAGCCTTGGGATGCCAATATCCTTCCAGATATTGAAAAGGCAATATTAAAATCTGAATTAGGTTTGACTCCCACCAATGATGGCAAGATTGTACGCATAGCAGTTCCCCCTCTTACTGAAGAGCGTCGCAAAGACCTTGTCAAATTGGTAAAAAAGATGGCGGAAGAGGCAAGGGTGGCTATTCGGAATATAAGAAGGGATGCCATTGAAAAATTAAAGGCTCAGAAAAAGAATAAAGAAATCTCTGAAGATGATATGTATAAATTGCAGGACAAAGTCCAGGAGATCACAGACGAACATATTAAAGAAGTGGACAAGATTTTGTCTGAAAAGGAGAAAGAGATACTGGAGTTCTAACCAGTCTTAATAAGTTTTATGCACGATCCTGAATTGGAAAAGATTCCGCACCATCTTGCCATCATCATGGATGGAAATGGCCGCTGGGCACGGCGCCGCGGAATGCCCAGGATAATGGGCCACCGGCAGGGTGTGAAGGCGGTAAGGGAGACTGTTACTGCCTGCCGTGAGCTGGGTATCAAAGTGCTTACCCTTTATGCCTTTTCCAAAGAGAATTGGAACCGCCCAAAGGATGAGGTTTCTGCCCTAATGGACCTCCTCTATGACTATTTGGAGCGGGAACTTAATGAGATGCTGAAAAATGGCATAAGGCTCATGGCCATTGGGGAAATAGAGTGTTTGCCCCAGAAAGTCCAAGATAAACTTGCAGCAGTCATGAAATCCACTTCTTCTAATCAAGATATGATCTTGAATCTAGCCCTAAGTTATGGAGGCAGGGCAGAGATCGCCTTTGCTGTCAGGAAAATTGCCCAAATGTGTATGGAGGGGAAGATCAAGCCCGAAGATATAGATGAAGACTTAGTGGCAAAAAATCTTTACACAGCAGAGTTGCCAGATCCAGACTTGATAATCCGTACCAGCGGCGAAATGAGGTTGAGCAATTTTCTGCTCTTCCAGGCAGCATATTCAGAACTTTATATTACAAATACTTTGTGGCCCGACTTTGACAAGCAGGAGCTTATTAAGGCTCTCCAGGATTATGGAAGGCGTGAAAGAAGGTTTGGCCGCATTGGGGAGTCATTTGCCAAGGCATGCACCGCGATCGTATCCTGACTGCCCTTGTTGCTGGCCCTCTGCTTTTCATACTCCTTTGGTGGGGTGGAAAAGGCATCTTTGGCGCACTGGTTATTGCAGGTTCTGCTGTATGTCTTTACGAATATTACAGGATTACATTTTCAAATAAGATTAGTATTTTAATTTTAGGCGTGGCAAGCGGACTGCTACCAGTTTTAGGAGCAGTTTTTGGAAACAGCAGCGAATATGTTTTACCTGCCTTGGCCTTGGCCCTTTTTGTCAGTGGACTCTATTTTATTTTGACCTTCAAACAGTGGGAAAATGGGGCCCAGGATCTTTTCTTGTTTTACGCAGGGGCTTCCTATGTCTCCTTCTGCCTTGCACATGTTTGGTTGCTTCGAGTACTGCCCAACGGCAAGGCATGGGTATTGTTTCTTCTGTTGGTTATATTTTCTGGTGATGCAGGTGCATATTATGTGGGCAGGGCAATAGGCAAACACAAATTAAGACCAGATGTTAGCAGCGGCAAGACTGTTGAAGGCGCAGTGGGGGGTTTAGCAGCAAATATTCTCATGGCTCTGATGGTTTGGTTTGGGTTGTTCAAATATTTCGATCCCCGCTTCATTTTACCAACTGCCTTGATAGTTGGAATGGTAGGACAGGTTGGGGATTTGATGGAATCCATTGTGAAAAGAAGCTTTGGAGTAAAGGATTCCAGCAACATCCTGCCTGGGCATGGTGGTGTCTTTGACAGGGTGGATGCAGTTATGCTGGCAGCTCCTTTCCTTTATTGGATAATATATTTTGGTTATCAGCAAGGTTGGTTGGTCAGATGAAGCCGACTAAATGGATTTCCATATTGGGCTCTACTGGTTCCATAGGCAGGAGCGCATTAGATGTTATTGCCAGATCTGAGGGAAGGTTTGCAGTATCAGGCCTTGCTGCAGGGCAAAACATAGAACTGCTGGCAGATCAGATTAACAAGTTCAAGCCCTTGGCCGCCGCCGTTATGAGTGAGGAGCTGGCCTCACAATTGAAAAGGCTTGTGGAAAAGGGGTGTAAGACCAATATCCTCTTTGGCAAGGCGGGTTACAAGGAGATTGCTTCCCTGCAAAAGGCGCAAATGGTTCTTTCTGCAATGGTTGGTGCAGCTGGTTTGATACCTACTATGGCAGCAATAGAAGCAGGCAAAGACATTGCCCTGGCTAATAAGGAGTCCCTGGTTACTGCTGGCCCTCTGGTTATGAAAAAGGCAAAGGAAAAAGGGGTTAACATAATTCCAGTGGACAGCGAACACAGCGCAATCTTCCAATGTCTTCAGGGAAATCCTAAGGAAGGGGTAAAAAGAATTATTTTGACAGCTTCAGGCGGCCCCTTTTTACAGAAAAGTGAGCAAGAGCTTGAGAATGTGACTCCCCAACAGGCGGTTGCACATCCTAATTGGTCCATGGGCGCCAAGATTTCAGTGGATTCTGCTACCCTTATGAATAAAGGCCTTGAGGTCATAGAAGCAAGCTGGCTCTTTGATATGGCAGCAGATGATATTGATGTGGTGGTTCATCCACAGAGCATTGTGCACAGTATGGTGGAATTTATTGATGGTTCAGTGCTGGCTCAGCTTGGCGTGCCAGATATGCGCGGGCCAATTGCCTATGCCTTTTCATGGCCGGACCGGATATCAGTGGGTGTTCCAGGCCTGGATATTGTTAAGGCGTCACCACTTACCTTTGAGGCCCCTGATATGGAACGTTTTCCATGTCTCAAATATGCCTATGAGGCACTCCGAAGAGGCGGAACTATCCCAGCCGCCCTCAATGCAGCCAATGAGGTTGCTGTAGCAGCTTTCCTAGAAGGCCGAATAGGTTATAAACAGATAGCGGAAGTAATTTTCAAGGTGCTTTCCGATTTCCCTCGGGATGAAATAGATTCTTTGGATGCAGTTATGCAGGCGGACGCTCTGGCACGGCTAAGGGCAGAAAATATCGTGGAGAAAATGATATGACCACACTTTGGTCTTTTTTACTGGTATTGAGTTTGTTGATTTTGGTCCATGAATTAGGCCATTTTTTAGTGGCCAGAGCCTTTGGTGTAAAGGTGCTGAAATTTTCCATTGGCTTTGGTCCAAGGATTTGGGGCATTGTCAGAGGAGGAACAGATTACTGTATTTCAGCCTTTCCCCTTGGCGGATTTGTAAAGATGCTTGGAGAACAGCCAGGTGAAGAAATACCAGAGGAAGAACGCCAATATTCTTTTAATCATAAACCTCTATGGCAAAGGGCGGCTATTGTGGCAGCTGGTCCAATTTCCAATCTTCTCTTTGCTGGATTTATTATATTTGCCATCTTGATCCTCTATGGAAATCCAGTGCTCTTGCCGGAAATAGGCGAAGTGCAACCAGACTCACCAGCCCAGTCAGCAGGGCTGAAGCCAGGCGATATGATTGTGGCGGTTAATGGCCATCCTATTGAGACCTGGGAAGAGCTGTCAAAAATTATACGGAGCAGTAAAGGCAAGCCTTTGAAGCTGTTAGTAAAGAGAGATGGTAAAGAGCTTGCTATTTCCGTCACTCCAAAACTCAAAAAGGTCAAAAATATCTTTGGCGAAGAGAGTGAAGTGCCTATAATTGGCGTGACTGCTGCTGGCAATCTCAAAATAGAAAAATTAAATCCTCTTTCCGCCTTTTCCCTTGCGGCATCCAAGACATATGACCTTATAGCTCTAACGTTTAAAGGCTTTTTAAAGATCATAAAGCGCGATATACCTCTTTCAGTATTGGGCGGCCCGATCATGATTGCCCAGATGGCAGGTCAGCAGGCCCAGCAGGGCATGTTAAACCTCTTTTATTTTATGGCATTGCTGAGCATTAACCTAGGCTTGCTAAACCTATTTCCCATTCCAGTGCTTGACGGTGGGCATCTCTTATTTTTCGCTATTGAGGCCATTACAAGGAAACCTCTTTCTATGCGTCAGCGTGAGATAGCCCAGCAGATAGGCATTTTTATTTTAATGGCCTTGATGCTTCTAGTTTTCTATAATGATATAGCCAGATTGATGGGCTTTGGGCAGACTTTTAAGCCTTAAGGTAATAATATTTCGTATCTCTGTGCCATTTATTACGTTTGCCATAGAAACTTCAGGAGCATATGGCGGTATAGCTATATTGGAAGATGATAGAGTTGTAGGGGAAGCAGCCTTTTCCAGCAGGAAAACCCATTCCCGCAGGTTGCTCCCTTTGGCTAAATTTCTCTTTCAAGACATGGGACTACAATTTTCAGATCTTGACCTGGTGGCAGTCTCCCAGGGGCCAGGCAGCTTTACCGGACTTCGGATAGGGATGTCTGTTGCAAAGGGGCTGGCTTATGGTTTGAGCATTCCTGTTGTAGGGGTGCCGAGCCTTGATGCCTTGGCATATGCAGTTACTGCTTGTCCTGGTGATTACATATGCCCGCTCATAGATGCCAGAAAAGGAGAGGTTTATTGTGCATTATATGAGGTTGAACAGGACTATTCACAAAAACGCATCACAGATTACTTGGTTCTGCCGCCGGAAGACGTAGCTGAACTGGTTAAGGGAAAAAGGGTGTGGCTGCTTGGGAGCGGGGCAGATGTCTGTTTTGAATTGTTGGCCCATAAATATGGAGACAAGGTGAGGCTGACAACAAAGGTATTGGACAGACAGCTTCCTTCTTCAGTAGGGCTCATTGGATACAGAAAGTTTAGGCAGCATAAGAGTGGAGACAGCCTCTCTCTATTAAAGCCAATATATGTAAGGCCTTCAGAGGCTGAAATAAATCTTAAGAGGAAGAGGTTGAGTGGAACTGTTTAAAGTTCCCTATGATGCCCAAGGGATCTTTTTGGAAAGGCCGAATAGGTTTCTTGGCAGGGTTGATATAACAAGCCCTTTTGAACAAAAAGATGTCTTAATCCATGTGCATGATCCAGGCAGACTGCCAGACCTTTTGATTCCAGGGGCACAGGTACGCATTAAAAAGGCTGTAAATCCAAACAGGAAGACGGGTTGGGATCTGCTTGCTGTAAAAAATAAAGATCACTGGGTCTTTGTTAATTCTGCATATCACAGAAAGATCGTTGAATATATCCTGGCTAGGCAAGAAATTTCTCCTTTTGAACATGTAACAGCAATTCAGCCTGAGGTAAGGGTGGGGAAAAGCCGTCTTGATTTTTGTCTTACCCTAATGGATGGCCAGAAGGTATTTATTGAGACCAAAGGGTGTACCCTTGCAATAGATGAAAAGGCACTTTTCCCTGATGCTCCCACTTCCAGGGGATGCAGGCATGTTGCAGAACTTGCTGAACTAAGGCAGCAAGGCCATCGTACCGCCTTAATAACATTGGTATTCCGGGAAGATGCCAGCTGTTTTGCCCCCCATTTTGATATTGATCCAAAATTTTCCAAGGCCTTTCAAGAGGCCTTCAATAAAGGGGTGGAGCACTATTCCATGGTGATAGGCTATAAAGACTCGGCCTTGGTTTACCATGGGACCATTCCTTTGTGTCCAGAAGCCTTTAAATTGTAGTGTATAATTTGGGTTTAACCAACTTTAATAAACTTGCCGATAGCAACTACAAGAGCCTGTTCAAGGTATTGTTTCACCTAGCTGAACAGAAACATTTGAGTAGCGGAGGCGTTCTTTTTATGAATGAAGCCCACATGACAAAGTCTGTTTTGACCCAGATAAAGAACACAATAACAGAGATTTTTGATGAAAAAATGGATAAATTTTTAAAGAGCATGGCAGAAGGGCAGTTTTATAAAGAACTTGCCCTTGAGATGAAAGCGGGCCTGGATGGTGTCTATAATACTATCAGCGAATTTAAAGAGACACTTGGCCAGCTTCATGATTCTACACAAAAGGCGAATAATGCCTTTCAAGAAGCTTCTGACCAGCTGGATGCCATTGTAAGGGCCACTGAACAGGCCACTGATCAGATAATGGACCTTACTGAAAAAAATCAAAAACGCATGCAGGAAATCCGTTCCCTTTTAGAGGATATCGGAGATGACAATAAGAAGGAAAAAATTACACAACTCCTCAATGAGGCTGAAACGGATTCAATGAGTATAGTAGCAGCCTGTTCCTTCCAAGACATTACAGGCCAGCGCATCAGGAAAGTGGTTTCTGCCATGAAATCCATAGAGGATAAACTGTTAACCCTGCTCGTGTCAGCAGGCGTCAAGATGAAGGGCAGGGAACAAGGCAAAGATGCTGCCTCTTTGGATAAAGATACCCGTAAGGCAATGGATATGCTTAAAGGACCTCAAGAAGGGGTGTCCCAGGACTCTGTGGACTCCTTATTGGAGGATTTAGGACTTTAGCTTACGCCCCTTTTTCCTTTTGCCGGCACGTTCACATTTGCGCCTGCAATTGCTGCATATGGCTGGCTGTGTAGGCCTATTGGGATTTTTCAAGCAATACATATCTTTACTCCTTTAATAAGCGACTTTTTCAAAATTAGTCATTATTGAGACTTTGTATTAATAACCATAATATTTTTTTCTCAATATGCAATATAAATGCCATCAAGGTGTCAGTTATTTCGGACTATTTTAGCCCGATTTCACGGCCTTCCTGCCCATTTTACAAATTATTAAAAAATGGCATGTCTAAAAATGGACACCATGTGTCGATTTAACCACATGACTATCTATTGCTTTTCAAACAGGATAGGCTGCAATTCATGAGGCTTGATTGTTAGTGAAAATGCACTATCTTTCTATTAATTTGACGTTTATTTGAGTATAAGATTGAATATAGTGGGAGGTGTTTAATATGCCTATTTATGAATATCAATGTGAGCAGTGTGGAAAAATTGTTGAAAAGTGGCAAAAGGTGAGCGATCCGCCTTTGACTGAGTGTGATAATTGTAAAGGCCGTATGCACAAGCTGATTTCCCAGACAAGTTTTCAACTGAAAGGAAATGGCTGGTATGTTACAGATTATTGTAACAGAAAGTCACCAGAGAAAAGCCCTTCAAAATCATCATCAACTAAAAAAGAGTCTTCTTCCAAAAAAGATTGATACCAATTGTTATAAACTTTATGCAAGGCGCCTATAGGGTGCCTTTTCTTTTTATCTTGTATCTAAAACCAGTTAGTGTTTAGTTGTGACAAAATCCATTTTAAAAGGTGGTGTTAAAGATGTTGATTGTTATGCGGCAAGACGCCACTCAGGAAGACATTAACAAGGTAATTGAGGCAATAAAGGCCCATGGCTGGGAGCCAAAGCCTATCCCAGGAGGGGAGCGGACGGCCATTGGCATATTGAGAAATGAAGGGCCTGTAGATCCCGCGCTCTTTTTGGATATGCCAGGGGTAAGGGATGCTATTGCCGTATCTAAGCCATATAAGCTGGTCAGCAGGGAGATGCACCCTGAAGATACCACGATCCCTTTCGGCAATGGCGAAGTAGTGATTGGCGGCCAAAAGGTGGTATTGATGGCCGGGCCTTGTGCTGTTGAGAGTGAGGCCCAGGCCTTGTCTATAGCAGAAAAGGTGAAAGAGGCAGGGGGGACCTTTTTCAGGGCTGGAGCCTTTAAACCACGCACATCACCATATTCCTTTCAGGGATTAAGGGAAAAGGGCCTTGAGATCTTGGCTAAGGTGAGGGAGGAAACTGGCCTCTTTATTGTAACCGAGGCAACGGATCATGAGGTTTGCGGCCTAGTTGAGGAATATGCAGATATGATCCAGATTGGCACAAGAAATATGCAGAATTACAGGCTGCTTTTAAGAGCAGGCCAGGCCAAGAAACCAGTGCTTTTAAAAAGGGGAATGTGGGCTACAGTGGATGAATGGCTTATGGCTGCTGAATATATAATGTCTGAAGGCAACAGCCAGGTGATTTTGTGTGAAAGAGGTATAAGAACCTTTGTTAAACATTCCAGAAATACCTTGGATTTGAATGCAATTCCATATCTTAAGAAGGTGAGCCATTTACCAGTAGTAGTTGATCCCAGCCATGCAGCAGGTGTTAGGGATCAAGTAATTCCCCTTGCCAAAGCAGCTGCAGCAGCAGGTGCAGCCGGCCTCCTTGTGGAAGTGCATGATGCCCCAGAAAAGGCCATGTCTGACGGGCCTCAATCCCTTTATCCTGAGCAATTTGAGCAATTGGTAAAGGAGTTGAAGCACATGAATATTGAGGTATAAGCTCCACTCTTGTCAACCCCATTTGGGTATGGTAATCATCTGCACACCAATGAGGCGGCGTAGCCAAGTGGCTAAGGCGACGGTCTGCAAAACCGTTATTCCCCGGTTCGAATCCGGGCGCCGCCTCCAACTTTTTTATATAACTGCAATGGGATTGCATGCGGGTGGCAGGCAATCCTTTTTTTGTGTAAATAGGCAGCTATGAAGATAATTATTGTAGGAGCTGGCGAGGTAGGGCGACATTTATGTCAGCAGCTTTCCACTGAAAATCATGAAGTGGTTTTGATTGACAGGGACGCTGATCATATCCGAAGGATTGAAAGGGAGCTCAATATCCTGGGAATAGAGGGAAATGGTGCTTCTCCATCAGTATTGGAAGAAGCTGGCATTTCCAAAGCAGATCTCTTTATTGCTGTCACAGACATGGATGAGGTCAACCTGATTTCCTGTATCATGGCAAAGGAATATGGGGTTGAACGCCTTGTAGCAAGGGTTAGGAATCAAGAATATCTTTCTATTAATTCGCCTCTGAGTGAGCATAGGCTTGGTATAGACCTGGTGATTAATCCAGACCAGGTGATGGCGCAGGAAATAGTGCGCATTTCAGAAATATCAGAGGCCTTTGAGATGGTGGATTTTGCCCACGGCGAGGTGGTGCTGCTGGGTTATCAGATAAAGCCGGATAACCCTGTTTGCGGCCTGACTCTGGCACAGTTAAGGGATCTGCAGGGCCTTTACCATTTCCTGGTGGTAGCTATTGTTAGAGATGGCAAGACCATTATTCCAAAAGGTTCAGATGTTATTCAGCCAGAAGACCGTATTTATATAGTTGTGCGCAAGAAAAATATTTCAGCTACTGAAAAGCTCTTGAATCTTGCCAGCAGTGCTCCCAAAAAGGTCTTTATAATTGGTGGTGGCAGGGTGGGCTTCAGCCTTGCGGAAGAACTGGAAGACAAAGGAGTGGATGTCTATATCATTGAGATTGACCCCAAACGGTGTGAATTTTTGGCTGAAAGGCTTGATAAAGCAGTGGTGTTAAATTTTGATGGTTTAGAGGCCAATGAATTAAAAGCCGAAGGCATTGATCAGGCAGATTTGCTTGTTGCTGTTACAGGCGGAGATACTACTAATATTCTGGCTAGCCTGCTGGCCAAACATCATGGGGCCAAAAAGAGCATCACCCGCATAAGCCGACCAGATTTTATTCCTTTGCTGGGGAGCCTTGGAATAGATGTAGCCCTTAGTGCCCGTCTTGTTGCTGCAAATATGATTCTGCGTTTTGTTAGGCGCGGAGGCGTGCTTTCAGGAGCCCTGCTTTTGGGTGGAGAGGCTGAGGTGCTGGAATATTATGTGTCAAGTAACTGGCCCTATATTGAAAAACCTTTAAAAGAAATAAACTTTCCAGAAGGCGTAATTGTTGGGGCTGTTGTACGAGGTGAAGAAGTATTGATTCCTTCTGGTGATACAGTAATAAAGCCTGGAGACAGGCTGGTCATGTTTGCTTTAAAAGAACAGTCACAGGCCCTTGAGGAATTTATCAACCCATGAAGCTTGGTACCATAGGGGCTAATCTAGGCTGGCTTCTCATATTTTTATCCTTGACCCTTATATTCCCTTTGGGAGTAAGCCTATATTATAATGATGGTAATTGGCGCTGTTTTGTTGAAGCTGCATTGGTCGGCTTAGTTATTGGCGGATTCTTGGCCTATTCCTGCGTGCCTGAAAAAGATATTGGCCACAAAGAAGGATTTGCTATAGTTGGGTTTGGCTGGATCATGTCTGCTTTTTTGGGGGCGCTTCCCTATTACTTTTCCTCTGCCATACCCTCCTTTCTTGATGCCTATTTTGAGTCTATGTCAGGTTTTACTACCACAGGCTCAACTATTTTGAATGAAGTGGAACCCTTGGGCTATGGGCTGCTTTTCTGGCGTGCCCTTACACATTGGCTCGGAGGAATGGGAATAATAGTCCTTTCCCTGGCTATATTGCCCATTTTGGGCATTGGAGGCATGCAGCTCTTTCAGGCAGAGATGCCTGGACCAACCAAAGACCGTCTTGCACCTAGAATCCAAGATACAGCAAGAATATTGTGGGGTGTTTATCTACTCTTTACTGTGGCAGAGGTGGTTCTTTTAATGGTGGCAGGAATGGACCTTTTCAATGCCGTTTGCCATGCCTTTGCTACCTTGGCCACAGGGGGGTTTTCCACAATCACAGCCAGCGTCGGTGGATTCAATTCTGCATGGATAGATTATATTATAGTATTTTTTATGATCCTTGCTGGTATGAACTTTGCGCTTCATTACCGCCTTTTGACAGGAAGGGGCAGGGACCTCTTAAAGAGCAGTGAACTGAAATTTTATTTGACAGTTGGCTTTGGCGGCACCTTCT
>Ga0256835_1000687_pt1 | contig 23210 bp, 16 predicted proteins | sample PIR30metaG_FD_185972 | JGI IMG/M metagenome (GOLD analysis project Ga0256835, IMG submission 185972) | Hydrothermal vent microbial communities from East Pacific Rise, Pacific Ocean - PIR-30 | ecosystem: Environmental > Aquatic > Marine > Hydrothermal vents | place: Pacific Ocean: East Pacific...
CACGGTAAGCAGGTAGGGTTTGCTCAACAGGATCCCCCAGCTGGCGATCAGCCAGCCCGCGTACATGGGGTGGCGGCAGAGGCTGTAAGCCCCGGAGTAGAAAAAGACCTTGGGGGAGTCCTTCAGACCGAACACCTGGGGCAAGCGGCCACTCCGGGCCACCTGCCCCAGCGCCGACCCGGCGATCCAGATGGCGAAAAGGGTCGGGACGAGGGCCGGCAGCCCGTAGATAGGCCGAAAGAGCCGCGGGGTGCCGGGCGCGTATCGGAACAGGGCCACCAGCGACAGGACCAGCAGGGAGAAGGAGACCAGCGTGCGCCCCACGGTGTAAGGCAACAGGCCGATGCCCAGCCTCCCGCAGACGGCTCCCCTGACGGCGGGCCTGGCCGTGAGACTGTGAAAGACCCCGAAACACACCAGTACAAGGGAGATTTTCACATACGGGTTCATGGCCGGCCTCAACCGTCAGGTGAATCGATCACCAAATCACACGTCTTTCTCGGGAACAGCCGGGAAGTATTTCTCGTACCACCCCCGGTACAGCGCCCAGTAGGCGATGTAGCCGATAATGGCCCCCGTGAACCAGGTCCACTGTGACAGGGCCGTGCTGTACTTGGCCAGCAGCAGCGAACCGACGATACCGGTGTACAGCGCCAGCATGCCGGCGAAATTGACCCCCTTGGCCCGACTGACATACAGCCACACCCCCGATAGGAGTCCCACCACCAGCACCAGGGTGGTCAGTGTCGCCGGCCAGCCCTGGCCGAGAATCGCGCCAGCATTCCAGAGCAGGATGGTGGCCACCACCAGCACCATGGCATAGAATACGGCGAACCAGCTGGTCGTGCCTGCGGCAAACTTGTAGAGGCCGTTGTCTTCATAGATTTCAAGCAACTTGAGCCGCTGCTTGCGGATGATCCAGTAGTCGCAAATGACCACCCCGGCGATCCCGCCGGTAAAGGCGCCGTACCCAAGCAGCCAGGTCCAGATGTAAGCCTTGGGGTCAGCCAGGAACTTCCACGGCTGCATCAGCACACCGATCAGGGCGATGATGATGGTGGTGCGCTCCCAGTTGAGCTTCTTGGGGGCCAGGTTCATGAAGTCGTTGATGGGAGAAACCATGTTGGCCGTGATGTTGGTCGTCAGGGTGGCCAGGATGACGAAAATCAGCCCAACGAAGATGTAAAACGGGCTACCTGTCTTGATCATCAGTTTGACCGGGTCCCAAATGGCCTCCCCGTAAATGATGACGGTAGCCGAGGTGACCGCTACGCCGAAGAACGAGTAGGCCGTCATGGTGGGCGGCAGCCCCAGGGCCTGGCCCAGGTACTGAACCTTCTGATTGCGGGCGAAGCGTGTCAGGTCCGGGATGTTGAGCGCCAGCGTGGACCAGTAGGAGACCATGGCCGTGAGGAAGGCCGGCCACTTGGACCACGGCGCCGTGCGTGGCTGGTGAAAGATCGGTCCCCACCCGCCGGCCTTGGACACCGCCCAGAAGAGCAACATCAGGCCGATGAGCAGCAGAATGGGCGAGGCCAAGTTGTTGAGCCAGCGGATACCGGGAGAGGCTTTCCAGGGCGGCGAAACGTAGCAGATAATGACCGTCATCAGCCACGACGCCAGAAAAGAGATCACAACGTGGGTCTGGAGGCCGAAAAACGGCACCGTTCCGTTGAGATTACCGTACGCCGGGGCCAGTTTCATGATGATTCCGTCGATGGCGTAGGCCATGATCATTGTTTGGATGCCGAACCACCCGCAGGCGATAATGCCCCGCAACAGGGCCGGAATATTGGCCCCGAAAAGGCCGAAAGCCGACCGTAAAAACACCGGGAAGGGAATGCCGTACTTGGCTCCCGCGAAGGAATCCAGGATCATGGGAATCAGCACGATGACGTTGCCGAGGAAAATCGTAAGAATCGTCGTCAGCCAGTCGAAACCGGCCGCGATCATGCTGGCCCCGAGCATCCATGTCGGCACACAGACGCTCATGCCCACCCACATGGCAAAGTATTCGTAGTAGCCCCAGGTGCGCTTCTCCAGGCGAACCGGGGCCAAGTCCTTGTTGTAGAACTGGCTTCGCGGCAGTTCCTGTGTCAACTCGAACCGACCATCGACCTCTCTGACAATGCCCATTTGCATTCCTCCTGTGAATGATAATTGCCATGCCGGGGGGCTGTGAGACCCGGCCGTCTCCGCCCGCTCCGGCCGCCGGCGGCGTCAAAGGCCTAAGAAACTCTGTACCGCCGGCCCACCGATGCCGTCAGGGCAGGTAGTCGCAAATCTCGTCGTACATCTCGGGGCGCCGATCCCGGAAAAATTGCCAACCGTCACGCACCTCACGGATCAGTTCCAGGTCCAGGTCCGCCACCACTACCTCGTCGGCGTCCTCCGACCCCTTGGCCAGCATCTCCCCCCGGGGATCGACAAAATAACTGGAGCCGTAAAAGCGGCCGAATTCCCAGGGTTTCTCCAGTCCCACGCGATTGTTGGCCCCGATGAACACTCCGTTGGCCACGGCCTGGGCGGGCTGCTCCAGTTCCCACAGGTACTGGGACTTGCCGGCCGTGGTGGCCGAGGGGTTGAAAAGGATCTCGGCGCCGTTGAGGGCCAGGATGCGGGCACACTCGGGAAAGTGGCGGTCGTAACAGATGAAAACCCCGATCCGGGCGTAGGCCGTCTCGAACACCGGGAATCCCAGGTTGCCGGGCTTGAAGTAGAACTTCTCCCAAAACCCCGGCCAGGTGTGGGGAATGTGCACCTTGCGGAACTTGCCCAGATAACTGCCATCGGCGTCGATGACGGCGGCCGTGTTGTAGTAGACACCCTCGATGGCCATCTCGTAAACAGGCACGATCATGACCATCTTGTACTTGCGGGCGTATTCGGCCATGCGGGCCGTGATGGGGCCGGGCACCTCCTCGGCCGTGCCGTACCACTTGGTGTCCTGCTCGCAACAGAAATAGGGGCCGTGGAAAATCTCCTGCAGGCACAGGACGTTGACGCCCTGTTTGCCGGCCTCTTCAATGAGCGGAATGTGTTTTTCGATCATGGCCGCCTTGATCTCGGCCGGCGACCCCTCGGATCGGGCATTGGATGCCTGGATGTGCGCACATCGGACGATTCTTGTCATGGGTCATTTCCTCCTCGTTTTTCGGGCACCAGGGCCTGCGGGCCGGCGGCCCGGCCCCGGGAGTGAAACAGGCGGCGATTTGGCCGCCGTTTGCGGTCTGAATTCGATTCGGCAGATAAATCACAAGGCAAACAATAAATCAAGTCCCGACTTATAGATGCCGTTATTATTTGGCACTTTTTTTTTCTGTTTTCGCAGTATATAGCTCAAATCATGACTTATTTCGTCGAAATTCACCCAATTAGGCCTTGACATCGACCGCGGTTCCCCCTAAGATCACAACTGTAAACCGGCGGCGAGGGGGGCAGATCATCCGCCCTCGAAGCCGTGTCCTGTTTCTGGGGCCCACAGACCGGTAACCGCCGCCCCACGATCGGGCAGGGGGGAATTCTTTTCCAATTCAAGGAGGTTTATTTTGAGCACACCTGCTGATTTCGAACCCATGGAGAAAGGCTTCGATCTGGCTCAGGCCATCGCCGAGGCCGACCGCTGCCTGCTGTGCCACGACGCACCCTGCTCGGCCGGCTGCCCGGCCGAAACCGACCCCGGCCGCTTCATCCGCAAGCTGCGCTTCAAAAACATCACCGGCGCGGTGCGCACTATCAAACACAACAACATCCTGGGAGCCGCCTGCGGGGTGCTGTGCCCCACGGCACGCCTGTGCGAGGAGAAGTGCAGCGCCATCTTCAAGTCGCAGGAGTGCCCCGAGGGCGCCGACCGCCCCATCGCCATCGGCAAAATCCAGCGCTTCCTGGTGGAGTACGCCTGGCACCAGGGCATCCAGGTGCTGGAAAAAGGCGCCCCGCGGCCGCAAAAAGTCGCCGTGGTGGGCTCGGGGCCGGCGGGTCTGAGCTGTGCGGCCGAACTGGCCAAAGAGGGTTTCGGCGTGACCGTCTTCGAGGCCCGCCCGGAGCCCGGCGGCGTGCTGCGCTACGGCGTGGTGTCTTACCGCTGCAGCCAGGATTTTCTGAACCGTGAACTCGACGACGTGCGCGCCCTGGGAGTGGAATTTAAATGCAACCACCCCGTCAACGGACAGCGCGACGCCGAGAAACTGCTGGCCGAGGGATACAGCGCGGTTTTCCTGGCACCGGGCCTCTGGCAGGCCGCCAGCCTCAAAAAACAACGGCCGGCCATTAAGGGGCTGTGGTCGTCGGTGGACTTCCTGGCCGCGCTGCGCGACGGACGTTTCGCCGAAATGAGGGACGCCGTGGCCGGCAGGACAGTAGCCGTCATTGGCGGCGGCTCCGTGGCCATGGACTGCATCGGCGCCGCCGCCCGTCTGGACGCCGCCGACGTCTACCTGGTCTACCGCCGCTCCTACGCCCAGATGCCGGCCGAACCGGATGAACGCATCGAGGCCCAGGAGGCCGGCGTGCATTTCCTGCTGCTCAACCAACCCGTGGACTACGTCACCGACGGCGGCCGCATCAGCGGCCTTAAACTGGTGCGCACGCGCCTGGGCGAGGCCGACGCCTCGGGTCGACGCCGCCCCGAGGCCGTCGAGGGCTCCGAGTGGGTGCTGCCCGCCGACCTGGTGATCGAAGCCATCGGCAACCAGGCGCCCGACGATTCTCCGGCCTGGTACCCGCGCGTCAAGGTCAACGACCGGCGCCTCATCGAGGTGGACCCGGATACCGGCAGGACTTCGGTGGAAGGCATCTTCGCCGGCGGCGACATCGTGCGCGGACCGGCACTGGTGGTCCAGGCCGTGCAGGACGGCAAGGTGGCCGCACGGGCCATCAAAGACTATCTGACCCAATAGGAGGAATCCCGGTGGCAAACAATATCGACCTGTCCATAGATTTTTGCGGTATTACCTTTATCAACCCGTTTTTGCTGTCCTCGTCGCCGGTCTCCAACTCTGCCGAGATGGTGGCCCGCGCCTTCGAGGCCGGCTGGAGCGGCGTGGTCTTCAAGACCCTCAACTCCGACCGTCTGCCCATCATCCACCCCTCGCCGCGCATGCACTGCGTGCACTACGGCAGCAAAAAAGAAATGGCTGTGCAGAACGTCGAACAGATCTCCGACCGCCCCCTCAAGGACAACCTGATCGACATCCTGTACCTCAAGAAGCACTACCCCGACCACCGCATCATCGCCAGCATCATGGGTTTCTTCGAGGACGAGTGGGTGTACCTGGCCAAGGTGGCCGAGGACAACGGGGCCGACATGCTGGAGCTCAACTTTTCGTGTCCCCACATGTGCATCGAGGGTTCCGGCCACAAGGTGGGACAGGCTTTCCACCTGCTGGAACGCTTCACCGAGGCGGTCAAGAAGAATGTCTCCATCCCGGTGATGGCCAAGATGACCCCCAACATCACCGACATGACCGAACCGGCGCTGTATGCCAAAAAGGGCGGCGCCGATGCCATCAGCGCCATCAACACGGTGCGCGGCATCTCGGAAATCGGGCTCGACGACTTCGTGCCGCGGCCCAACGTGTTCGGCAAGGGCGCCATCAGCGGCACCTCGGGGCCGGCCGTCAAACCCATCGGCCTGAACTTCATCGCTTCCATGGCCAAGTGCCTGGAACTGGGCCTGCCGCTTTCGGGCATCGGCGGCATAGAAACCTGGATCGACGCTCTGGAGTATATCCTGGTAGGCAGTTCCACGATCCAGGTGACCACCGGCATCATGCACTACGGCTACGGCATCGTGGAGGACATGATCGAGGGCCTCGGCGACTATATGGCCCGCAAGGGGGTCACCAGCGTGTCCCAACTGGTGGGCAAAGCCCTGCCCCACCTGCACGAAACCGACCACTTCGACCTTGAAAGGCAGGGGGTCACCCAGTACGATGTGGACCGCTGCATCGGCTGCGGCCAGTGCTACATCGTCTGCCGCGACGCCGCCGGACAGGCCATTACGTGGGACGGCGAGAACCGGCGCCCCGTCCTGGACGAGAACAAGTGCCTGAGCTGCATGCTGTGCCAGTTCGTCTGTCCCGTCACCGACCTGATCACTTACAAAGCCATGCCCCGGGGCTGGCGGCGCAACGAAACGCCGGTAATGGACCCGAGCCTGGAAAAGGAGATCCAATACGAGCCGTTTACAAAGGAGGGGCCAAATGAGTGTACTGTTTAAAGGAGGCACCATCGTCAGCGCCACGGGCCGCACCAAGGCCGATGTCTACGCCGAGGGCGACCGCATCACGGCCATCGGCAGCAACCTGGACTATCCGGCAGACGAGGTCGTAGACGCCGCCGGCAAGTATCTCCTGCCCGGCGCCATCGATCCGCACACCCACATCTCCATGCCCTTTATGGGCACCCACGCCCAGGATGACTACGAGAGCGGCACCGTCGCCGCCGCCTGCGGCGGGGTGACCACGGTGGTCGACTTCGACCTGCAGCAGAAGGGCGAGACCCTGCTGGAGGCCATCGAGCGCAAGAAATCCTGGGCCGAGGGCAAGGCCGTGGTGGACTACTCGCTGCACCCGGCGGTCATGGACCCCCGGCCGGAGGTCATCGAAGAGGTCAAAAAAGCCTGCCAGGAGTACGGCACGCCCAGCTTCAAGATTTTCATGGTGTACGACTTCCGCGTGGACGACGCCACCATGATCAAGCTGCTCGAAGAGACCAAGAAGTACGGCGGCCTGGTGCAGGTGCATGCTGAAAACGTCTACATCATCCAGCATATGAACGAGGTGCTGGAAAAGGCGGGCAAGCTGGCGCCCTATTACCACGCCGTCAGCCGCCCCAACATCGCCGAGGAGGAAGCCATTGCCCGCGCCGTCAAGATGGTGGAGCTGACCGGTTCGCGCATCTACATCGTGCACCTGTCTTCCAAGGAGGGGCTGTGGAAGGTCAAGGAGGCCCGCGACCGCGGGATCGACGTCTTTGCCGAAACGTGCCCCCAATACCTGCTGCTCGACGAGGAACGCTACAAGGAGCCGGATTTCAATGGCGCCAAGTACGTCATGTCGCCGCCCCTGCGCACCGCCGAGAGCAACGCCGCCCTGTGGCAGGGCCTCAAGGGCGGGGACCTGCAGGTGGTGGCCACCGACCACTGCCCGTTCGACTTTGTCGGCAAGAAGGACATGTTCGGCAAGGACGACTACAAGAAGATCCCCAACGGCGCGCCGGGCATCGAGACCCTGCTGATCCTGCTGCATTCCGAGGGTGTGGTCAAGGGACGCATCAGCCTGGAGCGCATGGTGGATGTACTGAGCACCGGCACGGCGCGCATGTTCGGCCTGAAGGACAAAGGCGAAATCGCCGTGGGCAAGGATGCCGATATCGTGGTCTTCGACCCCGAGCAGAAGTTCACCATCACCCAGAGCAAGCTGCACATGAACGTGGACTACACGCCCTTTGAGGGCTTCGAGATCACGGGCATGCCGCAGTTGGTCTACTCGAGGGGCAAAAAGGTGGCCCGCTGGAACGGCGAACAGATGGAGTTCGTGGGCGAGGTCGGCCGCGGCCGCTTCGTCAAGCGCGAACCCTTCGAGGGATTCTAAAAAAGAGGTGAACCCATGGATCTGAAAAATTTGAGAATCGACGGCAAACGCCTGCGCAGCACCCTGGAGGAAATGGCCAGGATCGGCGCCACCCCCGGGGGGGGCGTGCAGCGGCTGACCCTCACCGACGAGGACAAGCAGGCCCGCGACCTCTTCGTGCGCTGGTTAAAAGAGCTGGATCTGAAAGTGACCATTGACGAGATGGGCAACATCTTCGGACGCCGGCCGGGTCGCAGCAGCGACCTGGCCCCGGTGATGAGCGGGTCGCACATCGACTCGCAGCCCAAGGGCGGCCGCTTCGACGGCATCCTGGGGGTCATGGGGGCGCTGGAAGTGCTGCGCACTCTGCACGACCACGGCATCGAGACCGAGCGGCCCATCGACATCGTGGACTGGACCAACGAGGAGGGCTCGCGCTTCGCCCCGGCCATGGTGTCGTCGGGGGTCTGGGCCGGCGCCCTGGAGCGCGACTGGGCCTATGACCGCACCGACATCGAGGGCAAGCGCTTCGAGGACGAGCTCATCCGCATCGGCTACAAGGGCGACGCGCCCGCCAAAAAGTGGCCCGTGCACGCCTACTACGAGTATCACATCGAACAGGGCCCCATCCTGGAGCGCGAGGGCAAGACCATCGGTGCGCCCAAGGGCATCGTCTGCCTGCACTGGTACGACGTCTACCTGGAGGGCGAGGCCAACCAGGTGGGCCCCACGCCCATGGAGGGCCGCCACGACGCCCTGTGCGCCACCGCCGAGATGATCCTCAAGGTCGAAGAGCTGCCGGCCCGCATGGGCGGCAACATGGTGGCCACGGTAGGCGAGATCCAGAACTACCCCAACTCGCGCAACATCATCCCGGACAAAGTGCACTTCACCGTGGACATCCGCTCCTGGGACGACGAACTGGCGCTGGACGCCTGGGACAAGCTGCGCGGGGACCTGGAAACCATTGCCCGGCGCCGGGGCTGCCCCATTCGCATCGAGGAGACCTGGCGCGTTCAGCACTCACCCTTCGACGAAAAACTGGTGCAGCGCGTGCTGGACAACGCCGAGGCCCTGGGCTACCCCAGCCTGCACATGGTCAGTGGCGCGGGCCATGACGCCAGCTACATGAACCAGGTGGCGCCCACGGCCATGATTTTCGTGCCCAGCATCGGCGGGCGCAGCCACGTGGAGGTGGAAAAGACCTCCTGGGAGGATTGCGAGGCCGGCGCCAACGTGCTGCTGCATTGTATCCTGCAGTCCGCCAACGAGGGGGGACGTCCTTAAATAATTCACTAACCCGAATACTGTCGGGATCCCACGCGGCCGGAAAAATTTCGGACAGAATCTACCGGATCGACAAATCCTCGATCCTGTCCGAAACAAACGGGCCCGGCCAGGGGCCCCAAAAGCGCGGGCCGATCCGCGCAGCGGTCTCCAGACCGCAAAAGGCAGGGTAGCGCCCGTGCTCAGACAGCCCGCCTTTCCTAAAGCGATGCCGGCCCGTGCGCCCTTTCCCGCCGGTTCTCCAGCTGCGGCCCACCGAATCCAGTTCGCCCCCGTGCAGATGCGCCTCAGGGCAGCCGGAAGCAGCATAGCCCGCCGGTTCGCCAACTATGCGGACGACACCTGCCCGCCCCTCGAAAATTCGGGCACGCCCCCACAAAGAAGCCCCGCATCCACCATGACAGGCGTTGCCCGCGATTGCCCCGACGTGGGCCACAACTACAGTTGAAAGTTCGAAACGCTTGGTTTACAGTTGATGTCCAGATAAAAAGGTGACCATATCGACAGGGGTTGCGCATGTACCTGAGAAACCTGTTCCGGCACTGGACCTACCAGGTGTTTTTTCCCGGCACGGTCCTGCGAAAGAAATACGAGGCCTTCAAGTCGCTGCTGGCCAGTGACAAGCAGGCCCACGAACTGATCGCCGACATTGAGCACATACACTACGACCACGAGCGGGTGGATCTGGAAGTCATCATCCGCAAGTACGAAGCGCTTTCGGCGTGCGTATCGCGCATTGTCGAGGATCTGGACCTGCTGTCGGGCGCCCGCTACGTCAACCTGCGGGACTACTTCCGCAAGTTCGACTTCTACATCCGCTTCATGCTGGCGCCGCCGCCCTTCGAGTTCTCACCGCCTTTCACGCTGGGGCTGAAAGACCTTCCCGAGGAGGCCGGGCAGATCGCCGGCGGAAAGGCCTTCCACCTGGCCCAGGTAAAAAACGGCCTGGGCCTGCCCACTGCGCCGGGTTTCGTCATCACCACCAACGCCTTCAACTACCTGCTGGAGTACAATGGGCTGCGCGAAATCATCCAGGACCGCCTGTCGCGGCTGGACATCCACTCGGACGAATCGCTGGAGGGCACGGCCCAAGACCTCAGCCGGCTGGTTCTGGAAGCCGAGGTGCCGGAAGAAGTGGCGGAAGAAATCCGGGACCGCATGGCCGCTATCTGGCCCGACGGGCGCCCCGTGCGGCTGGCCGTTCGCAGCAGCGCTGTGGCCGAAGACACGCAGTCGTCCTTTGCCGGCCAGTACCGGACAGTGCTCAACGTGCGGCCCGAAAACCTGCTGGATGCCTACCGGAAGGTGATCGCCAGCAAGTACACGGCCAGTTCCATCTTCTACCGCGTCAACTACGGTCTGGCCGATTTCGAGACACCCATGGCGGTGCTGATCCTGGAGATGATCGACGCCCGCGCCAGCGGGGTCATGTACACCCTGGCCCGTGACAGCGGAAGGGAAGATCACCTGGCCATCCACGCCATCTGGGGCCTCGGGGAACTGCTGGTCAGCGGCGAAGCCTCGCCGGATATCTTCCAGGTGAGCCGGGAGGAACCTTTACGCATCACCGGGCAAAACATCGCCGATAAGACCCGGCGATTCACGGCCAACGCCGACGGCACCACGACAATCGAGGCGGTCCCGCCGCAAAGGGCCCGCGAAGCCTGCCTGGCACCGGAGCAGGTCCTTCGGTTGGCACAATGGGGGCGGCGGCTCGAAGCTTTTTACGGCGCGCCCCAGGACGTGGAGTGGTGCACCGACCGACAGGGATCGATGTATATCCTGCAGTCCCGGCCGTTGGCCGCCGACAGCCCGGCCGACGGTGCGAACGAGTGCGCCCTGATCGAACCCCAAAACCCGGTGATCGTCGAGGGCGGCCTGCGGGCCTCGTCAGGGGTAGGCGCCGGCCGCGTATACCGCCACCGACAGGGGGAGGGCCTGGGCGACCTGCCGCAGGACTGTGTCTTCGTGGCCCGCAACGCCTCGCCCCACTACGTCAAGGTGCTGGACCGCGTCAACGCCGTGGTCACCGCCACCGGCAGCAGTGCCGGGCACTTCGCCTCGGTGGCCAGGGAATTCGGAGTGCCTATGGTGGTCAACATCGGAGACGCATTGGATCGGCTCGAAACGGGCATGCAGGTCACGGTACACGCCGACGCAGGGCGGATTTACGAGGGTGTGGTGGAGGAACTGATGACAGAAGCGTGCGTGCGGCGGGACCTGACCGCCGACAGCCCCCTGACCCGCCGGCTGTCGTACATCATCAGTTTCATTTCACCGCTGCGTCTGGTGGACCCTGAATCCCCGGACTTCACACCTGAAAACTGCCGTTCACTGCACGACATCATCCGCTTTTCCCACGAAAAGGCGGTCCAAGAGATGTTTTCGCTGGGCAACCGCAGCCCCCGCAAGACCCGCAACACCAAGAAGTTCGTCTCCCACATCCCCATGCTCTTTTACATGCTGGACGTGGGCGGGGGACTGGCGCAGACGGGTCCGGAAACCAAGGAGATCGGGCCCGATGAAATCCTGAGCACCCCCATGCGGGCCCTGTGGAAAGGGCTCAGCCACCCCGATATCCACTGGTCGGGCTTCAGCCACTTCGACTGGGACCAGTTCGACAACATCGCCATGGGCGGCGGCATGATCAGCAAGAACTCCACGCTGCTGGCCAGCTACGCCATTGTGTCCCACGACTACCTGAACCTCAACCTGAAGTTCGGTTACCACTTCGTGATCGTGGACAGCGTGTGCGGCGACGAGAAGGCGGACAACTACGTGCTGTTCCGCTTCACCGGCGGAGGGGGTGACTTCGACGGGCGCAGCCGGCGCGCCGATTTCATTACGGGGGTGCTGGACCACCTGGGATTCGTCGTTCAGAAAAAGGGGGACCTGGTCGACGCCGAAATCAAGAACGTTTCCCGCGAACAACTCGAGGACCGGCTGGACATGCTCGGCCGACTGCTGGGGGCCACACGGCTGATGGACATGTACCTCAGGGGCGCAGACCCCATCGATGGCTACGTGGAGGAGTTCATGGCGGGACGATACCATTTCGGGGAAACCGAATAAGAGAGGAACCGATTTTTCATGGCTTATGAAGTGACGTGGATAACGGATGACCTGGCGGTGGGACATGCCCCCATGTCCTACGACGACCTGGACCGCATCAGGGCCCAGGGCATCGACGCCATCGTCAACCTGTGCGGAGAGTTCTGCGACCTGCACGAAATCGAAGAGAAGAGCGGATTCGAGGTCTACTACCTTCCCATTCCCGACGAGTGTGCCCCGGATATGGAGGACATGGAAAAGGCCCTGGCATGGCTGGACGAGGCCATCTACCTGGGGAAGAAAGTACTTGTGCACTGCCGCCACGGCATCGGCCGCACAGGGACTTTCGTGACATCATACCTCATCCGCCGCGGACTGGGCATGAAGGTGGCCTCCAAGAAGCTCAAAAAAACGCGCGCCAAGCCCACCAACTACAGCCAGTGGCGCCTGCTCAAGAAGTATGGCAAGAAAAGCGGACAGCTCAAGATCCGTGAGCCCTCGCTGGAAAGCCGCAGTGTGGTGGACCTGAGCGCCTATTTCAAGGAATTCGACCACCTGCTTTCGGAAATCGACCAGGCGGCGGCAAAGTCCCCCGCTGCCGGCCGGATCGCCTGCGGGAAGGGAAACGAAGACTGCTGCTACGACTACTTCGAACTGCAGCTCATAGAAGCTATTTTCCTGCTCAACAACATGAACCGCTCGCTCAATTCCCTGCGCCGTTCGGAAGTCATCCACCGGGCCGCCGGCGCGTACAAGCGCATCAACAGCCTGCGCCGCAACATGGGCCGGGACGGAAAGGCCCGACTGGAGCCGCTGGCCGAGGCCTACACCTGCGAAAAAATTCTCTGCCCCTTGAGCGATAACGGGAGCTGCATGCTGTTCGATGTGCGGCCTATCCGCTGCCGGCTGCACGGCACCCCCCCGGGCCTCGTCGACCACCTGAACATCGGAGAGAAGATCACCACGCTGTCGCGCAATGTCTTCATGGCCTTTTCCGGCCGCTTCATGAGCGGTGACGACCTGGCGTTCCCCCTGGCGGAAGTCGTCTCGGGGCGCTTCGTACAGCGCTACTTCTACTACCTGGCCGACCTCACCTGCGCCGCGCACCCCTGAACGGCGCCGGCCGGAGAGGCAGTCAGCCCTCTGCCAGAACCTTGGCCACCTTCTCCTCCAGTTCTTCCTTGTCGATGGGCTTGACGCAGTACTCGTTGGCGCCCAGCTTGAGGGACTCCTGCGCGGTTTCCATGGTAGGATAGCCGGTGAGCATGATGGCGCGGATGGAGGGTGTAATTTTTTTGAGCTCCTCGAGCACCTCGATGCCGCTCATCTTCTTGAGCTTAATGTCCAGCACCGCCAGGTCCATCTCCTCGCTGCGCGCGTGGTTGAGGGCGTCCTCCTCCTCGGTGAAGGCGAACACCTGGTGTCCCTTCTTCTCCAGGATACGGCGAATCAGGTTGACCGCGTCCTGCACATCGTCCACGACCAGAATTTTTGCCATGTCAGATCACTCCAAAAAATATCGTTACAGTGGTTCAAAGGTAAAAATGCGGGGCAATCCCGTCAGGCGTCCCGCCTGTCGACTGCCGACTGTCCGCGAGGGTCGTCCTGTCCTTCCGGCACCGCCGGCGGGAAATGGAGAATGAAAGCGGTTCCCGTCGCCTCCACACCGATCGTCTTCCGGGTAGCCCTCGAGGGCGGGCTCTCCGCCTCGATGGTGCCGCCGTGTTCCTTGATGATGCCGAAAGAGACCGACAGCCCCAGACCGGTCCCCTTGTCCACCGGCTTGGTGGTGTAAAACGGGTCGAAGATGCGGTCCAGGTTTTCGGGGGCGATGCCGCCGCCCGTATCGGCCACGAAGGCGCAAACGCGGCCGGTCTCCGGGTCGAAACGGGTGGCTACGGTGATGGTGCCGTCTTTTCCGATGGCGTCGCGGGCGTTGTTGAGCAGGTTGATAAAAACCTGCTTGATCTTCTCACGGTCACCGCGAAGGGGCGGAATTTCCTCCCCGTAATCCCGCCGAATGGTGATGCGGTCCAGGCCGAAAGTGTGCTCCAGCACCGTGACCACCTCCTCGACGGCCTGATTGATATCCACCAGTCCGGTACGGCTTTCGGTGTGCCGGGAAAAAGCCAGCAGGTCGGCAACGATACGGCGGCAGACCTTGGCCTGGCGCTCGATGATCTCCAGGTCGGCGTGCATCTGGCTGCCGGGCTGCAGGTCCTCGAGCAGCAGCTGGGCATAGCCCAGGATGATGCCCAGCGGCGTGTTGATCTCATGGGCGATGCCGGCCGTCAGCTGCCCCACGGTCTCCATCTTCTGCGCCTGGACCAGCTGCTGCTGAACGCGCTTGAACTCGGTGATGTCACGGCTGGAGCACAGCAGCCCGATGATCCGGCCCTCGGCGTTGCGAACCGGAATTTTCATGACGTGCAGCCACCGCAGCTCGCCGTTGCGCCGGATGCGGTTCTCCTTGACCAGGGTCTTTCCGGTGCGAATGATCTCGCGGTCTTCGGCGGCAAACTTCTCCGCCAGGCGCGGGGAGTACAGATCCCGGCAGGTGAGACCGATAATCTCTTTTTCGCTGCGGCCCACCAGGCGGCAGAAGGCTCTGTTGGCCGCCAGGTACACGGAATCCCGGTCCTGCAGGCACACGAAATCGGGGGTGGCGTCAAGAATGATGCGCAGCAGCTGCCCCTGCTCCTGGAGCCGTTTCTGAGCTTCCTGCAGCTCGGTCAAATTGGTCTTGAGCGACAGCGTCATGGAGTCGAAACTCTCGGCCAGGGACTGGATCTCGTCACCCGAGCAACGCCGGTAAACCGGGCACTTCTGGCAACTGGAAATCTTCCTGGCATAGTCGCCCTCGACGCAGTAAGGGCACATGGTTCCGGCCAGGTACCAGCAGCGGTGGCGCAGATCACCGTGGGCCGGGCAGTCCTCGTTATGGCAGTTCATGATCTGCCAGCAGTTTTTTTTCAGCAGCGGTGCTGTGTGCACGTCCAGGTTGCCGCGCAGCACCTGCTCGGTGGAATCACGCAGGATGCGGATGCGGCGGGTGACCGGACGCGCCAGCATGGCCCCCACGAAAGCGGCCAGAATGACAATGAAAGCGGTGGCCAGGAAAACGCTCAGCAGCAACCGGTCGGTGGCCTGCTCGATGCGGATGCGCAGCAGACCGATGCGCACGGTGCCGAAGCGGTCGCCGCCGATGAGTACCGGAACGGCGTAGTCGTTGACCATCACCTTGCCGGTGTCCAGCAGGCGCACACTGATCTTCTCGCCGGGTTTCAGGCGGTTGGCGTTCTTGAGTTCCACCGGAAAGCCGTCGCTGAAGGTGTGCACCAGCACCCGGCCGTCGCGATCCATCACGAAGGCATAGTAGATATCGTCGCTGAGGAGCACGGTCTCGTCGACCAGGTTCTTCATGCGCAGAAAGTCGGCCGCCAGCAGAGGTTCGGCCACGCGGGCGGCCAGATTGACCGCGATGGAGGCCCCGCGCCGTCGGTTTTCCTCCAGCAGCGCCCCGCGCGTGATCCAGCTGACGACGAAGAAAATCACCACGCCGAAGACCAGCAGCAGGAAGAAAATGCCCAGGTATATTTTACCGCGGAAGCCGAGTTTCATATTTATCGTTCGAGATCGATGCCCACGCGTCTGGCCAGGGACCGCACGGAATCGAATTCGCTGTCTTCGCACGGCAGGATGCCCCGCATGCTGGCAGCCGCCAGGATGCGGCGGTCCTCTGCCTTGTCATAATCCAGGGAGAGCATGGCATTCTTGATTTTTTCGACGACCGCAGGTGTCAGCCCGGCCCGTGCGGCGTACACCCACCCGGGATAACGTGGAGTGCTGGCCACCACCCGGATCTCGCCGATGTTCACCTTGTCACGCACCACCTCCAGGGTACCCTCGCGGATGGTGCCGATGTCATATTTCCCGGCGTAGACCGCCAGCACGACCTTCTCCTGCTTGCCACCGGGTCCCGGCGAAAAAGCGATCTCCCGGAAATCGGCGGGCATGATGCCGCTGACCATGAACAATCCCAGGGGGTAGAGGTAGCCCCCTGCCGATCCGGGGTCCACCGCAATCCAGCGTTTGCCCCGGCAGTCGGCAATGCTGTGTATGGCGCTGTTGTCGGCGCGGCAGATGATCTGGCCCCGGAAATCCCTGCGCCCGTCGGCCTCCACGATACGGCAAAAGGCCCGCGCGCCGTAACGATGCGCGATCTTGACATAGATGAACGGGTTGGAATAGGAAATATCGATCTTGCCCTGCCCCACCATCTGCATGTGCTCATCGAAGGTATCGGGGAAGATCTGGCGGATCTTGAGTCCCGTTTTGCGCGCCAGGTAAGCCACCAGCCGATGATGGCGGCGGTAGGAGACGGTATGCGAATACTGGGGCAGGTAGGCGTATGTGATGGCATCGGCGTCCGGTGCGACCACCGTTTTTTCCCTGCGGGACAGGTCTACCTTCAGGGGAGGCTCTTCCTGATTGCAGGCCAGTGTCAGCAGCAGCGTCAGCGCTGCGAGCAGGTGCATGCATTTTGCCATCTTCGGACTCCGGGAAACAATCGGAACAGCGCCGGGTTTGTTCACATCCTAAAAGTATGGCATCGCACCGGCGGTTTGGCAACGACTTTTTCCGGTCCTTGAAGAGGCGGCCGCTTCCGCGGCCTCTGGGGGCGACGGCGGGTGCAGGGGGCGGGGGTAAAAGGACAACGATCCCGGCCGGCGGCTGACGGCAGGCGCTCAAGCCGTCAGCCGGAAATTGAGCGAAAACCGGAAACAGTCCCGGCCTTCAGGAATCCAGCAGGCGCAGGCAATCCTGGGGAAAACGGTGGGTTCCGCGATCCTCCAGGCTGACCTCCACCAAGGCGTCGGGGTCGTTGATGGCCGTATCCGGGTCGGTGATGACCCCGTGGCAGCCGATAAACTCGTCCATGTAGCTCTCCCAGCCCTCGTCGTCGGATTTCTTGAAAACCTCTACGCGCTGTCCTTTTCGGAACGCCATTTCGGATCCCCCCTTGCCTTCTGTGGCAGTTATTAAAGCCTGCAGTGGATGTTAGCCCAACACGGGGCCACTGCCCAGTGAAAAAGGCAGCCGCAAAGAACAATGCGCAGTGGACCCGGGTCCGGATGCCGGTGTCCCCAACGGCCGCCCGTCAGATATTCGACGGCGGCAGTCCACCCAGGTTGGGTGCCGCCGCCCGCTTGCGCGCACAGGCCTCGCAGACCATGTGATCGGCCGAAATCTGGCCCACGGTGTGAAAACGCTTCTTGATGTAATCCAAGTATTTTGCCGGCCCCATAACAGCGCCGCACTCCTCGCAGTAAACCAGTTTCTGGCGGTTGAGGATCGTGCCGCAAATGGACAGGATGCGTTCGCCGTCACGGTCTTCTATCTGCATGGCGCCGTTGGGGCAGTTCTCGGCGCAGGCCCCGCAGCAGATGCAGCGCTCCTCGGTGAGCCGGAAGTCGGTCTGAACGGGATGGTCGAAATCCAGGTAGCCCAGCTGCAGGGCGTCGATGCCCATCTTGTCGCGGCAGACCTTGACACACTCGCCGCAGCGCTTGCAAATATCGCAGCGCAGGCAGCGTATGGCTTCGTCGCGCACGTCCTTTTCGGCATACCCCAATTCCACCTGCTGGTAGGTGGTGCGCCGGCGGTCCAGGTTCAGCAGCGGCATCTCCGGGCGCTTGAGGGTCATCTTGGTGCTGGCAGGCACCTCTATGAAAGGCACGCGCGCCCGCCGCACGGGAACCGGCGGCATCTTGGGCTGGGGAATGCCCTCGAGGTAGCGGTCGATGGCCTCGGCGGCCCGCTTGCCGCCGCCGATGGCGGAGATCACGGTGGCCGGCCCGGTCACGGCGTCTCCCACGGCGAACACGCCCTCCATGGAGGTCTCCATGCTGGCCATCCGGACATCGATGGTGTTGCGCCGGGTCCACCTGAGGTCCTCCAGTTCGTGCATGCACTCGCTGTCCACACGCTGGCCGATGGCGCCGATAATGACGTCAGCCTCGATGAAGAAATCGCTGCCCATGATGGGCACCGGGTACATGCGGCTGCTGCCCTCGCGGCGCACCAGTTCGGCGCGGTGGCAGTGCAGTGCGGTGACCCGACCGTCCTTGCCCTCGACTTTGATGGGAATTGTCAGAAAAGAGAACCGGACGCCCTCTTCCTCGGCCTGTTCGATCTCTTCCACGTCGGCCGGCATCTCCCGCCGGGTGCGTCGGTAAGCGATGGTGACCTCCTCGCAGCCCAGGCGCAGGCAGGTGCGGGCGGCGTCAATGGCCACGTTGCCGCCGCCGATGATCACCGCCCGGCGGCCCGGTACATGCCGGTCGCCGAGGGCCACCCGGCGCAACAGGTCGATGGCCTCGATCACCTGGGGATAATCCTTCTCGCCGGGAATGCCCATCTTGAAGGCCTTATGGGCGCCAATGGCGAACAGGAAAGCCTCGAATCCCTCCTCACGCAGCTGGTCCATGGTCACGTCGGTGCCAAAACGCGTGTTGTACACGAACTCGACGCCCAGGTCCTCGATCATGGCCACCTCGCGGTCGATGACCTCGCGCGGCAGTCGATAGCGGGGAATGCCCACCATGACCATGCCGCCGGCCACCGGAAGGGCCTCGATGACGCGTACGGTGTATCCCTTGAGCGCCAGGTAATAGGCCGCGCTCATGCCGCCTGGGCCGGCGCCGATAATGCACACCTTCTTGCCCTTATCGGGTGCCTTGGGCGGGTTCTTGTAACGGTGTTCAGACAGTGCCCGCTCGGCAGCAAAGGCCTTGAGGAACTTGATGGACACCGGCGAGTCGATGCGGCCCCGCACGCACATGAATTCGCAGGGGCGGGTGCATACCAGGCCGCACACCCAGGGAAAAGGATTGTCGCGACGGATAATCTCAATGGCCTCGGCGTCCTTGCCCATGCCGATGAGCGTTACATAGGTGGGCACGTCGATGCCCGCCGGACAGGCCATCTGGCAGGGTGCCGGGGTGAGCTTGTCACAATCCCCGGTGGCGCAGTTGTGGGTGGTGATGTGGCTGGCGAAAACCTCGCCGCTCTCTTCCAGGGTCATCTGCAGCCAGGCGGCCAACTCGATACCGGCCGCCGACTGGGCGCCTTCTTCAAACTCCTGTACCAGGGAGCGGACCGTGGGCAGATGTTCCTCGCTGGCGCCGCCCCAGGCGATGTCCTCCACCAGATCCAGAATCTCCTCTGCAATGCGCCGGCATCGGGGATTCTTCAGCTCCCCGGACTCGATGGTCTCCTGCAGCCTGGCGATGGTTTCGCTGACCGGGCATTTCTCTGACATTTCTCACTCCTACTGAGACGGGGAACGAATCCGTCGGTTTCGTCGGTTTCGTGAATTTCGTGGAAGAAAACAAGATAGAAATCCTGCCCTCCACTTCGTGCCTCTGTCCCTTTGTTTGCCGGCATTTCGTATGACAGCCGGCCTGGCATCAGATAGCAGCGCCTTATGACTTTCAAGCGCCGCTACCGCGGTACCGACCATTTGAGGGCCTGGCGCAGCGCGCCGGCCTTGCGGCCCTCGGGCACCCGGTCCCGCTTCTTGAAACATTCGGGGCAGACATACTCTACCAGTTCCAGCCCCTTGGGCTGATAGGCCCGCTTGTTGACCAGCTCCAGGTATCTCTTGGGCGCAAAAGGGGTGCCACAATGCTCGCAGCGCTCCAGTTTGAAGCGCGCCAGCACCTGGCCCCAGGTGTAAATCTTGCGCTGGTCGCCCCTGTCCTCCACCTGGATGGCGCCGGTGGGGCACACGTTGGCACACGATCCGCAGCCGATGCAGTATTCAGAGAGCCGTTCGAAGTCGGTGGTCAGCCGCCGGTCCGGCCCGCGGTTGACGAAGCACAGCGCATAGGCCCCGATCTCGTCTCGGCATACACGTACGCAGCGACCGCAGAGGATGCAGTCGTTGTTCTCGCCGGTGGCAAAGCGGTTCTGGGTCACACCGTAGCGCCGGGCCAGGTCCTGGAGGATCTTCGCTTCCGGCGAGCGCCCCAGCATCAGTTCGATGATCAGTCGCCGGGAGTGATTCAGCCGCTCGGTGTCGGTTTCCACCACCAGGCCCTCTTTAACCTCCTGAATGCAGGAAACGCGGACACTGTGCCGAATAGATCCGCTGACCTCTACGATGCACAGGCGGCAGGTGCCCTCAGGCGGCAGCGCCGGATGATAGCATAGCGTGGGGATGAAAATGCCCTCCTTGCGGGCGGCTTCCAGTACCGTGGTCCCCGGCGGGGCCTGGATCTTGCGGCCATCGATCGTCAGGTTGACCATTTCAGTCATGAGCCATGCCTCCCTGTCCCTTCATCACGGCGCCGAACTTGCAGTTTTCATAGCACACACGGCACTTGACGCACTTGTCCTGGTCGATGTGATGGGGCTCTTTCTTTTCACCGTAAATGGCGCCGGCCGGACAGTTGCGGGCGCACAGGGTGCAGCCGGTACATTTCTCCTCATCGATGTAGAAGGACGTCAGCGCCTTGCATACAGCCGCGGGGCACCTCTTTTCGTAAATGTGCGCCTCGTACTCCTCGCGGAAGTACTGAAGCGTGGACAGCACCGGGTTGGGGGCGCTGGTGCCCAGGGCGCACAGCGAAGCGTCTTTGATCATGACCGCCAGCTCCTCCATCAGGGGGATGTGCTCGGGTGTGCCCTTGCCTTCGGTGATCTCGGTCAGCAGGCGTACCAGTTGAGCCACGCCCTCGCGGCAGGGCGTGCACTGGCCGCATCCCTCATTCTTGCAGAAATCCAGAAAGTACTTGGCCACATCTACCATACAGGTATCTTCGTCCATGACGATCATACCACCCGACCCCATCATGGACCCGGCCGCAGAGAGATTCTCGTAGTCCACCGGCATGTCCAAGTGACTGGCCGGAATACAGCCGCCCGAAGGGCCGCCGGTCTGTACAGCCTTGAATGCGCGTTTCTTGGGAATGCCGCCGCCGATTTCGAAGATGATGTCGCGCAGCGGGATGCCCATGGGCACCTCCACCAGGCCGGTGTTGTTGATCTTGCCCACCAGCGAGAAGATCTTGGTGCCTTTGCTTTTCTCACTGCCGATGGCGGCATACCACTCGGCGCCTTTCTCGATGATCAGCGGCACGTTGGCCCAGGTTTCGACATTGTTCAGATTGCTGGGACGGCCCCAAAGACCGCGGTCGGTGGTGTGCACGTACTTGGGCCGCGGTTCGCCGGCCTTGTCCTCGATGGAAGTCATCAGGGCCGTGGACTCGCCGCACACGAAGGCGCCGGCACCCAGCACCACCCTGATGTCGAAGTTGAAGTCAGTGCCGAAGATCTTCTCGCCCAGGAAATTCTTTTCACGCGCCTGCTCCAGCGCAAGTTTAAGCCGATCAACGGCCAGCGGGTACTCGGCGCGGATGTAAACATAACCCTCGTTGGCGCCGATGGCGTGGGCGCCGATGATCATGCCCTCGATGACACTGTGGGCATTTCCCTCGATGATGGAGCGGTCCATAAAGGCACCGGGATCGCCCTCGTCGGCATTGCACAGCACATATTTGACATCGCCTTTTGCCTGTCGGCAGCTCTGCCACTTGATACCGGTGGGAAACCCGCCCCCACCCCTGCCCCGCAAACCCGAGGCCTTGATGATCTCGATGATTTCGTCGGGGTCCATGGCCAGCGCCTTTTCGGCCGCCTTGTATCCCCCTGCGGCCAGGTACTCGTCGATGGACTCCGGGTCAATGCGGCCGCAGTTGGCCAGCACCAGCTTCTGCTGCTTGTCGTGGAACTGGTGGTAGTCCTTTTTAACCAGCCACTTTTCGATGGGCTTGCCGCCCTGGATGTGCTCTTCCACGATTTTACGGGCACGCTCCGGCGTCACGTATTGGTAGGTGTGCAGTTGGCCGTCCACGGCCACGTCCACCAGCACGTCCTTGGCGCAGAAACCGCGGCAGCCAACCTTGTGGGTACGCGGCGTGTAGGTGGCCGACAGGCCGCTTTCAGCCAGGGCCTGCTCAAAGGCGTCGAGCACCTTATAGCCCCCGGCGGCCACCCCGCCGGTGCCCGTGCAAACCGAGATCACGATTTCCTTCTTGTTGTCAGAACTCATGTTATCCATCCCCGTCACTGCTGCAGGATCCGAATGCCGCCCGGCACTGCGCCGGTATCGGCGGCAGCGCTACTTGTACTTGTCGAGCAACTTGCCCACCTGGCGGGGCGTCACCTGACCGTAGGTTTCCTCGTTGATCACCACGGCCGGCGCCAGACTGCAGGCCCCGATGCAGCGGACCTCTTCCAGGCTGTAGCGCATGTCGTCGGTGGTCTCGCCGGGTTTGATGTGCAGCTTCTCCTCGATGGCGTTGAGCACCTTTTCCGCGCCATTGACATGGCAGGCGGTGCCCAGGCACACGCACACCTCGTTGCGGCCCTTGGGCGTCAGGCTGAAGCGGTTGTAGAAGTTGACGATGCTGTAGATCTGGGTGATCGGGATCCCGGTGCGCTTGGAGATATAGCGCAGTTCAGCCTCGGGCAGGTAGTGGAAATGATTTTGCACTTCGTGCAGAATACCGATCAGATTCCCCCGAACTTGCGGGTACTTCTCCAGGATGGCTTCGACGGCGGCGACATCCATGGCGCATCTTCCTTCCCATTGGGGGTTTGCGGGCGGCCGCAACGGTCTCGGCCGCCCGGTGAGCAGTCCGGTTCTCTTCGGCTCGTGCAGGGGCGCCCCCCGAACGGCGTATTACACCGCTGGCCATGGGCTCCCGGCCCTAGTCCAGCGTCGCGGCGCCCTTGCTGGCGGCCATGGCCTTGGCGTAGCGTTCGCGCTTGACGAACGGCAGGCTCTCGGTCTGGCCGAAGCTCAGGCAGTGGGTCAGGCAGACCGTCACGCAGGCCGGCTTGAGGCCCGCATCGATGCGGTCCATGCAGTAGTCGCACTTGACCACGCGGCCCGCCTCGGGGTTCCACTGGGGCGCCCCCCAGGGGCAGGCCGAAATGCAGGTCTTGCAGCCCACGCACAGGTTCTGGTCCACGAAGACGATGCCGTCCTTTTCGCGGCGTTGCATGGCACCGGTGGGGCAGGCCGCCACGCACCAGGGGTTTTCGCAGTGGAAGCAGGGCATGAAGATATAGGAAGCCCGCGGTTTGCCGTCGATGAACTTGGGCCCCACCTCGATGACCTGGCACAGTTTGGGGCCTACCGGCAGGTTCTTGTTGCTCTGGCACTGCACTTCACAGGAATGGCACCCAATGCACTTTTGCTGATCCTGCAGCATGAAATACTTGCTC
>Ga0256835_1000688_pt1 | contig 23132 bp, 22 predicted proteins | sample PIR30metaG_FD_185972 | JGI IMG/M metagenome (GOLD analysis project Ga0256835, IMG submission 185972) | Hydrothermal vent microbial communities from East Pacific Rise, Pacific Ocean - PIR-30 | ecosystem: Environmental > Aquatic > Marine > Hydrothermal vents | place: Pacific Ocean: East Pacific...
TGATACTGGTTTTGATCTGTACCAAAAACTAACGTTAACAACTTTCATGAAAATGGGTTTTTTATTTTTCAATAGACCAGAACGTTATATCTAAATTAAAAATAATTGTAATACTAAGGTAATAAATAAAACTTTTAGGAAATAACATTGATTAATTTGAAGATTTAACTTCAGGTATCTCTCAATAGTTTTACTATTGCTTGGGGAATCGTTTTATAACTATGTACTTGTATATATCTTCCTCTACCTTTTCTAGCCAGATCCTTACATACTCTTTCTCCCCATTCATGTTTTGATGGCAATCCCAAAACGTGTAATGTCGGGAACATGTTTACGTATTTTCTTGGATCTCCCCCCCTATTAAATACACCATCAGTTACTAGTATTCCAAATTTTTGTTTTGTTTTCATTTTTTGGAGTTCTAACCCTGCGACTTTAAGGGCTTCAGAAATATTCGTGTATCCCGCAGAATCACTATCTAATATCCGGTCAATAACTTCTTCAGCAGTTACTTTTTCTTCTACATGTTTTATTACGTAAGCTTTTGTATTGAAAAGAACAACTGCATAGTCGTCATGGGCGAGTTGATATGCTAGTACTGCGACTGCTAATGCGGCAGTTACGAATCTTTCTCCATATAACGATCCAGATGTATCAAAAATTAAAACACCATTCTTTGACTTTTCTCGTCTTTCAATGGCAATAATATCTTCATAAGTTAAGTATCCTTTTTCAATGTAATTCTCAATAGTAGCTTCGACATCGAATTCTTCGCTATCTGGTGTAGCTTCAACTTGTACGTATGTTGATCCGCGGATTCCTTTACCGACAATTCCTCTTGAGATTTTAAGTATCGTTTGTCTTGTTAGTCTTTTGAAGATTGGCTTTGTTTGTTCACTTAAATTGCTTCTTAACATGAAGAATAGTTCTGGCGCCGAGCCATCGCCCATACTAGCTTTTCTTCCTAACATCCGGATGCCTTCCCTACTAGAAAGAGCCTCGGCTACCGCAAATTGGTTGGAGATTGCCAAGCCCTTAATTGCAGGCATGTTATCCATCTCAATTGCCAATTCCGTCATCCTTTTTATCTGATGAAAGCTCATACCTCGAGATAAATCTGCATAGAGTTTAGCATTTCTTTTCCCTCTGATAATTTCTGCTTTTAGTCTTGATTCTTTATCCATTCGCCCGCGGGAGCTTGGGAGTCTCCTAGGTTCATCGGGTAGACCGAGGTCTCCCTCCCCTAAGGAAAACCCTCACTTTCCATAGCACTAATTATGATTTCTTTAACAACATCTTCGACTTTCTTTTCTACACCATCTTCTAATTCCACTTTTGTGGCCAACGCCATAACTCCTGCAGAAATCCATGATTCGGCATCATTTTTATCCATATATTGCATGATCGCAGCGTAATCAATTGCTCCTCTAATTGATGACCCTCTACGAAGCTCAGGCCAATCACGAGTCATTCTAGTGATCTTTACTATCAGTCGTATCATTTCATCGTCGTCTAATCCTGTTTTTACTTTGACTATTCTTTGTTCTTCTTCTTCACTTTGATATTCTAGCCTAATCCAAGCAAATCGATCTCTTAGAGCTTCGCTAAGGGGCGTAGTAGCAACAAATTCTTGAGGATTCATTGCTGCAATGATGAAGAATCCTTCTTTTGCCTTAACAGTGCCTAATTTAGGAATTGAGACAACGCCTTCGTCCATTGCTACTAATAGGACGTTTTGTGTTCCTTCTGGCATTCTGTTAATCTCATTTAGAAAAAGTATTGAGCCGTTCATCATTGCGGTTGTTAGCGGTCCTGGTACAAAAGATTCCCAAGTATAACCTTTTTCAATGACCATTGGAGGATCAAAGTGTCCTACTAGCCTAGAGCTTGAGTATCTCTCATCACCATCTACTCTTTCTAAGTTTTGGCTAAAGTATTGGGCAATAGCATGAGCCAATGTTGTTTTGCCAACACCGACATCTCCTTCTAAAAGGATATGTCTACCTGCCAATTTAGCAGCAATACATTTTTTGAGTTCTTTTTCTCTCCCTACTATGTTGTACTTTTCCTGAATCTCTTTAATAATTACTTCAACAGGGGGATATTCTTTTTCCTTCATAATAATCCTGACTCACTTTTTTGTCAACAAAATAATTATCTATTTGTACAAGGGTAAAGTGGAAAACATACCTAAAAAAAATACACTATTATGACAATTTCAATATTGGAATTAATCCCCGCCTAAAAATCTTAATTGACTAATTTTTTGTGTTTTATAGATCTTGCAAATTTTCCTTATTTCTTAAAAAAAGACATTTATTGTTGGAAAATGATTAAGAAAACAATTTTATTAAAAAAAGTAGTAAAAAAGAAAAGGATTTTTTTGATTTATATTATTCCTTATTTCTTCTTTGTAACTTCGAGACAGACACCTACTGCAACGGTCTGACCCATATCACGGACGGCAAAGCGTCCTAAGTGTGGGATTTCTTTGAAGGGTTCAATAACCATAGGTTTGACAGGAACCATCGTTACAATTGCACGGTCACCATTCTTAATGAAATCGGGATTCTCTTGGCGACCTGTCTTGGGGCTGGTCTTTTCATGGATTTCCATGAAAGTGCATGCTACTTGAGCAGTACCAACATGGAGAACTGGTGTGTAACCCTTAGCAATTGCAGTGGGGTGGCGTAAAACTATGACTTGTGCTTTGAATTCTTCCGCAATAGTTGGTGGGTTGGTTGTGTGTCCACAAACGTCTCCTTTGCGGACGTCTTTCTTAGAAATACCTTTTACGTTGAAACCAATGTTGTCTCCAGGTTCAGCTTGTTCTATGCGTTCATGGTGCATTTCGATGCTGTTAACAACACCTTCTTTCTTGGGTGGGTTGAAGATAACTTTGTCACCAGTCTTTAGGATACCAGTCTCTACACGGCCACTGGGAACTGTACCAATACCAGTAATAGTGTATACATCTTGGATTGGGATGCGTAATGGTTTATCTACAGGTTTAGGTGGAACTTCAAACATGTCTAAAGCTTCAAATAATGTGGGGCCGTCATACCAAGGCATTTTGTCGCTTCTCTTTAATAAGTTGTCACCATACCAACCACTTACTGGTACAAAGTGAATTTTGTCTACATTGTAGCCAATACCTTTTAAGTATCTCTTTAGCTCGTCACGGATTTCTTCGTAACGTTCTTTTGAATAATCTACAGTGTCCATCTTGTTGATGGCAACGACCATTTGACTTACTCCTAGTGTGTAAGCCAATAGTGCGTGCTCACGAGTCTGACCCATGTCACTGATACCTGCTTCAAAGTCTCCTTTTTGAGCAGAAACTACTAAGATTGCAGCATCTGCTTGGCTTGTACCAGTGATCATATTTTTAACGAAGTCTCTGTGGCCAGGAGCATCGATAATTGTGAAGTAATACTTTGGTGTCTCGAATTTGTAGAAAGCAATATCGATAGTAACACCACGTTCACGTTCTTCCTTGAGTTTGTCTAAAACCCAAGCGAATTTAAAGGTTCCACGACCGATTTTTTCGGCCTCTTTTTCATACTTCTCTAATGTTCTGGGGTCGATTGCACCTGCTAAATATAGCAAGTGACCAGTCATGGTGGATTTACCATGATCGACGTGCCCAATGATTACTAAGTTAAGATGGGGTTTGTCTTTCTTGCTCATAGGTGGTCACTCCTTGAACTAGCGATTGAGAAAGCATAACCGAATTTCTTAAGGATTATGGTCTCGTAGTAGTTTAGCAATTAACTAAATTTCTTAATATTTAAAATGTTTTTCTTAAAAAAACAAGTATTTTTGTGATCAAATTATTGGTGCGGGGGGCGAGATTCGAACTCGCGAACCCCTATGGGACTGGAACCTCATTCCAGCGCCGTTGACCTGGCTTGGCAACCCCCGCACTTTAACAAGAGGTCTCCAACATCAATTCTATCGCGAACCATTTATGAGTGTTTTTGTAAGGACACGTGTTTTTGTTTTTAAGCGGTTGTACTTAGAGCTAAACACAAAATTTAGACAAAAAGATACACACTATATAGCAATGTTATTTGTAAGCACGTTATTTTTTCTTTATGTTTTATTTATATCCTATCTCTCTCATAAATTTTAACTTTATTATTGGCAAGAAGTTCCTTCTCTCAGGAAATGTAGGACAATGAATGAAAACTGAGATATATATGCGTGTGGATATTATTATCTTATTTTTGTTGAGGAAGTCCTTATTAAAAAGGGAGCTTTATGAAAAAGTTCCGTATTCGAGTCCTCCATCACCGTGAAAGCACGGTCTTAGAAGCCCTCTCGTAAATAAAGATGTAGTTCACAACACTTTTCATTATTATTTAATTTATACGCAGTATACTTAGAATAGTTCCGATAAGCATAAATGTTTTTTGTACTATTAGGGCTTGGTTATTAATATGAGTGAGTTAGATGTCAAACCCATAAAAGTAGGGCAAGCAAAACCCGGAACATATATTGCTATTGATGGAGATGTATATGTAGTAAAAGATAATGAACACAGCAAAGCAGGTAAGCATGGACATGCAAAATGTAGAATTACACTTGAAAATGTGTTCACTGGTTCTAAAAAACAAATAGTCAAACCAGCTGATGACCGTTTAGATTCGCCAATTATTCTTAAAAAGACCGGTCAAGTCTTATCTGTAACCGGTGATTCAATCCAAATCATGGATCTTGAGTCTTATGAAACAATTGAATTACTATTACCTAAAGAAGAAGAACTTCGGAGTAAAATTGAACCTAACGCAGAAGTGGAATATTGGGAAGTCTTAGGGAAAAGAATTCTTAGAAAAGTCAAATCTCCTGCATGAACAACATTAAAACCATTAAAAACCATCTTTTTTACTTTCGGAATTTTTTTGTGCTTTTTTATTTTTTCATAAATCAAGGTAGCTATGACTAGTAAAAAAACGGTAAATATATCTTATACCGGTAAAGCCCAAGAATTAATTAGAAGCGTTCAAGCAGAGCCTGGGCAGAGATTAAAAATTATAAACAAAAAAGAAAAATGGGAACTTGAAGGATATCTTCTACCGAAAAACGAATTTACAAGTGATAATATTCTTCTTGTCAAACTAGATAATGGATATAATATAGGTATCGAAGTAACATCAGACTTAGAACTTGAAAAGATTGAAGGACAAATTACTTTGGAAAGATTTCCTAGACGATTACCATCACAAAAAAAGGGATTGCCTGAAATATCATTATTGGGAACTGGTGGGACCATTGCCTCAAGAATCGATTATGTTACTGGCGGAGTAGTAATGGCTTTAGATCCTGAAGAGATTTTTTTTGCATTACCTGAATTGTTCTCTGAAATCTCTTTTCGTAACGTTAAAAGCTTGTTTAAACTTGGTTCAGAAGATATCTGGTACAAACAATGGCAACTAATTGCTAAGCATGTCACTGAAGAACTGAATTCTGGAGTTAATGGAGTCGTTGTAATGCATGGAACCGATGCTATGCATTACTCTAGTTCTGCATTAAGTTTTATGCTTGGAGATATTCCTGGTCCAGTTGCAATGGCTGGAGGCCAAAGATCCAGTGATCGTGGATCTTTTGATGGAGCCTTGAATCTTATAAGTGCAAGTAGAGTTGCTGCAAAGGCTGACTTAGCTGAAGTTGTTGTCGTAATGCATGCAACTCCTGATGACCAATCTTGCTATATTCACAGAGGAACTAAAGTAAGAAAGATGCATACTTCCAGAAGAGACGCTTTTAAATCGATAGATATTCCTCCTTTAGGGGAAATTGACTATGAGGGAAATATTAAATGGAACCGGATAGAAAGAAGGCATCGTAAAAAAAGCGTTTCTGTTGATCCGAAAACGGATTTTGAACCAAAAATCGCTTTGGTTAAAGCGTACCCAGGAAGTGATCCTGAAATCCTTGATTGGTTTATAGATCGGGGTAAAAAAGGCGTTATTATTGAGGGTACTGGTTTAGGGCATGTTCCTAGTTTCCCACCAGAGGATGAAAAAGAAAGAAGTTGGTTGCCAGTCATAAAGAGAGCCACAGAAGAAGGCCTCTTTATAGGGTTAACAAGTCAAACGTTATACGGAAGAACACATCCTTACGTATACAGAGCATTAAGATTCGCTAGACTTTCTGGTGCAGTACATTTAGAAGACATGCTACCCGAGACTGCTTACGTCAAGCTTGGTTGGGTATTAGGAAATTATGACAATGAAAAAGAGGTCAAAAAAATAATGCTTACGAACTTAGCCGGAGAAATCACCGAAAAATCAAGATTTGACAGTTTTATTTAAAGAGGGATTAAAATGATAAAGATAAAAGCACCTACAGAATTAGATACCGAAAAAATAGGATTAAAAGTTGGTTTAGAGTTCCACCAGCAAATTCATGCTCCTTACCCCGGGACTAAAGATCCCTTAGCTCAAAAACATGGTAGCAAATTATTTTGTCCATGTCCTTCTTTTATCAGAGAAGACGACGCTGATATTATTGTTTACCGTCAATTACGTGCTGTTTCTGGAGAAACTGGAGAAGTGGACATTGCGGCTAAGTTCGAGCAAATGAAAAGATCTATGATTAAATACGAAGCCTATTCTGATACTACTTGTCTTGTGGAACTAGACGAAGAGCCCATTTTTCCTATTAATAAAGATGCTTTATTTAAAGCACTTGCAATAAGCAAGCATGTATTTAATCTTACTCTTGTTAAAGAAATACAAGTTTTAAGAAAAACAATAGTCGATGGAAGCAATACTAGTGGTTTTCAAAGAACTGCAGAAATCGCTTACCGTAATAATGACTCTTATATAATCGTAGATGGCAAGAAAATAGGAATTTTACAAACATCATTAGAAGAAGATTCAGCTAAAAATATGGGAAGAGAAGGCGGAAAAAGAGTTTTTCGTCTTGACCGTTTAGGAATTCCTCTAATTGAAATTGCTACTGCTCCTGATATGCATACACCAGAAATGGCAAGAAAAGTCGCGGAAAGAATCGGTTTGTTGCTAAGATTAACGGGATACGTTAAAAGAGGCTTAGGAACTATTCGCCAAGACTTAAACGTTTCTATTGCCAAGGGAACAAGAATTGAAATAAAAGGTGTTCAGCAACTTGATCTCATTGAAAAATATGTTAAAAACGAGGCGATAAGGCAGCAAAGAATGTTAGAACTTCTGGAATATGTTAAAAACGAGCTTAAATTTAACGAAAACGATATTGAAAAAATTGTTCCTATTGACCTAAAACAAGTATTTAAGAAAACTAATGCAAAACTTATACAAAAAACATTGAAAGCAAAAGGAACAGTCACTGGCGCATTGATACCTAAATTCAATGGATTATTAAAATATGAGTTACAACCAAATTATAGAGTAGGAACAGAATTTAGTGAGATCGCTAAAGTAGTAGCAGGCGCTGGAGGAATCCTACATAGTGATGAACTTCCCAAGTATGGGATTACTGAAGAAGAAGTTTCTAAAGTTCGTGAAAAACTAGGCATTTCTAAAAATGATGGTTTCATCTTATTAGTAGGAGACAAAAAACAAGGGACTATTGCAGTAAATGGAATTAAGGAGATGCTAAAATTATGGTTACAAGGACTCCCTAGAGAAGTGAGAGCTCCTCGACCAGATGGGACTACGGGGTATCTACGCCCATTACCTGGTGGTTCAAGAATGTATCCTGAAACAGATTCTCCGCCAATATTACTTGATCAAGAGTTGCTCGAAAAAATCAATAAAGTGAAATTTGATACGCCTGAGGAACGGCTTCAAAGATATATGACTAAGTACAAGCTGTCTAATAAATTAGCTAATCAGATGTTAAAACACCCACAAGCATCTTTCTTTGAAGAATTAGTTGAGGAATATAATGTTGACGCAAAACTTGCTGCAACTACTATTGTTGAAACACTAGTTTCTTTAAGAAGAGAAGGCGTAGATGTCGACCTTATTAATGAAAATATACTAAAAACATTGTTACAATCTGTTAGTAAGGGTGAAATACCTCGAGATGCAATTTCTGATGTCATAATAACTTACTCTAAGCAGAAAGGAAAACGTACTTTAGAAAAAATTATCGAAGAACTAAAAGCATCTCAGATGAGTGATGAAGAACTAAAACAAATAATTAGGGAAATCGTTAAAGAAAATGAACAAATGATTAAAGAAAAAGGAATGCGTTCTATGGGTGCATTAATGGGGAAAATAATGTCCAAAGTTCAAGGTAAGGCTGACGGAAGAAAAGTTAGTTCTATTCTTAAAGAAGAATTATCTAACGCAATTAACTAACTTATGTTTGATAGGTTTTTTATAAATAAATCATGTGTATTCTCCAAGAAATTATTTAGATTTTTTTTCTAAGTATGTTTTCTGCATATTCCCTATTATTAATAATTTTTACGTGAACACTAGCATATGGGGGTTCCTTTTTTCATAAATCTGGCAGGGATTATAGATACGATAAAAGTAATGGGAGGAAAAGAAACACCGTACGATAATGAATTAATAGCTACTCATTATTCCTGTGAATGTGGCCAAAAAATGAAAATAATTAGACATCGCTACAATATTTCAAGAGAAAAACAAGTGCTAGATACTTACGTTTTAAATTGTTTAAGTTGTGGAGAACAAAGAGTTCTGTTCTTTCAAATGCCTTTAAAAAAAGTTAAAAAAGCATTAGAAGATGACTTGAAAAAAATTGTTAAATTAGTTTATGAGGAAAAAAGCAATCTATAAGAAAGTTATATCTTATTAATTCGTTTTCTAGTTATTATTAACTCCCTTTTTATTCTCTAATTGTGGAGGTTCTTCGTATACTTTAATTCGTCCTTTAATATGATCCATTATAAATTGTCTTGAGATTGTATCTATGTCGGGTTCACCGCCTTTTCTTAATCTATGTCTTTTCAAAGCAAGTTTCTCAAAGAATTCTTCGTTTCCCTCAAAAGGTAGGCCGCAATATTCTTCTATGCATCCCGGTCGAATTTTTTCTAAAATATTTGCTAATATCAATGCAGCTTTGACAGGATCATCTAGCCGCTCTGGGCGGATAATACCTAGCTGTAATTGATCGATAAAAGGTATTGCGGAAGGTATGACTCCAGGGGTATCATATATTAATAATCTAGCTCCAATCCGAAGTAATTGCATAGCTTTTGTAAAACCCGGAACTGGGGCTGTAGGTGCTGAAGATCGCCCCTTAAAAATATTAATCAAAGATGATTTTCCTGTATTGGGCAACCCCACTACACCAACAATAATGTCATTTCCAGCTTCTTTTTTAGGTGCATATCTCATAATTAATTTCCTTAATTTACTAGTTCCTAATCTATCTTGAGCAGAAACTAGTGCTGCGGGTATTCCTTGTTTTAAAAAGTATTTAACCCATTTCTCACCTATTTCTCTTGGAATTAAATCACTTTTATTTAGGACAATTATCAATGACTTTTTTGGATCGGTTAGTATCTTTTTCTCAATACTAAAACTTCTACATTTAGACGGAAATCTAGCGTCTACTACCTCTAAAATTACGTCGCTTTTACCAATAACATCCCATACAATTTTCCATGGATTTTTTTTTGCTTTTGGCAAGTTTCTACACTCTCCAAGTTTCTCCAACATCTTTATCATGACGATTCATTGGTCCTGGTACATCCGGTGGCCCCGTAGGCCCAGGACCATATGGAGGAATTCCTTCATGCCGCTTTATATGTTCAAACAATATCCTGCGTAATTCTTTTATTTCTTCTTCTAATTTTTTAATTCTTTTCTCTAGTTCTTCAATTGAGGACATACATGTAACGTATTAAAAACATTTGAGATTAGCTTTTGTGTTAGTGGGTTATTATAATGCATATTAGAAGATTAGAACGCATTATTAATTGAGTTTTCTTCTCTTCTAAAGTACTTTTAATTTTATCATTCTCTTTTGATAATTACCAATAATGACTTTAGCATATGTCTTTGTTCCATGTGGGGGGTAATCACAATCTACATCAATATATAATTCTTTCAGATCTGCGATTTTTTCTGGTGTGGAAACAATAATTAAATGATCAAGAGGAACTTTTTTTAGTACTGGACAGCAAATTTGTTGGTTTCCTCGTCCTAAAACAAATCCCTGCCCACCTATTGGTGTCATTAATAAAAATATTTCACCTTTAGAAGCGTCTTGGAGTATATCTATCAATTGTTCACAATTTACATCTTTAGCAATAACTTCTCCATTAAATAAAACATCAACTCCTAACAATGTTAAATCTTTATATCCCAACTTTTCCATTACCCTAAACGTGGTTGATCCGGGTCCAATTATCCAATATCCTTCTTTAATGTCCTCCTTTAACGTTTCAGCGATTCCTTCATATGATAATTCTATTAATTCTGGATCTGTTCCACGATAAATCGTTTTTTCACCTTGTAAATATGGTGAGATTAGCGTTAGAATCTCTCCTGTAAGTACTGGATTAACACGTCCATTAACATAATCTTTTTCGAGTAAATCAATAACTTCTACATGTTGTTGTAGAAGTTTTCCTTCTAACCAGTCTTTTAATACGCTACCTAAAAGTTCTGGTCTTTTAATAAAACAAGGGCTAGTGATTTTGACTCCTGCAGGAACCCCTATTCCCGGAATATTTGTGTTTTTTAGTTCTTGTGCAACGATAGTCGCCGTTCCATCTCCACCAACAAAAACTAATAAGTCCACTTTTTTTTCAATTGCTTTTCTAATAAATTTTCGTGTATCTTCAGGAGTAGTAGGTATTTCTGGGAAGTAGATCTCTAAAAATTCTAATCCAATATTTTCGAATATTTGCCCACCCATTATTCCAGAAGCCGTAATCCACTTTATTTTATCTTTTATTTCATCTGGTATTGACTGAAGTGCCTTATGAGCCCTTGTTATTGCTCTTTCTGAGCCAGCTAAATTAGTGGTTTTCCACGCTTTTAGATAATCATCAGTACCTTTCCATCCAAGAGCACCGCCAACACCAGCTATTGGGTTTACTACAAAACCGATTGTTTTTTTGTCCACGTTTCAACTCTTGAAGGAAGAATGAAAAAACTTTTCTCTCATCTAAAATTAATTTTCATGCTTAAAAACTTAAAATCTTTTTTTAGTTGTCGATGGAGAATAGTTCGCAGCTATCTTTTCAATTTCTTCTTTAATTCTTGGAGTAACTTGCTTTAAAACATCGTTGCTTATTCGATATAGCCCTGCAGGCATAGGAGTAATTATATCTAATGATTTCCATTTTCTAAATAAATATCGTATAGTCTTCTCTGAGAAGCCTTTTTTAAGAAGACCATTTACACTTACTACTTTATCATCCAAAAGTATTAAGAATACTTTGGCCTGTAATGGAGTTAAATCTGTTCCTATAGCTTTTCTTACGATATCTTTCATTTCTAACAACAATTAATCATAACAATATTTATTTGGTTCCCAAAAAACAACATGCTAAAAAAACAATTTAGAATTAATCTTTCAGAACGCAGTACACTTAAGTATAACAATTTATTTAATTTTACAATTAAGACACGCAACTAGTGTTAACTATTTTTTGCCCCAATCTTGAAAAGGTGTTAAATAATGAGTAGTGAAAAAAAAAGTTCTAAAAAGTCTTTCAAGTCCAAGAAGAACACAATTTTATGGACTTTGGCAATGGCAATGGTGTTTATATTAGCATATATTTCGGGTTTCAGGAGCGTTAATGACCTGATACACACTGTTAAAAAAATTGGTTGGACAGGGGTATTATGGGTTTTTACAGCTTACACATTAGTAATGCTTTTTAGAAGTATTCGGTGGCAACTTTTGCTTAAACAAGCTAATGAAAAAATTCCATTTTACAAAGTAGTACTTGTTGCTTATATTGCTTGGGCGCAAAATGCTTTTATCCCTGCAAGATTAGGAGAATTGTCTCGCTTGTATTATTTAAAAAGAGATCATGATGTAAAAATAGGTAAAAACTCAGGTACAATTATTCTTGAAAAAGCGTTTGATGCTATTGGGTTAGCTTTTTTATTAGGTATTACGGCATGGATGGTAAGTATTCATTTGCCAGTTCAAAAAGAGATTAAGATTGGTTTGCTATTTTTAGGTACGGCTAGTATCATTGGGATTATTTTACTAGCATTGTACCTTATTTATGGGGAAAAACTCACAGAAGCATTAAAAAAATGGCCCAAAGCAGAAAATCTACATGAAAAGTTTCATACTCCTTTCAAAGAAGCAGTAACTCAAGGGGTTATTGATTGGAAAATTATTTTGATTACTTTTATTTTAACAGTTTTACAGTGGTTTACTGAGGCAAGTACTATTTACCTTGTGAGCTTAAGGCTTGGTTTAAGAACTCCTTGGTTGGCTGTAATGTTAGCTTCACTGTTTGGATATGCTACTTTCATACTTCCGTTATTACCAGGTAATGTGGGGTCATTTGAAGGAGTAATCGCTGTTGTACTACAAGGTTTCGGTGTTCCATATGAAAAAGGTTTTCAAGTGCCTTTCTTAACTCATCTTCTTGTTGTTGCATATCTTGCTATCACTGGAAGTATCAGCTTTCTGTTAATTGAGATATTAAACAGTAAAGAAAAAGATCAAGGAAATAAAAGTAATATCTCCACTCCACTATTAACAGAAAAATAATGTTTAAAATCTTATCTTTTTAAACTCGTAATTTCTCAGAACTACTCGCACTTTAGTACAGGAGAATGTCAATCATAAGAAATTGATGTATTTTGTCATCTACTTTTAAACAAAAAGCTCGTTTTTATTTGTCTAACTCAAAAGATTTCTTAAACTATCATTCAATATTTTAAAGTGATGCCTTACAAAACTCCATTTTATAATTGGCATGTTCAGCATACTGATGTTGTGGACTTCGCTGGATGGGAATTACCCATGCGTTTTACTAATATTATAGAAGAACACATGGCAGTCCGTGAAAACGTGGGTATTTTTGACGTGAGTCACATGGGCAGGATTCATTTAAGAGGCTCTAAAGTGAAAGAATTCATGAATCTAATTGTTCCTCGTAATGTTGAAGCAATGAAAAATGGGAAAGCGGGATATACTTATATTCTTAATGAGAATGGTGGATTCAAAGATGACGTTATTGTTACATTACTAAAAGATGATCATATCTACTTGGTATGTAATGCTTCTAACCGTGAAAAGATCATTAATTGGCTAAATACACACTTGAAAATGGCAAAACACTTGTTTCCAGAATTTGATGTTAAAATGGAAGATGTAACATTTAACAGTGCAATGGTTGCTATTCAAGGTCCTAAATCGCACAAGCTAATGGAAAAAGTTTTTGGTATATCACCTAAAAAATGGCATGCAGTATATGGTGAATTCGAAGGATACACTGTATTATTGACTGGTACAGGATATACCGGTGAAGCTGGTGGAGAAGTAATCTTAGAAATAAATGACAAAGATGAGTTAGAGCGTATATCCGTTAAAATGTGGGAAGAATTACTTAAACAAGGAGAAACACTTGGAGTTAAACCTTGTGGCTTAGGGGCGAGAGATACTTTAAGAATGGAGGCTGGTTATTGCCTGTATGGAAATGATATGGATGAGACTATCACTCCTCGAGAAGCCGCTTTATACTTCAAGCCTTTTGCTGATAGCACTAAAGATTGGTTCATAGGGAAAGAACAAGTAGAAAACCAGGAGTTAACAAGAAAAAGAATCGGTTTTGTTCTTGATGGGAAAGGTATTCCTAGACATGGTTATGATGTATTAGATGAAAATGGCAATAAAATTGGATATGTTAGTAGTGGTACACAATCGCCATTATTAAAAGTTGGAATTGGCATGGCTTATGTTCCTTTAGAATACACTGAAGAAGGTTCGAAAATATATATTCAAATCCATAAAAAAGTAGTTCCAGCAACAGTCAAAAAATTTCCATTATATGACCCTGAGAAATATGGTGCACAAAGAAAAGCTTAATTTCTAAAGAAATAAGTTTCATATTCATAAAAAGATAAAAATTTTTTTTATCCATTCCAGTTTAAAAGTACTTTTTCTAAGTATTTTAACTCTTCTTGGGTTAATGTTGGTACTACTGGGATCTCCATGTGGGTAGTTGCTATATCTTTTGCGATTGGAGTTTTTACTTTTGAATAATCTGGGTATTCAAGGACCTTAGCCCATCTCCACTCCTTAATGTTTTGATAGGCTGGTTGTTTATAAGCTAAAGTAGAATAAATCCTCCTAGATCGAATATTGTTATCTTTAAGATATGTAATTAATTGATCAACTTTTTCACTTGAAGAAAGTTTTATTGCAAATACATAATTTGCATGGGTATATCCTTTTGGAACAAATTGGTATTCTATTTCTTCTATTTGATCAATTATTTTTCTTAGCCTTTCCGCGTTTTTGGCACGTTTATTTAAAAGAGTTGGTAACTTTTCAAGTTGAGCTAAACCAACTGCTGCACATAAATCAGTCATCCTGAAGTTATATCCAATTCTAAGGTGTAAATAACCTCCTTTTTTAGGGCGACCATGATTTTTTATACTTTCCATTTTGTCTCGTAACTCTTCATCATTTGTAACAACCATCCCTCCTTCTCCTGCGATCATGTTTTTAGTAGCATAAAACGAAAAAGCTGCAACATGACCAAACCCGCCAACATGTTTCCCATTGATTTTTGCTCCATGGGCTTGTGCAGCATCTTCTATTACTAATAAGTCATTTTCTTCCGCAATCTCCATTATCTCAGGCATATTAGAAGGCAAACCAAAAATGTGTACTGGTAAAATTGCTTTTGTTTTTGGAGTAATTGCTTTTTTAATTTCTTTGGGATCAATTTCCCAAGTTTTTGGATCAATATCCACAAACTTAGGAATCCCACCAACAAATGAGATAGAATTTACAGAAGCAATAAAAGTGAATGGAGTAGTTATTACTTCATCTCCAGGATTAATTCCTATGCCTTCCATTGCTAAATGCAAAGCAGTTGTACCATTAGTGACTGCTAATGCATATTTTGTTCCTACAAAGTCTTTGAACTTGTCTTCTAATTCATGGACTACTTTTCCTTCGACTAACCATTTAGATTTAATCACATCAATAACTTTGTTTAATTCTGCATCATCAATTACTGGGTCAACAAAAGGTAAAGGCCTTTTAATCATTAATTGGTTTTGAGTAAAAATGGGTAAAAAATTTATTGTTTCAAATAGAGTTAAAATAATCAACGGAAGTGTCTAAAATAATGCTTAATCCTTTTACTAAAAGTTCAAGATCAACCGTGGGCTTATCACCTTTTAATGCCTGTTTTGGTAGTAATGGAATGTGTATAAAACCTGCGATTGTTTTATCTAATCTTTCCTTTCTGTCTAAATAATACATTGTCTCGTAAAATATCTGATTACATCCATAAGAACCTGCAGAAAGCGAAATATATGCAGGGATAGATGCGTTTCTTAACTCTGTTACTATCTTATTTATGGGTAATGTCGAAAAATAAGCATTTGGGCCATTTTCAATAATTTTTTGGGGGGATACTTTTTTACCGTCATTGTAAGAAACACCATGGGAATCAACATAGTTAATAGCAACTTTCTCAATACTAATTGCTGGACGAATTGCTTGTCCCAATAACAATATAATATCGGGCTTAATTTGTTCCAATAACTCTCTTATTTGAAACCTAATCGTTTCAAATTCAAGCTTGATCTTTGCAGTATATAACGCGTTAAATTTAATTTGGGTTTCCGCATATTTACTCATAACTTCAAAAGAGGAATTAATTTCATGCCCTCCAAAAGGCTCGAATGCAGTTATTAATATCTTCATTTTAGAATCAACCTCTGATAAGAATTTTCTCACTTTCAACACTTTTAAGATAATTGATGTTGATAGATAATTAGATACAAAATGTTTGATCTTGATGAAATTGAAGACATATTCACTGCTTTAGCTAAAGAATTAAAACAAGGTGGAATTCCCCTCAAAGAATTAATTAGGCAACAGCATCCAAATTATAAAGAAGAGGAAGAAAACGTTATTTTCGAAGAGGATCTTGAAAACAAAAGTTTCTTTCCTAAAGCAGGTCCAAGAGAGCCTGATCCATTTAAGGGATATGAGCCATCAGTAATTGATTTTCTCCAAAGATGTAAGACTGAAGAAGAAGGAATTGAAATAATTATTTTCTTAGTGAAAAGAGGTGAATTACCCGAAGAAGAAGGACAAAAACTGATACAACAGTTAAAGGAAAAAGGTATCCGTAGTTTTGGTCCTTTAAGAAAAAGTGGATATTACTATAAAGAAGCATTAAGAAGAAAATTTCACATAAAAACAGACGAGAATAGTAATAATACTCTTGCTACAAATAAAAAAGAGTAGTAAAATACTGACCAATTAGATCCTTTTTGATTCTTTTCTTTTGTTACTGAATTTACTATCTTTTCTCAAGTTTTCAGTCATTTTTCATAAATTGCACTAAAAAAAGTCACTTATTGTGAATGTTTTTTTCGATAGTTCCGTGCAGTATCGAAACACCTAAATTAAGCATCAGTAATTAATGACATGTAACTGGGCCGGTGGTCTAGTGGCTATGACGCCGCGCTTACAAGCCTTTTCTTAAGGCTAAGGCACGCGGAGGTCGGTGGTTCAATTCCGCCCCGGCCCACCATTCCTAAAAATTTTATTTGGTGATTGTTTTATGGAATTTTGTGATTCCTGTGGGGCAATGATGCAACCTCGAAAAATTGATGGTAAAAAGAAATGGATTTGCCCCGTTTGTGGAGCAGTTAAAGATGTGGAAGCTAATGCTGAAGAAAGCCTTTCTTTCGAAATAAAAAGAAATGACCCTGAAAAAGGAAAAATGCTTATTTTGGACGAAGAAAAAGCCGTCCGAACTAGACCTGCTAAAATGATGTTTTGCCCAAAATGCAATAAAGAAGTAATGGTAGAATATTGGGAATTACAGACTCGTTCTGCAGATGAATCTCCGACTAGATTCTTTAAGTGTGAGAATGGACATACCTGGAGAGAATATGATTAATCTAATTGTTTTTACAAAAAATAAATCCATTAGATTAAGTTGATTTAAGACCACTTCTTAACATATTAATACTAAACCATGGGCGATTATTATTAGTGAATCTTTTAATCGCTAGCATTAAACATTTAGTTTTTACAGAAAAATTATTACTCTTAAAAAGCGAGTATAGTATAAGAATTACTAATATATCTCGAAATATAATTTATGCCAAAATTTCTCTTAAAAAATAGGTAAAGAGATATAATCAAAAAATATGATCCGGTGTAAAAAATGAGCATTAATGATAATGATAACAATTCTAGCGGTGAGTATAAAGAGCCTCTTTCATATCTCGATGTAAGAATTTCAGAGATCCCTGATGGATTTAGTGGAAAAGTAAGAATAACTGGGCATATCGTTGAAATTGATGGGATAACTATGAGTATAGACGATGGAACCGGCCTAATTAGTGGAAATATTGGCCGAGATGTCAATGAATCTTTAATTGAAGAAGGTAGAACTGTACGTGCGTTTATAAGAATCCAAAATTTAAATACGGAACAAGAAACTGTATGGATTGATTTTCTACAAGATATTAAGGAAATAGACTTAGAGGACTATTGGAAAATTGTGGATTGGGAACGCGCCCTTAAAGGTTTTCCATCTATTAACGGAAGTAATCTCGAGCAAAAAGATAATTCTTTCTTCTAAAAAAATATTTTTTTTTAATTATTTTATTTTACTCTTTCAATAAATTCTTTCCATTCTTTTTCATCAAGACTAATTCCTTTGATTCCTACACCTCTATGGGCAATAATATCCCCCTCTCCATTTTTCTTATGCCGAGGAAAAGGTCTTACTCTGTCTGTAAATCTATGGATTAAACGATATTTATTTTCTTCTTCCTCAGAATTAACATCAATACCTAATATAAAGTCCTTAGTTTGGAAAGAAAGGAGTTTCTTGTAAGAAGGATGTCTAAAACTCAAAAAACCTTCTACATATAGCTTACTGAAAAATATACCTCCAAAATTCAAGCTTTTTGCTTTGTTAATATGATATGAAAGACTATGGGCAAAAAATCCAGGTAATGCTTTTAATACCATTATTTTATGGGATGTACATTCATTTATTGTCGGCATTATTGGATATACTTTGTATTCAGAGAGCTCATTAAACGCTTTTAAGTAATCCCAGTTAAAACTTATAAATCCAACGCGGCTTTTTTCGGGTTTCACATTGTCTAAAAGCTCTAACACCGTATTAGCATATTTTTCAGCATCTGAGGCAATAGGATAACCTTTTTTGGGACATGGTGTTTTTATTTCTAACCAAAATGATCTTCGATCATCAGAACTTGTTAAATATTTTATAACAATATCATCAGCCAAAAAATCTTTGAGTAATGGTACACCTTGTTTGAGTAATTTGCTACTTTCTGTTTTTTCTATGATGTCTCCAGTAGATGTATAATAATCATGGTGTATTACAACTTTATTATCACTTGTTATTCTCAAATCTGTTTCGATTCCATCGAAATTTAATAGTCCCCATTTCAAAGATAAAATTTGATTGGCCTTTAGAAAATGTGTGTTTTCTTGTTGTTCCATCCAAGTTTTTTAACTTACTTTTTTATAAATAATTTTAGGGGTAATAAAATTTCAAAAAGTGATTTTTTTAAAAAAAACTTCGTCAAATATTCCCTTTTTATTTTTGACAATATTCACACCAATAAATACTTCTTCCATCGATCTTATCTTTTTTAATCTCATTACCACATACAACACAAGGCTGTTTATTTTTTCCGTATACTAAAAATCTTTCTTGCATACCACCAGATCTTCCATCAGTATTAACATAAGATTGAATAGAAGAACCACCATATCTTAATGCTTCCATACCCACTTCATGGATTTTCTTTCCTAGCACTCTTAATTCTTCTTTTTTAATTTGATTAATTCTTCTAAAAGGTGATATTTTTGCTCTAAATAATGCTTCAGATCTGTAAATGTTTCCAACACCTAATACTATGTCCGTACGAAGTAATGCTGAAGCAATAGTTATTTTTGGGTGTCTCTTCAAATTCCCAATAAATCTTTCTATATCAAACGGTTTTTCTAAAATATCTGGCCCCAAATGTTCAATTCTTTTTAATTGTTTTTTTGTTTCTTCATCATCAATAATTCTAAATTGACCGAATATTCTGGGATCAGAAAAAATTGCTACATATTTTTCTAAAAAAATTATTAATTTAATATGTTTGTCATATAATATTTCTTCCTCAAAACTTTTTTTTAAGGGGTTATTCTTAGTCTCAATAAATTTTTGTCCTTCTTTAGGAATTAAATAATAGCTATTAATTTTACTTCCTTCTTTATTCGTAGTTTCAAGACTAGTTACTCTAATATAAGATGAGATCTCTTTATGTTTTTTTTCTATGTCTTGTTCCTTAAAATCTAATTCTTCACAAAAATATTGTTTTTTAATAGAAATGTTTTTTTCATGTTCAAATAATAACCATTTTCCAGACATTCCTAAATGATTAATTGCTTTTATTTCGTTGTCGAAGACGAAAATTAGCCATTTTCCTTTTCTTTTAATTTCCTTTATTTGAGTTCCTAATAATTTAGAGAAACTTTTCAATCCTTGGCTAGAATATTTCTTATGTGAAGAAAAAAATATTCCTATAATTTTTTGCCTATAAAGGTTTTTTAGTCCTCTTCTTACTATTTCTACTTCCGGACCTTCTGGCATTAGTTATCTCCTTTATTCTCTTACAACCATTCAAGTGAGCTATGTTTTCAGTATTTATTATTTTTCTTTTAGTTGAAATCTTTTTTATGAAAACTTTCTTTTATTTTAAAATCAAGATTATTGTTAGTGAGTAACGAAAGGAAAGAAAACCGATTAGAAAAAATTGTTTTACCCGATCGTTTTGTACAGTGGGATGAAGTAATAACTTTGAATGATTATGCTGGAAAAACTAGAGTTGGTGTTTTAAAGCCTGAGAAAAGAAAATATCCCCCCGTAATAATGGTTCATGGTTTTTCTAGCGCTTCGCAGATCTGGGGTTTCTTAGCAAGTGAGCTCAAAAAGCATGGTTTTGAGATCTATGCTATCGATCTCCCAGGTCATGGTAATAGCGACGCTCCTGAAGACGTAATTTATGATTTTTCATTATTTAATCATTATTTAGATTTGCTTTATGAAGAAATTGGAGAAAATAAAGTTGCTATTGCAGGGCATAGCATGGGGGGAGCAATAGTTATGAACTATGTGTATAAAAGATTAGAAAAAATAACAGGTCTAATATTGTTCAGTACAGCATTGAAATTCTGGCAAAGAATTCCTGTTTTTGTATCAAGACTTATTCCCAACGACTTTTTACAAATGTCAAAAGAGCGTTTATTACGGCTTTTTTATAACCTATGGAGAACACAAAATGAAGAACAATGGATGCTTGATTATATCGTTGAAATTTCAATGGCAACTCCCCCCTATGTTCTTAAATCAACTTATGAGGAAATCATTCTTAAATGGGATGGCTTTGATATTGCTCCAAAAATAAGAAGACCCGCAATTGTAGGAGTAGGAACAATGGATATAGTAACACCGCCCTCATTAGTAAGAACCGTAGCACAAGCATTACCTTTTGGTGTGTTTAGACATTTTACAAAAAGTTCTCACCATGTGTTAATAGATAAACCTATGGAACTATCTCGTTATGTTCTTGCTTTTGCGCCAGCAATTTTTAATTTATATCCTGATCTTTAACTTTTTTTAGAATTTTTATCTCTTTTTTTTCTTTTTTTGGGAAGAACTGACTTTGTCATAATCGTATAGCATTAAAAGGATACCATTTAGTATTATACTGGGAGTAAAATACTGTCTAATTACCTTTGTAAATCACAGCATTCGAAGTGTGGACTTTGACGATTACGGTGATATGAATGAATGAATCAGCAAAAGAAAAAGATAATTTTAAAGAGTCCTCCAAAAATCACATTGATGATAATATAAAAAATAAAGATTCAGAATTTATTACTATTTCTAAAGAAGAATATGAAAAATTAAAGAAAGAAAGAGACGAATATTTAGAAAATTGGAAAAGAGAGAGAGCTGAAAAAGTAAACTACAAAAATCAAGTAGATAAAAGAATGAAAGAACAACTAAATAGGGAGGGCTCAAGAGTTCTAATTCAATTATTACAAGTAAGTGACAATTTTGCTCGGGCTTTAGAAAAATCTAAAGGAGAAATTCCTGATGCACATTATGAAGGTTTTCGGCTCATTCACGAAGAAATATTGAAAATATTAAAAAAAGAAGGTGTTGAAGAGATTAAGATTGAGCCGGGAAAAACAGTTTTCGATCCCGTATATCATGAAGCATTATACACAATTGAAACAACAGAATATCCAACAAATACTATTGCGGAAGTAGTTTTTAGGGGATACATTAGGAATGGTTTTGTTATCAAACCTGCAAAAGTTGCAGTTTACAAACAAATATCACAAAAACAAGACATGCAAAGATCAGACTCACAAAAAGCATCCAAGTAATCTACTTCAAAAACTAGTTAAAGGAGGAGTAATAATATGAGTAAAAAAGAAAAAGTAATCGGTATTGACTTAGGAACAACGAATAGTGTAGTAGCAATCGTAGAAAATGGTCAGCCAGTAGTTATCCCTACTGCTGAAGGTGGAAGACTTTGCCCAAGTGTTGTATCTTTTAACCCTGATGGAACAAGGGTTGTTGGGCAATTAGCTAAACGCCAAGCCATTGCCAATGCAGAAAATACAGTAATTGAAATTAAAAGAAAAATGGGTACCAATTACAAAGTAAAAATCCATGGTAAGGAATATACTCCACAAGAAATTTCAGCAATGATTTTGCAAAAACTTAAAGCTGATGCAGAAGCATACTTAGGCGAACCAGTTAAAAAAGCAGTAATTACTGTTCCAGCATATTTTAACGATGCTCAAAGACAAGCAACTAAAGATGCCGGAAGGATCGCAGGATTAGAAGTATTGAGAATTATTAATGAACCGACAGCAGCAGCATTAGCATATGGCCTTGATAAAGCAGAAGAAGAACAAACTGTTGCAGTACTTGATCTTGGAGGAGGAACTTTTGATGTTAGTATTTTAGAAGTCGGAGAAGGAGTAGTAGAAGTAAAAGCAACTAGTGGAGATAACCATCTTGGAGGTTCAGACTTTGACCAGCGAATAATGGACTGGTTAATCAAAGATTTCAAAGAAAAACATGGTATAGATCTATCCAAAGATCGTATGGCATTACAACGGCTTAAAGAAGCTGCAGAACAAGCAAAAATAGAATTATCTTCAATGCCTAAAACAAGAATAACCCTTCAATACATCGCTGCTGATTCCTCTGGACCAAAACATATAGATGTAGAATTAACTCGTGCTCAATTTGAGCAAATGACGCAGGATTTAATTGAAAGGGCAATGAGACCAACAAGACAAGCCCTTAAAGATTCTGGTCTATCAATAGATGATATTGACAAAGTTCTATTAATTGGTGGAGCAACTAGAATGCCAATGTTTCAAAGAGCAGTAAAAGAGTTCTTTGGAAAAGAACCATATAAAGGGATTAATCCTGATGAGGCTGTTGCTATTGGTGCAGCAATACAAGCAGCAGTATTAGCTGGAGAAATGAAAGACATTCTACTTCTTGATGTTACTCCTTTATCTTTAGGTGTTGAAACTTTGGGTGGTGTTTTCACTAAAATCATTGAAAGAAACACAACAATACCAGTTCGGAAAAGCCAGATCTTTACGACTGCTGCAGATAATCAAACCCAAGTCGAAATTCATGTACTCCAAGGAGAACGTGCAATGGCCAAAGACAACATCTCTTTAGGTCGCTTTTATCTAACAGGTATTCCTCCTGCACCAAGAGGTGTCCCAAAAATCGAGGTTACTTTTGATATAGATTCTAATGGTATTGTCCATGTTTCAGCAAAAGACTTAGCTACCGGAAAAGAACAAAAAATTGTTGTCCAAGGAAGAACAGGTCTTAGTGAAGAAGAAATACAAAAAATGGTAGAAGAAGCTGAAAAATACGCTGAAGA
>Ga0256835_1000689_pt1 | contig 23130 bp, 22 predicted proteins | sample PIR30metaG_FD_185972 | JGI IMG/M metagenome (GOLD analysis project Ga0256835, IMG submission 185972) | Hydrothermal vent microbial communities from East Pacific Rise, Pacific Ocean - PIR-30 | ecosystem: Environmental > Aquatic > Marine > Hydrothermal vents | place: Pacific Ocean: East Pacific...
TTCAATTCTTCCAGGATATTCCAATTTTTCTTCAAGCGGTTATTGATAGTGCGAATGATATTATTGGAAGTTTTCTTCAAGCGGTTATTGTAAACATTACGGCAATAATCCGAACAAAATTTCTTGTCGGCCCGTCCCAGAATAGGCGTTCCGCATTCCAAACACTTTTTCTCTTCCATTTTTTTAAATTAAAGAATTTTTTATAATTCACTAATATACAACAAAATATCCGTTTACAAACGTTTACAAACGAAAATAGTCGGAAGTAAACAATTAAAAACCGAGTAATCCTTTTTTGCCGTCGTATGTTTGCAATGTTATTCGAAATGAATCGAAGCACGTAAAATTAATTTATTCATTAACACTTAAAATTTATTATCATGAACACTTTAAAAAACAAAGTACAATTAATCGGACACGTGGGACAAACTCCCGAAATCAAGAATTTGGAAAACGGCAAAAAAATGGCCAGATTTTCTTTGGCAACCAATGATTACTATATCAATGCCAAAGGAGAAAAAATAGAACAAACCTATTGGCACAATCTCGTTGCCTGGGGAAAAACCGCAGAGCTTATTGAAAATTATGTGGAAAAAGGCAAGCAAATTGCCATCGAAGGAAAATTAGTAAACCGTTCTTATGAAACCGAGAAAGGAGAAAAAAGATTTATCACGGAAGTTTCTGTAAATGAAGTGGTATTTTTATCCAAGAACTAAAACTCGTCTTATTTAAATATATAAGGGGAGCGGCGCAAAGCGCCGCTCCCCTTGTATTTATTAATTAAAAAATAGACTTTTTATTTTTTACTCTCTTTTTCTTCGGCTACTTTTTTGGCCAAGAGAAGAGCATTATATAAATTGACCATTCCTCCTGATTTACTCAAAGAAGCAAAAGGCACTAATTCCGGTTTTCCTTCATAATCGTCTTCTTGCGGTTTAATCACCAAAATCATAGGTTGAATAGCGGAATCCATGATCACTTTTTTTACTTCGGCAGCTGTCAATTGGGGAAAACGGGAACGAATCACTGCCGCTACACCGGCAACATCGGGAGAGGCCATGGAAGTCCCTTGTAAGTATTTATATTCGCCAAAAGGAACAGTGGCATAAATCTGTTGACCGGGAGAAAAAATATCCACGGTGTTTTTTCCGTAGTTACTGAAAGAAGCTACCATATCGGCTCCATAATTGGGCCCCATGGCTCCTACATTAAGGAAATTATCGCTGATTTCTTTTCCGGGAACATCCCCGTCATTGGGATAGCTGATTTTATCTCCGTATTGATCCATGTCTTTTCCTTCGTTTCCGGCGGCATTTACAATTAATACATCATGGTCTGCGGCATATTTAATGGCATCCCATACCCAATCTTTGTGCGGACTGTAATATTTTCCAAAACTGGTATTGATTACTTTTGCTCCGTTGTCCACGGCATATTTAAAAGCCAAGGCTATATCTTTATCATATTCATCTCCGTCGGGAACCGCTCTTACAGACATAATTTTTACATGATCTGCTACTCCGTCCCCTCCTATTCCGTTATGTCTTACTTGCGCTATAATTCCTGCTACATGTGTTCCGTGTAGTTCATCTTTTTTAGGAGGAGTTACATTGGGATTCCCATAATCGGTATCGGTAATATCATCGGGGTTGTCTCCTTGAATACGTCCGTTAAAATCAACATTAAGATTGTATTTTAGCAGCATATCCACATAGTTTTTCAGACGGTTTATATATTCGTCTGTAACACCTAACAAATATGCATACTTGGCTTGTTTGACTTTGGGATCGTCGGTTTTAAGGGCTTTGACTTTCTCCTTGGTTAAAGTATCGGTTTTCAGGGCTTTTTGTAAAACCTCATTATTTTTTTTTACCATAGATGCTTCAAACTTCAATTTGTTTTCAAGGCTTTTGGCATGTTCCAATTGTTTGGCCAAATCTTTTTCGGCCCGCTGATACATTTTGAACATCTCTTGTTGGTCCGCAGGAATATCGGCTATGCTTTTGTCTTTCCATTGATCACGATACTTAGCGACTATACGAGTAGCTTCAAGTTGTTCGGGACCTGCCATTTTGCCGTCTTTGCTTCCTAGAAAATTCCATCCGTGAATATCATCTACATATCCGTTTTTATCATCATCGATACCATTTCCGGGAATTTCGTCTTCATTTGTCCATATGACTTCTTTCAAATCGGGGTGATTGATATCAATACCCGCATCCACTACGGCAACGATAACTTCTTGAGCCGGCAGATCTTTTAAAATGGTTTCGTAGGCTTTTTCCGTACTCATTCCGGGCATATATCCGTCAACCGGATCGGTATGCTGCCAATTTTTTACTTTCTCTCCTTTAAAAATATTTCCGATTCGATGCGGAAGCGCTTTCCATTCCTTTTGCTTTTGAACTTCTTGTTCGACTTTTGCCGTTTCAACTGTTTTTTGTGTAGTACCGCAACTTGCCAGCGTCATTCCGGCAAGAAGAGCCATACTTGCTATTCTTAAATGTTTCATGGTTTATGTTTGATTTTTCTGTTTAATTAAATAATTCGTCAAATTTATAAATTTTATCTAAGCGAGGTCCCTTTTCCGTATTTTTAAGGGTGCAGATTTCATGATAAGGATCATGTTCGAGAACTAAATACCAATTTTCATCGGCTGCTTTTTTAAAGATTTCTTGTCTCTCCTCGATAGTTAATAAAGGACGTGTATCATAACCCATTATATAAGGCAATGGAATATGTCCCGTTGTAGGAAGAAGGTCGGCCATAAATACCAGGGTTTTTCCTTGGTATTGAATTTTAGGGAGCATTTGTTTCTCCGTATGCCCGTCTACAAAAATCACTTCCATGCCGAGTTCTTTCAGCTCTTTTTCTCTTCCGGATTTAGGAGTGGGAACAAAGTTTAGCTGTCCGCTTTCTTCAATCGGCAGAATGTTTTCTTTGAGAAAACTCGCTTTTTCTCTAGGATTGGGATGGATCGCCCATTCCCAATGATCTTTATTAGACCAAAATCTAGCATTTTTAAAGGCCGGTTCATAAAAGCCTTTTTTGTTTCGCACGATTGCTCCTCCGCTATGGTCAAAATGCAAGTGAGTAAGAAAAACATCTGTAATATCATCTCGGTGAAAACCCAGTTTATTCATGGTTTCGTCAAAAGCGTAAAGATCGGTGGGTTTATAATAACCAAAAAATTTTTCGGATTGTTTATTTCCCATTCCCGTATCAACCAATATCAATTTATTTCCATCTTCAATCAATAAGCTTCGTGTGGTCATGTCGATTAAATTATCTTCATCTGCCGGATTGGTGCGTTGCCAAATAACTTTTGGAACTACACCAAACATAGCGCCACCGTCAAGCTTAAAATTTTGATGTATCAAAGGATAAATTTTCATAATTATTATGCTTATTTAAATAACAAATTTACACAAATAAAACCAGGAACTTATATATTTTAATGGTTTTTTAACTTCCTTTAAAAGCCTATTCCTTACTGAGAAACCTCTTTCTTTCTTAATATGTTTTCATCTACTTTATAATTTATAATTAGTAAAAACAAAAATGACAAACGCAAAAAGACTAAAAAGAACAAAAATTCATTTATCGAAACTTTAAAGAATATTCATTTCCAATAATCAGGAAGATTCAAACAAAAAATAGAGATATGTTTCAAATATAACATTTCCAGAAAAAAAATATCGATATATTTGCATTTCAAATTTTATGTAAACTATGAAAAAAATTACTTTATTATCTATTTTATTCCTGAGTTTGAGTTCTTTTTCTATCTTCAAACCTTCTAACCGAAGCCTCTTATCCATTAAAAAAACCAAATATTTTTTGCAAGAAGATGAAAACATTCAGAAAGGAAAACAAATTTTTATAAAAAATCAATGCACCTTATGTCATAAAGAAAAGACAGAAGGTCTGGCGCCGGCTTTATCTGTTATCAATTCTTTTTATAAAGGAGATAAAGATAAATTAATCAAGTTTCTCAAAAGAGAATCAGACCCTATAGTAATGCCCGAGAGTTTCGGGATAATGGCTGCTAACCTTTTTAAAACAAAAAGAATGTCCGATGAAGACTTAAATGCTTTAGCCTCCTACATGCTAAGCATCAAATAATCAACTCATTCAGTCTTCTTTTATTTTATTGAAAAATTTTGCGCCGAATAATAAAAAAATAGTATCTTTGCAGCTCAAAAATAAATATTAACCGAAGGTCGGGAACCTTCACAAAACGAAACAGTTATGCCTGTAAAAATCAGATTACAAAGACACGGTAAAAAAGGTAAACCCTTTTACTGGATTGTAGCCGCAGATTCCAGAGTAAAAAGAGACGGTAAATTTCTTGAAAAATTGGGAACTTATAATCCCACAAAAGTACCTGCCGAAATTACATTGGATGTTGATACTGCCGTCAAATGGTTATTCAACGGAGCGCAACCTACCGATACGGCTCGTGCCATTCTTAAATATAAGGGTGCGATGTACAAAAAACACTTGTTGGTAGGAGTGAAAAAAGGTGCTTTCAGTGAAGAAGAAGCAGAAAAACGTTTCCAAGCTTGGCTCGAAGAAAAAGAAGCTAAAATCGCTGCTCATAAGAAAGAAGTAGAAGACAAAAAAGCTGCGGAAAAAGCTGAAAAACTTGAAAAAGAAAAGGCTATCAATCAAGCTCGTGCCGCCGCTCAAAAAGCAGCTAATCAAGCGGTAATTGAAGAAGCCGAAAAAGCTACCGAAGGAAATGAACCCGTTGATGCTGTTGAAGAAGCTTTGAATACAGAACAAAGTATTGACGAAGCTGCTGCACAAGCCGAGGGAAAAACTCCTGAAGAAAAAACTGAAGAATAAGTCTATTTTTTTTCAAATGAAAAAAGAAGACGCTTATTATTTGGGGAAAATCGTCAAAAAACACGGCATTAAAGGAGACCTCCTTGCCAAAATTGACACAGATGAACCCGAATTATATGAAAATATGGAATCCGTTTTCCTTGATATCAAAGGAAAATTGGTTCCATATTTTCTTAATCATTCCAGCCTCCACAAAGCCACTACTTTACGGCTCGATTTTGAAGATATAAACAATATAGAAGAAGCTGATGCACTGATCGGGAAAGAAATTTACCTTCCCATAAAAGACCTTCCGGAACTCTCGGGAAATAAATTCTACTTTCATGAAGTATTGAATTTTAAAGCGGTCGACCAAAAAGGAAATGAAATAGGAATCATCGAAAGCATTAATGACCGTACTCCCCAAGCCTATTTTGAAATAAAAAATCAAAAAGGACAAGAAATTCTTATTCCGGTAGCCGATAGATTTATCACGAAAGTAGATAGAGAAAATCAACAAATTATTTTTGATCTTCCCGAAGGTTATCTGGATGTTTATACCCGGTAATGAACTGCTTGCAAACATTTCGTTTTAAAAAATTTTCTGTTTGTCAGGATGGTGCTGCAATGAAAATAGGCACAGATGGCGTATTACTGGGTGCATGGAGCAATTGTAATAATGCCTTACGCATTCTGGATATAGGCACAGGCACGGGAGTGATTGCCCTAATGATGGCGCAGAGATTCCCAAATGCCGAAATTGAAGCAGTCGAGATAGAGGAACAAGCTAGCCAAACCGCACAAAAAAATTTTATAAACTCTCCATGGAAAGAACGTTTGACGGTTTTTTGTACGCCCATCCAAAAATATAAACCTTCTTATACTTATGATCTAATTGTCTGCAATCCGCCGTTTTTTGATGAAAAAGTAGCCGCAAAAGGCTTGGCCAGACAAACAGCCAGACAAACAGTTTTTCTTGACTTAGCCCAAATTTTTGGATTTGCCTCGAAATATTTATCTGAAACCGGCAATTTGTCAATAATTTTTCCGAAGTCCAAAGAAAAATATTTATGGAAAGAGGCAGCAAAATACAAGCTATTCCCAAGTCGAATTACAAATATAAGAGGTCGGTCCGGCTTGCCGGAAAAACGAATCTTAGTAGAATTAAAAAAAGAAAAAAACGAGCCTGTTATTACTTCTTTATGCATTGAAAAAGAAAGGCATATTTATACGGAATCATATATCAATTTAGTCAAAGATTTCTATTTAAAAATGTAAAAAACTTCTTTTTTCTTCTTTTTTAACTTTTATTTATTAGGGTCTAAGTCATTTTTATTGTATAATTGCATAGAAAATTTTACATTACATAATAAATATAGTATCTTTGCAAATTGAACTTTCCGTGGTGGCTGTGCCGGATTTAATCGGAAAGAAAAAACAAAAAACATTTATGAAAAAACTGATTATCATTCTATTAGCCTTTGCCTTTTTTTCCTCTTGCAGTGAGTACCAAAAAGTTTATAACGGTAAAGATGTCGAAGCGAAATATAAAATGGCTTGGAAAATGTTTGAACAAGGGAAATATCGTAAAGCAGACGAACTTTTTAATCAAGTAGATAAATACTATAAATTCAAACCGCAATACCAACGTTTGCTTTTTGCTCATGCGATGAGTTTATACAATATGAAACAATATTTATCAGCCGGAGAACTTTTCAGGAAATTCACACGACTCTTTCCTGAAAGCTCCAAAGCCGAGGAAGCTGATTTTTATATCGTAAAATCCTATTTTAATTTATCACCCAAATATTCCGTAGATCAAGCCTATACGGAAAGAGGCATACAAGAAATACAGCAATTTTTCAAAAAATATCCTTATTCCAAATACAAAAAGGAGGTCAATGAAATGAATGCCGAATTGACTCATAAAATCGAAAAAAAATATTTGGAAATCAGCAAACAATATTACAATCTGGGATATTACAAATCGGCTATAGTTTCTTTCAACAATTTCTTAATCGATTACCCGGGTTCCATTTACAAACCCGAAGCGCTTTTCTATCGCTATAAAGCTTCCGCTGACTTGGCTATAAATTCAGTAGAATCAAAAAAAGAAGACCGCTTGATGAAAGCCATCGGTTACTTTAAGAATTTTGAAAAAACATACAAGGATTCTCCTTTCTATAAAGAAGCACAAAAAATTTATGAGAAATTGGAAGCCGAACTAAAAAATAAAGCATCAAACGAGGTATAAAATTAATGATTATGACAGATTTAAAAAAAATCAAAGCTCCTTTAACAACCGAAACCTTTGATCGTAAAAAGATCAAGGAACCCACAGGAAATATCTATAAAGCCATTAAAATTATAGGAAAAAGAGCCGAGCAAATCAATTTGGAATTGAGAAAAGAACTAAAAGATAAACTAATGGCTTTTGAAACCGACCAAGAGACATTGGCTGAGATTTTTGAAAACAAAGAACAAATCGATATTTCAAAATTCTATGAAAGGTTGCCTAAACCTACTGCCATCGCTTTGCAAGAATGGTTAGAAGGAAAAATTTTCTGGAAAGAAATTTCAGACGAAGAATATCAATCCCTTAAAGAAAATAAATAATAATGCCCTTGAAAGGGAAAAAAATCATTCTCGGTATCAGCGGCGGAATAGCAGCCTATAAAATTCCTCTGTTGGTCCGTTTATTGAAAAAAAACGGAGCGGAAGTGCGGGTAATGACTACTCCTTCCGCTCTTGATTTTGTTACTCCCGTAACCCTCGCCACTCTTTCTCAAAATCCCGTAGCAACCGCCTTTATCAAAAAAGAAGGTGGTATGTGGAATAATCATGTAGAATGGGGAAACTGGGCGGATCTTATTCTCATTGCACCCGCCACTGCCAATACACTATCAAAAATGGCAAACGGACAGGCCGATAATTTTCTTTTGGCTGTTTATATGTCTGCCAAATGTCCGGTATATATAGCACCGGCAATGGATCTGGATATGTATGCTCATCCGGCTACTTTAAATAATTTAAAAAAACTTAAAAGTTACGGAAATAAAATTATTCCTGCTGTAAACGGGGAACTTGCCAGTGGCTTAACAGGACCGGGGCGAATGGAAGAACCCGAAAACCTGTTTGAAATTATACAAAAGCATTTTGAAAAAGGAAGCCTGTCCGGAAAAAAAGTTTTGGTCACTGCGGGCCCTACCTATGAAGCCATTGATCCCGTTCGTTTTATAGGCAATCATTCTTCCGGAAAAATGGGCATTGCCATCGCAGAAGAAGCAGCCAAACTAGGCGCCGATGTGCATTTGGTTTTAGGTCCTACTTCACTCACCCCTGATAATCCCGCTATCAAAATAACACGCGTCACTTCTGCCGAAGAAATGTTTGAGGCTGTAACAAAAGAATTTCCTACTGCTGATATTACGGTCATGAGTGCTGCCGTGGCAGACTTTACTCCACAAAAAAAAGCTACACACAAAATAAAAAAAGAAGGAGATACGTTAGAATTAGAACTGACCAAAACCAAAGATATTCTTTATGAATTGGGGAGGCAAAAAAAAGAAGATCAAATTTTGGTTGGTTTTGCCATGGAAACCCAAAACGAATTGGAAAATGCCCTAAAAAAATTGAAGAAAAAAAATCTGGATATGATTGTGTTGAATTCGTTAAATGAAAAAAATGCGGGCTTCAAGCATGACACTAATAAAGTAACAATCATCCATAAGGAGGGAAAAATTAAAAAATATCCTTTGAAATCAAAACGGGAAGTGGCAGAAGATCTATTTTATGAAATACTCACTCATTATGATGCATAAGTTTATATTGGTTCTTATTTTCTTTTCCTTTCAAACGGTTTTCTCGCAAGAATTTAATTGCAATGTGACCGTAGATGCCTCTGCTGTTAGAGGTTCTAATAAGCAAATGTTTAAAACCCTAGAGCAGTCAATAGAAAATTTAATCAATTCACATAAATGGACAGACCGGCGCTTTGCCCCACATGAAAAAATAAAATGCGATTTAATTCTCAACATAAAATCTTTTGACCCAAAAAGAAACAATATTGAATCGGAACTGTATTTTCGTTCCTATCGCCCCGTATATCATTCGGATTATGAAACCTTGTTATTGAATCTAATTGAGCAAGATTTTAAATTTACTTATAAAGAGTTTGAAAACATAGATTTTAATCCCGATTTCATCGATAATAATTTGACGGCTACCATTGCTTACTATCTCTATGTTGCTTTGGGACACGATCTGGATAGTTTTAAAGAAAACGGGGGGAATATCTACTTTAATAAAGCTGAAGAAATCCAAAAAAGTGCCGCTCAAAACAATATGCAAGGCTGGCAAGCAAAAAATAAAGGAAGCGGAAAAGGCGATCTAATTGAAGCATTGGTAAACCCTCGAAATCAATACTATCATCGAAGCATCTATACTTATCACCGCTGGGGATTGGATAAAATGGCAGATAATCCTAAATTAGGAAAATCCAACATCATTTCTGCTTTAAATTACCTTTCGAAATTAAAAACCAGCAGTGAAAATTCTTCTCTGCTAATCAAAATTTTCTTTGATGCCAAAGCCGAAGAAATCACCCAAATTTTTATGGAGGGTCCGGAAGTAAATATCAATTTTGTTGTCAATAAATTACAAAGCCTGGCTCCACAATACAGTCAAAAATGGGATGAAATAAAAAAATCTGCTAATACCAATCCGGTACGACCGGAAGTGAAGAAAATTCCGGCTGTGATTAAAGAAAAATAGCGTATTTTTATCCCCTAATTCATAATCCTATGAAACTTCATATTCTCGGTTGTCATTCGGCTACTCCGCGTAGCTTGGTTTTTCCTTCCTCTCAGGTTTTGGAAATCGATAATGAATTAATACTTATCGATGCCGGAGAAGGAATGCAAATACAATTGAGGAAATACAAACACAAATTCAACAAAATAAAGCATATTTTTATCTCCCACCTTCACGGAGACCACTTCTTTGGATTAGTAGGCTTTCTTTCCACTCTCCGTCTTTTGGGACGAGAAAAAGAACTTCACATCTATGCCCCGGTGGGTTTGAAGGAAATTATAGATCTGCAATTTAAAATTACACAAACGGATATTAATTATCCTTTGCATTTCCATGAATTAAGTGCCGGAGTGCCTGAAAGAATTTTGGAAACAGAAAAGTTTACGGTAGATACTATCCCTTTGAAACACCGGATTTATACCAACGGTTATCTTTTTAAGCAAAAAGAAAAACTACGTAAATTAAATATTGAGGAAATAAAAAAGCATCCGGAAATTGAAACTTGGGCCTATCATAACCTTAAAAAAGGAAAGGATTTTGTGAAAGAAAACGGTGAAATAATTCCAAATGATATCCTTACACTTCCACCGGAAAAACCCAAATCTTATGCCTATTGTTCGGATACTCTTTATACCCCGGATATTGTACCGCTGATAAAAGAGGTGGATTTGCTGTACCATGAGGCAACCTTTTTGGATAGCGAAAAAGAATTAGCAAAAAAAACCATGCATTCCACAGCCAAACAAGCCGCTGAAATTGCCAAACAAGCCAATGTAAAAAAATTGGTTTTAGGACATTTTTCTTCCCGCTATAAAGACGAAAATCAATTTAAGGAAGAAGCCAAAGAAATTTTTCCACAAGTAGATATTGCACAAGAAGGAAAGGTATTTGAAATTTAATGTAACTTTGTTTGACAGCATTTATAAATGGAAAAAGATTTAAGCAATTATAGAAAAGTATATCAACGGGATGCACTTGATGAAAAAACCACACCCGAAAATCCGATTGAATTATTTCAAAAATGGTTTTATGAAGCCGAACGGGAAGAGGATTGCGTGGAGGTGAATGCCATGAGTTTAGCTACTCACGGACTGGATGGTTTCCCAAAAATAAGGGTAGTTTTGTTAAAAAGATTTACTTGGGAAGGTTTTGTCTTTTATACCAATTATGAAAGTGAAAAAGGGCAAGCTATCGAAAAAAATCCCAAAGTGTCTCTGGCTTTTTTCTGGCCAAAAATGGAACGGCAAGTAAAAATTAAAGGAATTGCCGAAAAATTGCCCGAAAATCTTTCGGACGGTTATTTTGAAATGCGTCCACGCGGAAGCCAAATAGGTGCTTGGGCTTCTCCTCAAAGTAAAGTCATTCCCGATAAAAAATTTTTAGAAGAGAAATATAAAGAAGTAGAGAAAAAATTTGAGGGGCAAGAAGTCCCCAGGCCCCCTTTTTGGGGAGGTTATATAGTGAAACCGGTGGAAATAGAATTCTGGCAAGGACGTCCCAATCGTTTACATGATCGAATCCGTTATAAACTACAAGAAGACTATCAGTGGAAAAAAGAACGTTTGGGAAGTTAATTGGTAAGATTATTGTATATAAATTTATATTATGAAAAAAATATTATTGATACTATTGGTAGGATTAACAATGATTTCCTACGGACAAAAAAAAGAAAAGATAAAAGGGAACCGGGAAGTGCTTATCAAAAAGTTCTTACTTCCTGATTTTGAAGCTTTGAGGGTGGGCGAGAAATTCCAAATCGGCCTTAAAAAAAGCACGGATACAACACGTGTTATCATCGAAACAGATGATAATTTATTTGATGTAATTCATTTTAAAGTAGATGAAGGGATACTTTCTTTTTATACCACACAAGAAATTGTCAAGAAAAAAAGACTGAAAATTACTGTCTATATTCCAGATCATTTTCATAGCATTGAACTGATTGAAAAAGGAAAGGTGTATAATGAAGAAGATCTTTCATTGGAAGAGTTATCTATCAAAGCCTTTGATCGTGGAAAATCCGATTTGATTTTGGATATAAAAAAGAAATTGGCTATTAACGCAGGAAATAAAAGCCATCTAAAAATGGATGTTACTGCTCCCGTTGCTGAAATTTATATGGATGAATATGCTCAAACCGATTTAAAAGCCTCTTTTTCCCAATTAAGTCTTTCATTAAATGGTCATTCAGCCTTTAATATTCAAGGAAAAGCAAAAGATGCTGAAATTCGTCCCAATGACAAAGCCCAATACAAAGGCGAAAATTTCATAATCGAAAATGTTTCTTTAATTACCAAAGACAAAACAAAAACCCATATAAATGCCGGTAAAAAATTAGATCTTATTGCCCGTGGAGAAGCCGATGTTTATATTTATAACGAACCGGAAATAAATCTAAAAGCCTTTAAAGATCATGCCGTTCTTTATAAAAAATAATTTATTGTTTATATTTTTATTGAGTTCCTTTTTCCTCCGGGGGCAAGAAAAAAAACAAGATGATTTGATCCACATCATCTATGCCGATTATGCCACTACGAGTGAAAAATACCCCGGCAAGCAATTATTATCGGGGCACGTACAAATAGAACATAACAATGCTCTTCTTTTCTGTGATAAGGCTTTGGTGGATAAAAAAGAAAATAAAGCCATTGCAATAGGGAGTGTACGTTTGGTCCAAGGTGATAGTGTGGAAATGAAAGCTCATTATATTTCCTATGACGGAAAAAAAAGCTTTGCCAAAGCGATCGGGGATGTCTTTTTGAAAGATCCTCAAATGAGGCTTAAAACGGATACCTTGCTCTTTGACCGTAAAAAACAAGAAGCTTATTACACATCGGGAGGAATGATTCGTGATAGTGTCAACACATTAAAAAGCAAAATCGGCAGGTATTTTCTCGAAGAAAAAAAATTCCGTTTTATCAATAATGTACATATCGATAATCCCGAGTACCAATTGGATTCCTATCAACTGGATTATTTTACCGATTCAGGAATTTCCAACTTCTATGGCCCTACTAAAATTTATAATCCTCATAGTTATGTATATGCCGAAAAAGGACATTATGACAGTAAGAAAAAAATCTCTTGGTTTGTTAAAAATGCATTTATTAAAGACCGGCATACTACCATAAAAGGAGACAGTTTATATTATGACCAGCAAAAAAGTTATGCTAACGGAACTGGAAATATGGTGCTACATGATTCAATTAACAAAACTTGGATTTATAGTGACTACGGACAATACTGGGGAAACAAAGATTCTGTAGAGGTCACAAAAAAACCTTTATTAATTACTCTAACCGAAAAAGACACATTGTATAGCCGTGCCCAAAAATTTATTATGGCGGGTAAAAATAAAGAACGGGAAATATGGGCTTTCCACAAAGTGCGTTTCTTTTCCAATGAATTTTCGGGACGTAGTGATTCTATCTACCGGAACGATAGTTTGAAAATAATGAAAATGTTGAATAAACCTGTAGTGTGGAGTAAAAATAACCAGATAACAGGCGAGACGATTATCATTAAAAATGATAGTTTGAATAATGTCGATTCTCTATTGATTCCGAAAAACGTATTTATCATACAAAAAGATACGACAGGATACAATCAAATAAAAGGAAAAGAATTAAAAGGAAAAATTATCAATAAAAAATTGGACCATATTGATATCACTGGAAATACCGAGGTAATATTCTATTTTAGAGAAGACAATGGCAAACTCACCGGGATTGAAAAAAATAAGTCCAGCAGAATTTATATAGGTTTTAAAAACGGCGAAATTAACAAAACCCGTTTCTATCAAAAAGTGGATGGCATTATCTACCCTCCAAACGAATTAAAAGAAAAAAAACTGAAAGGCTTTTTATGGCGGGGAGAAGAACAGATCAAATCAAAAGAAGATATTCTGGAATATATTATCCCCGAATATAATGCTACTGTCCCTCAGAAAAAAACGGAAACCGAGGAGGAAAATATTATTCCTTTTGAGAAAGAAACAAATCAATAAGCAATCATTTTTTTTACAGCCTTCAATTTATCATTAGGCACTGTCAATGACAATACATAATGTTTGATTTTCCATTCTCCGTCCTCTTTCTTTACCAATACTCCCGAGCCGCGACATTGCCCCATCCATGTATTTAATAATTCGTCAAACCATGCAACGGCAGAATTTTCTCCCAAATAAACATTTCTACTAGTCGGGACAAACTTCCAGGCTTTCTTTTGTTTAAAAGGTTTTTTAGCGTAACGCATAAATTCCTTTTTACTCCATACTTCTGCACTATCGGTTCCTACAAATACTGCATCTTTATCAAGCAAATCAAAATAATGATCAAAATCCGATTCGGCAGCGTATTTATGCCATGAATCGAGGGTTTTATTCACTTCTTCAATAAATGCTTTTTTCTCTTTTTTTGTTTGTCCCTGCATTGAAAAACTCCATATTAAAATGGAGAAAAGCAAAATCCATTTGTAAATCATCGATTAAACATTTTGTTTTACAGCTTCTTTTCCGTATCGATAGGCATCAATATTCATTTGTACGATACGTTCTCCTTTACGAGCAAATAATTCTCTTATAACCTCTTCGATAAGTTCGTCTTCAAATGGAAGTAAATCCGAAGCGGCACCTATCAATACGATATTTGCAGCACGCATATTCCCGGCTTTCCTGGCTAATGATTTCCCATCTATAATCCGGTGGTTGGGAAACTTCTCAATTTGCTTTTTTAATTCCTCTTCATCGGGATAATTGGCAATATTTTTAAACGGATTGCTGTCTGTTATTAAAAAACCATCAGGTTTTAAATAGGGCAAATAACGCAATAATTCCATCGGTTCCACCGAAAGTATCATATCTGCTTTTCCAAAGGGAATTAAATCGGAATATACCGGTTGGTCGGAGATACGTACATGTGACTGTACCGCTCCTCCACGCTGACTCATGCCATGCACTTCCGATTGTTTTATATTGTATCCCGCTTTAAGCGCAGCGGTATCTAAAATAGCGGAAATAGTCAAAATTCCTTGACCTCCCACTCCTGATATAATGATGTCTTTTTTCATTTCTTAATAATTTGGAGTCAATGTATTAAATTTTCGAGCCAATTCTTTTTTATCATTGGACATAGTCACACAAGGACGTTGAGCGATAATTAGAGACACCCCGTCATAAGCCAATTCATCTTTGATAATTTCCACATTTTTATCATGATATTTTTTTAGAGGAATAATCACTTTAATATGTTCTTCTTCTACTCCCAATCCTTTGGCAATATCATATAAACGACCCATAGCAGCCGAAGGTTGTGCCCCTGTCATGGCTACCGCGGAATTATCGGAGATAATGACCGTTATGGGAGATTTTGCCCATACCGCACTTAGCAATCCGGTCATTCCCGAATGAGTGAATGTAGAATCTCCAATTACTGCAATGGAGGGAGAAACTCCCGCATCGGCAGCTCCTTTTGCCATGGGAATAGAAGCACCCATATCAATTAAGGTATCGATAGTGTCATAAGGTTCCAGTACTCCAAGGGAATAACAACCTATATCAGAAAATATACGGTTATCACCAATTTCAGGTATTATATCATTGAGCTCTTCATATAAATCGATATGGCCGCAACCTGGACATAATTGCGGAGGCCGGGAAGCTACAATTTGAGGAAGATCTTCATTGATTTTCTCTTCTAATCCGAGTGCATAAGCCACTATATTGGGATTTAATTCTCCCGTACGGGGAATATCTCCGGTAAGTCGGCCTCTTACTTTTTTTTCTCGTCCTAAAAAGTCACCTATCATTTCTTCAATAAAAGGATAACCGTCTTCCAGTACCAATATTTTTTCATTGCGGTCAAAAAGCTTGGCCACTTGTTTTCTCGGCAATGGATAATGAGAAATTTTCAGTAGATCAAAAGGAAGTTCTTCGGGATAATTTTCCAATAAATAATTAATGGCAATCCCCGAAGCTATAATCCCCATTTTTGAATTTTCACTTTCCCTATACTCATTCCAAGGAGATTCTTCGGCAATCTTTTCCAGTTCTTTTTGCTTGTCTATAAGATTTTTATATTGCTTTTTTGCAAAAGAAGGAATCAATGCAAAGCGTTTTGTGTCTTCGGGAAAATGTAAAGAATTTTCATTTAATCTTTCTTTCACTTCTACATTTGCACGGGAATGCGATAGACGGGTTACGGAACGAAACAAAACAGGGAGTTTTGTTTTCTCGGAGAGCTCAAAGGCATATCGCATCATATCATAGGCTTCCTGTTGATTGGAAGGCTCCAACACGGGCACCATGGCAAATTTTCCGTAAAAACGTGAATCCTGCTCGTTTTGAGAAGAATGCTGAGAAGGATCATCAGCCACAACGACTACCAATCCCCCATTGATTCCGGATATGGCCATATTGATAAATGCATCCGAAGCGACATTTAATCCTACATGTTTCATCGTCACAATGCTGCGTTTGCCGGCAAATGACATTCCTAAGGCTTCTTCCATTGCCACTTTTTCATTGGTAGCCCAATGAGCGACAATTTCTCTGTCGGGAAGATTCTTATTTCTTTCTATATATTCAATAATCTCGGTGGAAGGTGTACCGGGATAACCATAGGCTCCGGAAATCCCGGCATCTATGGCTCCTTGCCCGATAGCTTCATTACCCAATAATATTTTTTGCATAATTTATTTTTTTAAACCGTCTTATGCTTTAAAAATACAAAAAAGGAAGAGAAAATTGCTGTTTTATATCATAATTATAAAAAAACAGCCCTTTTTCAAGAGCTGCTTTTTGTTTCATAATACCTGTAATTATTATTGTAATATTAATTTTATTACATTGTTTTGATTTCCATACCGAACTCTGAGTAAATATATTCCTTTACTCATATGAGAAACACTAAACTGCTTTTCAAAACGGATATTTGATACAGGATATTCCTTCTGCCAAATTTCCCTTCCACTCAAATCAATCATACTAATATTTACCGGAACATTTCTTTCAGTAGTATCAAAGGATAATGTAAAACTCTCTTTTACCGGATTAGGCCATATATTTAAATCCGTTACAGATAAAGTGGAAATTCCTGCCGACGGGTTGGTTTCGCATAATTCCAGCGACCAGGAATTCAAAGTTCCGGCGTCAGCTTGTGCATTATCACTAACAAACAATTTCCATGTACCTTGTGCCTCTTCTCCATTAAAGTCACCCAATTTTCCCACCGGAATAATATGTCCTGTCAAACTCCCGCAGTTCAAAGCTTGTCCTTCATCATCAAAAGTAGCGATAATATTATGTTGATTATTACAATTATGATCATACAAAATCACTTCAGTTCCTTGAGGAGAAGTAAGTTTTAAATATAAGTCCCGTATGTAGGTATGGGTGATATTAACCGAAACATTTACATCAGACAAAGTAATATTATCAGGGATATTTATAGTACTCTCCACTCCGGCTGTATTATTGTCAGGTATTGCTACTGCCGTTTGATTAGAAAAAGTATTACAAGTGGTTTCGTAAGAACCAATCGTTATTTTTCCTTTTGCCAAATCAAAGAAATACCGCTCATGCCCCTTCACCATTAAGTAAGCTTCCGGCGTCTCTATACCTGTTGGGACGGTGATTGTTTCACTTCCGTCATTCGGCACATTCGCTACAAGAATTTGGTCAAAATGATTTCCTCCGTCCAGTGAGAGTAAAATATCCACGGTACCACAAGACACATTTCCTCCTGTCGTACCGGCCACATCCCAAGTTATGGTTTTAGTCTCTCCCGGCATCCATACTTCATCGGCTCCTTGAGAAGTTACACGAAAAGGACCTGTAGTATCATCTACTTGTACAGCCATAGTTGAATAGGGTGTTTGCCCTCCACCTGCATGGTTATCACGAACTGTAATCGCAAAATTCATAAACCGGGAAACACTAGGTAATACTTCCCATTGATTTCCATAATTTCCATTCAAAATATAGGGTAAAGAAGGAAAATAACGTATGGCTCTTTCTGTTGCCCAATATGAGCGAAACATCGGACCGGATACATTGGTAGATGCCGGTATATATGCATCTACATTAGAATCTGTTACGGCATCCATTTCTTCCCAAGCATAAGTCAGCGCATCTCCTTCATTGTCTGTGGCAGAAGCTATCAGCATAAAAGGAGTGGATTTCGGGATATATTTATTGGAATAATTGATATAGCTCACTACCGGTGCGGTATTTCCTATATCAATTTGCTGAGCACAATTCCCGGATCCCCAAGTGATATAATTGGTAATTTCATCAATACTAATTCTATGAAAATAGGCATCACTGCCTCCTTGTATATTTGGCGCGCATACACCGGCATAAGCCATTATGGTACTTCCACTTCCGGGCTCCACAGAAGTTGCCAAATTACGGTTTCCACCACATTTATTAGCAAAAGTATGGTTTGCATCAAAGGAATGGCCTACTTCATGTGCTACAAAATCAATATCGTAAGGATCGCCGATAGGATTATCCGAACCTGTTACCGAAGCAGCTTTTTGATTGTCTTTACAAATCACACCAAGTCCTGATAAGCCCCCACCGGGATAGGTAGTAAATAGATGTCCTCCGTCATAATTATTTACACCAATAGCATTATTAATAACCGTAGTATTTTTATTTAACATAGTTTGAATATTCGTATTGTCATATGGATCAGTATCCGGGTCAAGAAAAATCACATCGGTTTCTTGTGGCACCAATTGTAATTGGATTCCCAAATCCCTCTCATACACCGTATTCAGGCGATCAACGGTAACCGTTACCGCCGCTAATACCACCTCTTTTTTTTGTGCATCCGTAGCATTTGCATCAATCACTCCGGCATCTATAGCCAGTTGTATATGATATTGGGAATATTCTCCTGTTGTAGCAATGGCATATCGATATCTCCTCAAAACATTGTCTGAGGATCGGGTTTTGTAAAAAGTAGTAGAAGAGGGTGAGCTTTTATCCTCTGTAAAACATTTAAAAGAAGCTTTCTTTTTTAGGTCTTTTTGATCATAAACCATATAAATCCCCGTTTTTTTATCCAGCGGCTGGATTAAAAAAGGTTTTTTTCCATTCCTGAATATTTGGATATAAATCCCCCAATTGCTTACCACTATGCTCGCCTGTTCCAAATGATTATTACTATAAGCACGATAAGTTTTTAAATTGGGGTAAGCTTCGATTAATTCTTTACTTAAAGTCCCCGATTCATATACCTCAAAAGTTGTGAATGAGTTCTCTCCGTCAGGCAAATTGATTTTGACCGGAGTGTTTTTGGAAAAATTCTTTTTTGATTTTTGCAATTCCGAAAGAAAGGATTTTTCATCCAAACGATAGGTTTGGTAATTAACCGGCATTTCCTTTAAGACTTTCATTTTACGGCCATCCGCTCCGGTTATTTTTTGCCAAAACCGATTTTGTCCAAAACCGGAAAAACTAAGTAAAATTAAACTTAATAATAATATTTTTTTCATAATATTTGGATAATGAATAATTTACAAATGTATAAAAATAATTTAAGCAAAAATCGCGCCGTCTCTTATGACTAAAAGAATGTACGAAGAGGTTCGTTGTGTTTATCGTATTTGATATCACTCAGAATAGAAGATTTAATTCCGATAAAGAAATACCAGGATTTATAGGTGCCGATAGGACGCCAATTGAATCGCATTACCCAACTTTTCAAATCCCGCGTAAAATTTAAACTGGTAGGAATAACTCCTTTGTTGACAAAATCATACCCACTGGTTATTCCCACTTTCCAATTTTCGGTAAAAGCTATATCTCCATTTAATGATATCGTATTCCCAACAATAGATGGAACATCGATTGAAGAATATACCTTATTACGAAATCGGAAATCATAACTCACATTAAAATTCCATTTGATTGTGTTGCGATAGGCTTGATCAATTTCTATTTCCTTATTTTTAGCTTCTCCCTTTTCTCCTTTATCTTTTTCTTTTTTCTTTTTAAACGTATCATTATTAAAACGATAGGAAGTATTGAAACTGAAATTACTGAATCGTCCTAAACCTTGTCCTTGACTAATAGCTAGTTCTTTTTGGACTTTTGCATTTTCAATCGCATAAGGATCAAATTGTGAACGTAAATTAATTCGTAAACCCTTTGCAACTTCAAAACTAGAGGTTAAATTAAAAGGAGAAAGCCGCATAGAATCTCTGGTAAAATCATAAGAATTGCTAATATTCAAAAACCTTATTTTTTTATTTTTTCCGTCTTTGGTTTTGATTTTTGCTTCAAAATTCTGATTGAAACTAAGCATCAGAGATTTTTGCTCGATCAAGTTTGGCTTTCCGTAAAGGCCTTGATCAAATTGAGTATAATCGACAAAATCACCGTTTCCGTCTTCGTATTGATAAATATACCGACTGAATTTCGGATTGTAACGATAGGATAAACTTGGTGTAATGGTATGACGAATACCCATAATTTTTTTATTTTCTCCAAAAATATAGGTCCCATAAATATTGGTTGAAAAATTGGCCGAAATATCAATATTTCTATAATTTTTGAACCCCGTTTTTTCTTCGACTACCACCTCTCCTGCACCTTGATTGGCCAACGGGTCCCAATATTTATCTATATATTGTCCTTCCCAAACTTCCGTATAGCGGATTTGCGGTTTAAAATTTATATATTTTAATAATTTTACATCGGTAGAAACCGGCAAACTGTGCTTGGCTCCAATCTTCCTTCCATCCCACATTCCCGATGTAAATAATAAACTGTCAGTCGTTGAAATTTTATTTACGGCATCCATCCGGTAAGTAAAATTAATCTTTTGCAAAAAATTCTTTTTTTGACCGTTTTTGGAAAAAGGATAAATACGATGCACATTCACATTCAATTGAGGCAAAGTCAGATAAATCTTTTCTTCATTTACATTTTGATTATGATTCAAAGACAAATTAAAATCCAAAGGCAAGTGGGCAAATCGCTTCGAATAATTTACCGAAGAAGAAAGTTCGTTTCTCAATTGATTATCAATATTGGTGACAATATAATAATTATCCGAGTTGCGATAATACTTGCTACTCCCGAAATTCACATTGGCAGAAAAAGAAGAAAGCGGACTGCTTTTTTGATCAATGGAATGCGTCCATCGGATATTCCAATAAGATCTTTTTGAATAATCCGGTAATCCGATGGAAGATTGGATAGTATTCTCATAGTTAAAAGTAAAATTTCCATTAAATCTATACCTCTTTTTATATCGTGAAGCCACACGAAAAGCATAACTTCCATTTGTGTAAAAATCGGCTGTTGTACTTAAATCTGCATAGGGGCTCATCGCCCAATAAAATCCGCCGTTTTGTAAGGAATAACCTTTACGTGTATCGGCAAAAGTCGGGACTATAAAACCGGAAGACCTTTTATTGATTAAAGGAAAAAAGCCAAAAGGAATTATGAAAGGAGTCGGCACTTCTTCAATCCACATCTGCGTGGTCCCCACCACAATCTTCTTACCGGGGACAATTTTTCCTTTTTTTGCCAAAAAATAATATTCGGGGTTTCTAGGATCTTCGGAAGTAGTAAATTTTACATTGGAGACAAACATCACACTGTCATTGTATTTTTTTGTCACTTCACTGATCAAACTCATTTCTCCTTCTTTGGTAAAAGTATTCCATACCAAAGCTTTTTTTGTTTCAAAATTAAAACGGATACTGTCATTTTCTGTTTTTGTTCCTCCTTGAATAAAAACAGGGCGCTGGCTTAATTTTCCAACTGAATCTCTTATCCGTCCTGCATAGACTTCTTTCTTATTTTGATCGATATAAATAATCCCTGCTGTCAATTCAAAATCTTCATATTTAATTCGCGCTTTATTATAAAGAACAATAGAATTTTTCTCATGGTCAATTTCCATATAATCCTCAGCATAATGTTCCAGTTTGGAAGTTAAACTCCCTTTCGAAATAGTATCCTTTTTATTACCTGTGCTTTTTACAATACTATCTTTCTTGATTAAGGCGGAATCCTTTTGTAATTGAGGAATCTTTTTTTGAATCTCTTGTGTGCGATTTGACTTTTTTAAATCTCTATCATTCGGAGGAATAATTTGCGAAAACACCCATGCCGGAGACAAAAAAAATGCCCAAATAAAAACTCCCAAAGATATTTTGGTAAACAATTTGCTTATAGTATTTTTGTAAATTGACATACAGGTTTTTGAAAAGTCAAAAATAATTAAATTGAAACAATTTTATGCATAAAAATACAAAACATATTTTTGTCCGGTTACTTCTTGCAATAATCGTGCTATTTTTTTCTTCAACGGCTATTGCACAGCAGAAAAAATTTAAAGTAGTTATTGATGCGGGACACGGAGGAAAAGACTCAGGAAGTATAGGGACGGGAAAAATGAAGAAAAAAGAAAAAGATATTGCCCTTGCCGTCGCTTTATTGGTCAATCAAAAATTGAAAAACGACCCTCATATTCAACCAATATTAACGAGAAAATCCGATCGTTTTCTTGAATTATGGGAACGCGCGGAAATTGCCAATAAAAATAAAGCCGATTTATTTATTTCCATCCATTGCAATGCCAACAAAAGTCCGAAACCTAAAGGATCCGAAACTTTTGTGCTTGGGATTCATAGAAATAAAGACAATCTTAACGTAGCTAAAAAAGAAAACTCCGTAATCAAACTCGAAAAAAACAATCATTTAAAATACGAAGGCTTCGACCCCGATCATCCTGAATCTTTTATCGGACTTTCATTAATGCAAGAAGAGTTCCTCGATCAATCAATCTACATGGCATCTTTGATTCAAAAACAATATGAAAAATATGTAAAAAATATCAAAGACAGAAGCGTGCAACAAGCTGGTTTTGCCGTTTTACGATTGACTTATATGCCTAGCGTATTAACCGAAATAGGATTTTTGACCAATCCGCAAGAAGAAAAATTTTTGAATTCCAAAGCGGGACAAAATAAAATAGCACAGTCCATTGTCGATGCCGTAAAAGAATATTATCGCTTTATCAGGGCCAACTCGCAAGTTCCTGAGGTGGATACAAATACTACTGCCTCTGAAAATAATTCAGAAGTGATATTTAAAGTCCAATTGGCTGCTTCCTCAAAAAAAATTCCTTTAAAACCCGAAAATTTCAATGGTTTGACTGACTTGTCAATGACAAAAAACGGCCGTTGGTATAAATATTATACGGGGCATTCAAATGACATTCAAAAAATACGGCTAATTCAACGAGAAGCCCATAAAAAAAATTATGCTACGGCCTTTATCGTCGCTTTTAAAAACGGAAAACGAATCAGTTTACAAGAAGCATTAAAAAAATAAATCCGTATCTTTAACACCAAAATCACAGGCTCCATGATTAAAATCAACAGACAAACCAAAACGGGGATAATCGTAGTAATTTCTACTATTCTTTTCATTTGGGGATTAAATTATCTAAAAGGAAAGGATAT
>Ga0256835_1000690_pt1 | contig 23120 bp, 18 predicted proteins | sample PIR30metaG_FD_185972 | JGI IMG/M metagenome (GOLD analysis project Ga0256835, IMG submission 185972) | Hydrothermal vent microbial communities from East Pacific Rise, Pacific Ocean - PIR-30 | ecosystem: Environmental > Aquatic > Marine > Hydrothermal vents | place: Pacific Ocean: East Pacific...
TTAAAAGTTTTACGATTTTGTTCAAGTCCCTTGTGTTCTCCTCTGTCATAGCCTGCTCTATAAGTCTTTTGGATAGCTCTTTCTCAAGGGAATATTCATAATAGCCCTCTTTATTGTAAATATCCTTTCCAATATCCGATAAAAACTTTACTCCGGCACTTTCAAGAAGCTGACATGCAAGGGATGTCCCACTTCTCGGATGCCCTCCAACTATAACAGTCTTTCCTAATTTTTCGGGAGTAAGCTCATCCTTCTTTTTTTCCTCACTCATAATTACCTCCATTGACTTCCATCTTTATTTAAAGAAAGAGTATTATAACATAATAAATTTTCAATAGAAAATTCAAAAAGGGGTTAATTATTGATTAATTGTTTTTAAGCAACTGTTGTAACAATGTGAATATAATTCAAAAAATTGGATTTGAAAATCCAAAATTTTGGACTTTTGTTTAAACTGAAGTTTCAAAATGCTTAAAAATAAAAGGAAACTTTTGAATGGCATAAAATTTGATTTTTTGTTTTTGAAATGTTTGAAGGGAGGTGTATATGAAAAAGTTTACAACCTTTTTGGTTGTGCTTCTTTTAATTACCTTCTTTGTTGTTGCTCAGCAAAGAACAGGTAATATCTACGGTACGGTTGTGGATTCCAACGGAAAACCGCTACCGGGAGTAACTGTTACTTTAACAGGTTCTTTGATTGCTCCTATGACTACGATTACAACTGAAAAGGGGACATTCAGATTTCTTTCTCTTTCTCCTGCAAAAGATTATACTTTAAAAGCAGAACTTGAAGGATTTCAGACTGCTGTTAAGAAAAACATTATTGTGACAGTTGGTGCTAATGTTAGAGTGATTCTTAAAATGAAGATTGGTAAACTCAAAGAGGAAATAGTTGTTACGGCTGATGTTCCTGTTGTTGATACCAAAAGTGTTACTGTTTCAAAGAGTGTAACAAGGGATGAACTCCAATCTCTTCCCACGGCAAGGGACCCATGGGTTGTTCTTCAGATGGTTCCTTCGGTTGAATTGGATAGAGAAAACATTGGTGGTAATGAATCAGGGCAACAGTCGGGTTTTGTTGCAAAGGGTGCAAGTGGTTATAAAAATAATATTTATGCTATGGATGGTATAAATATTACTGACCCTGCTGCAATTGGAGCCTCTCCAACATATTATGACTTTGATGCTTTTGAAGAGATGAATGTTGTTACAGGTGGTGGTGATGTTACAGTGCAAACAGGAGGCATATTACTTAATTTGGTTACGAGAAGAGGTGGAAACAGAGTAAGCCTTGGTGGAAGATTCTATATGGAAGATGAAAAATTTCAGGCGGATAATATGAAACCCGAATATAAGGAAGAAGGACTTAAGGGAACCAATAAGATAAGGGACATAAGAGATTATGGTTTTAATTTTGGTTTTCCGATTATTAGGAACAAAGCATGGTGGTGGATGTCCTATGGTGTTCAGAATATTAAGACAACCACTATTTATGGTACGAATGATGATACTCTGTTAACAAACTATGCATTTAAGCTTAACTTACAGCTTGTTCCCAACAACAGACTTGAAGCATTGCTTCATGTTGGCTCCAAGAAAAAATGGGGAAGAGGTGCTTCATGGTCAAGGCCTGAAGGATACATGCAAAGCGGAAAATTTCACTTTGGTTCTCCTTTGTTAAAAATACAGGATGAGCAAATGATAGGGGATTCTCTTTTCTTATCGGCAAAATTTGCTTATGCTGATGCTGGTTTTGGCTTTGTACCTATGATTGATAAAAATCATGAGAAAATGGCTGTATGGGATATTGCGGAATCAAGATTTTACAATAGCTGGAATAGCTATCTTGTAAGCAGACCTGTTTATCAATATAACATTACAGCAACCTATTTTAAAGAAAATCTCTTAGGTGGAGATCATGAAATAAAGGTCGGTTTTGAGTACGGAGATAAGAATGCGGATACAAAATCTACTTACAATGGTAATGCTATACTTTACAGGGATTGGAATTATCCAGAGGTTGACATAACTGGTGATGGTTATCCTGATGTTGTTCCATGGCTTCAGGCTGTTAATTTCTGGAGAGGATATTATTCAAGCCTTCATGTTGATCACTATGCAGCTTATATTCAGGATAGAATTACCGCCGGCAAACTTACCATTCTTCTTGGTTTAAGGTTTGATAGGCAGATGCCTATGATTAATCCGTTTACCATTAAGGCTATGACAGATAAGGATGTCTGGCTTACTGTTGCTGATGAGTCGGTTTACAATGCTTTTGATAAACTTTTACCTGGTCTTGAGATTCCTGAGATTAAACCTGATTATAGGTGGAATTATCTCTCCCCGAGGATTGGTTTTACCTATGATCTCTTTGGTGATGGAAAGACGGTCTTAAAGCTCTCATTGGCAAAATATGGAGATGTAATGGGAGTCGGTTTAGCTAATATGTTCAGACCTTACGGAGTCGGTGGGTGGTTCTGGATGTACTGGGTTGACAATGGTGATGGTAAAATTCAGCTTAATGAACTTTACTGGAGAGATCTAAATTATCAGATGTACAAAGTTTTTGATGATAGCGGTAGTTTCATAGGAAACTGGCAGACAGGATACTGGATGGGAATGTGGGGCGGATTTGATCCTCAAAACCCACAGAAATATACGGAGCCTCAAAATTACTACAGTGATGCAGCTGCAAGTTCTACCAATACCTATGAACTTCTTCTATCAATTGAAAAAGAGATTATAAAAGATCTGGGGGTAGCCATAGATTTTACATTCAGGAAATATGATAATTTTAAATGGTCTGTTGCTTATGATCCAAAGACAGGGTATAAGAGGACTGCTGATGATTATATGATTGCAGGGTATGTACCGGATGAGATAAATGGAATCAGCACTGGTGATGCTGCCGGAAGGCCCTGGTATGTATTAAAACCGAGTGCACCTAAGTTAGATTATTCATATCAGGATGTAAGGCCCAATAGATACAATACATATTGGGGAATTGATTTTGTGGTGACCAAGAGGTTTTCCAATAACTGGATGTTTAATGGATCCTTTACATATCAAGATCAGAAACGACATTATGGAGAGGGTAGCTATCTTGATCCTACAAATATCTGGGCATATGACGGACATGTTTATGCTCCTAAACTTGGTGGTGCAAGTGGTAAAATTTCTCAGTATATCTTTTCAAAGTGGTTACTTAAGATGTCGTGGATGTACAGATTCCCACTTGATATAGATATCGCAGGAACATTCAGAGCAAGAGAGGGGCATATGATTCCTCACGGTTTTACTATTGTGGATCCTTCTCTTCCCACTCCTTATAGTAAGTCACATTATATAGTAATGTATCCTGTTGAGCATGATAAACTTCCTACATTCTGGAATGTTGATATGAGAATTCAGAAGATGTTCAGAGCAGGGGAAAACGGAAGAGTTTACCTGATGGTTGATATCTTTAATGTATTTAACAATTCTATTATAAACAGAAGATACGATGCTTATCTCGGAAGGTATGATGTCATTTCTAAAAAGCTTTCTCCGAACAGAACGAACTATATGCTCAATGAGATTGTTAACCCGAGGGTGGTAAGATTTGGTATTAGATTCCAGTATTAATTGCTGAAAAATAATTACAGAGCCCCCCTGTTTGACAGGGGGGCTCTGTTTTTTTTAAAATAAAATATGAAAATAGAGCGCTTGGAAAAAGGATTCTGGTTGGTAGTTATCTTATTTTTTACTTTAAATTTTGGCTTTTCTCAGGCTTATAGTGGTAAAGCGAAAATTCGCGGATTTGTGTATGATGAGAATGGAAAACCTCTGGAAGGGGTTAAGGTTAAATTGTTTTCAATAAAAGCGAATGATGGTTTTGAAAAGAAAACTGACAAAAAGGGGGAGTGGAAAGCTTTCTGGGTAATCGGAGGACAATGGCATGCTGACTTTTTCAAGCCGGGATACGAACCAAAGAAAATCTCTTTTAGTGTAAGAGAAGATGGTAAAATTTTAAAAATAGAAATAAAGTTGAAGAAGATGGAAGGAGTTGTTTTAACCAGTGATCTTTTAAAAGAACTGGATGAAGGCAATAAGCTTTTTGAAGAGGGTAGATATGATGAAGCCATAAAAAAATATAATGAAATATTAAAGAAGAACCCGGAAGCATATGTAATTTACTATAGTATTGGAAACTGTTATTTTCAAAAAAAAGAATATGAAAAAGCCATAGAGTTTTATAAAAAAGTTCTGGAAAAGAATCCTGAATACGATAAAGCATTAATAGGAATGGGAAATTGTTATATTAACAGCGGGAAAAAGGAAGAAGCTCTTACCTGGTATAATAAGGTTGACCCCCAAAAGATAGATAATGCGGTTATTTTATATAATATTGGGGTGATATATTATAATAATATGGAAAATGAGAAAGCCATAAAATATTTTGAACAAGCAATAAAGGTAAACCCAAATTTTGCTGATAGCTATTATCAGCTCGGGTTGCTGTATATAGGGCTTAATAAAATGAAAAAAGGAATAGAGCTTTTAAAAAAGTACATTGAAATTGCTCCAGAAACAAATAATGCTAAAACAGCTAAGCAGATTATTAAAACTCTGGAAAAATCATCCTGAAATTCATTGTATATTGATGAAAAATAAAGATGAAAAAGAATAAGCCTATCCTTTTAATTGTGATTTTTTTACTTTTTTTGAGTAATGGTTTTTCAAAAAATAATATTTATAAAAATTTATCACCTAAATATAAAAAATGGTTGGATTTGGTACATTATCATATTACAGATACGGAAAGAAAAGTTTTTCTGCAGTTAAAAAGTGACAAAGAGAGGGATTCATTTATAGAGATATTCTGGAAACAGAGGGACCCAACACCCGGAACTCCGAGAAATGAATTTAAAGAAAAGTTGGAAAAGAGATTTAAGTATGTGAATAAATATTTTAAATCTTCCCGCCCCGGCTGGATGACTGACAGGGGAAGGATATACATGATTTTAGGAAAACCTTCAAGTGTGGAGCATGTGGATGAACTTGGTCTCTATCCAATGCAAATCTGGAATTATTATGGAATGGAAAAATATGGTCTTACTTCACATTTTAGGATAGTTTTTTATAGACGAAAGGGAATAGGAGAATTTAAGCTTTATGATCCGGCAAGTGATGGTCCCATGGCTTTGGTGGTTAGAAATTATGAAGCCTTAAATAAAATTAAGGATGAATTTGATAATTTTAAAGTTTACAAATACATTAAGGAAATTGCCCCTTCCATAGCTGAAGCTGCTATAACATTAATTCCCAATGAAATACCTTTTAATTATTCTCCGGATTTAAGGAGTTCCATATTACTCTCAAAAATAAGTGAAGTACCTTATAAAGAGGTGGATTTAAGCTATGCAACGAGTTTCTTGAATTTGAAGGGAATTGTAAAAGTTGATTATTCTATGAATTATATAGCCTCTTATAATTCAATTTCTGTTTATAAGGATCCAATTACAAATATAAATTATCTTTACTTTAGCATCTCTCCCAAAAGAGTTTCTCTTGATTTTAATGAAGAAACAGGTAAATACTTCTGTGTTTTTAAATTAAGTGTGGTAATAAGAAAAGGTGGTAAGCAGATATTCAGCTACAATAAAACATATCCTCTTTATTTTACAAAGGAGGAGGTAAAAAGTAGGGTTAAGAGGGGAATAGCTATAAAGGATTTTATTCCAATAATTAAAGGTAGGTATGATGTTACTATTTTAATCCAAAATGCGGTTAATAAAGAGTTTTCCTATTTTGAAAAGCTGATAGATATTGAAAGTGCAGGGAAAAAATACATCTGGGGACCTCTGGTCTCCTACAAAATAAAAAAATCCTCGGGTTTGTATCTTTTTCCGTATAAGGTAAATAATTATTTTGTGGATATTGATCCTAAGAATATTTTTTCGGTAAATGATAGAATTTTTGTCTCTTTTTGTATAGAAAAGCCTGAATTTAAAGATTATCATGTTTCATTGGTGTTAAAAAATAAGTTAGGATATTCGGAATATTTTAAAGAGTATAAAGATTTTTTATTAAAGAATAATGGAAACTGTTTTATAAAAGAGGTTGAAAATCCAGGGCCGGGTTCTTATTTTGTAAAGGTTTCTGTATTAAAGGGGAAAATTCCTATGTCTGTTTCAGAAAAAGATTTTATAGTATCTCCCATGGGTTCTGTTGTTCATCCTATGTCTGCTTATAAATTGCTGTCTCAAAAAAATTCTTTTATTCAATTTTTTACTCTCGGATCACAGTATCAGAAAACAGGAAATTATGAGAAAGCAAAATTGATGTATGAGAAAGCACTTTCATTGAATCAGAAATATATTCCGATAATTAAATCTTTAAGCAGAGTGTATTTACAACTGAAGAATTATGAGAAAGCTCTGGAAATCTCTGAATTGTTAAAAGATAAGAAAAAATATGAGTTTGATTATTTTGCTTTAAAAGGGGAAATTTTTTATTACAAAGGAAATATTGATGAAGCTTTAAAATATTTAATTAAAGCAAATAAAATTTATAATAGTGATTTCAGAGTAATAAATCTTATAGGCCTTTCTTTTTTGAAAGAGGGAAATTGTAAAGAAGCTCTGAAAAGTTTCAGGGCATCTCTCGCTCTAAATAAGAATCAACCTATGGTTAGGGATCTTCTTAATAGATGCAATAAAATTCTGAAGAGAAAAAAAGAAAAAAATACCAATTAGGTTTATTTTTCAATAATCTACTCCGGATTTTAAAATGAAAGAAATTCTTTTGACAAAAACATCGTAACACGATATAATCTATATACGATATTTTGGAGGAAAAAATGGGTATCGGAGAAAAGATTTCTCATATAACTTTTTTGTTTCATTTTCCGATTAAGGTAGGAGAGGTTAATTCTGAAAGGGTTCATAGTATAAGGCAGTATCATCTTTTAAGATTGCTGAAAGAGGCAGAAGCACTTGATGTTAAAACGATTTCAAAAAGGCTCGGGCAGGCACAGAATACCAGCTCAGAGATGGTTTGGAGAATGGTTGAAAAGGGATTACTCATTTCAGAACGGGATCCTGATGACAGAAGAAGAACAATTGTTAAATTAACGGAAAAGGGTAGGGAGGAACTATTTAAAATGGAAAAAGAGATTGATAATGCTTTTGAAGCCTTTTGCGAAAGATTTTTGTCTGATGATGATAAAGAGAAATTTTACAGATGCTCAGATGAACTTTTTAATCTTGCAAAAAAGGTGATAAAAAGATTGGAGGGGAAATGAAGAGAAAAATTTTAGCTTATTTTTTTATTTTTAATTTTTTTGTCGTTTTATCTTTTTCTTTAACCTATAAGGAGGCTTTGAATATAGCTTTTGAGAAAAACCCTGATCTTAAAAGTATGAAGGAAGCTGTTAAAGAGGCTGAGTTCAATATAAAAAAGAGTAGTTCTCTCTTCCTTCCCACTTTGGATATAAATGGCCGGTATACGAGAATAGGTGTTATTCCTGAGTTTGAGATACCGGGAATGGGAAGCTTTAAGTTTGGCACTCCCAATAATTATGATTTCAGATTAACATCTCAATATCTTCTTTTTGACTGGAATAGGAGAAAGAATATTAAAAGGATTTCTGAAAAGGGAAAGGAGCTAAAAGAGAATAGCTATATTTCAATGAGAAAAAGAGTTGCCTATACAATTGCTGCACTCTTTTATACTTATGATATTTTAAAAGAGAGTAAAGTGATTTTTGAGGAGAATTTGGAAACTTTAAGAGCCCATCTTAAAATTGTCAAAAAAAGGTATGATGCGGGTCTTGTCTCCTCCTATGATGTTCTTTCCACTAAAGTCCAGATTTCAAAGGTGGAGGCTCAACTCATAGATTTTGAAAAAGGATTGGAAAATTTGAAAGTTTCCTTAAAGCAAATTTTAGGTATTGATAAGGAAGTGAATTTTGAAGGCTCTTTAGAGCTTCCTAAAATTGGTTTTGAGCTTTCGGAATTGTTGAAAATGTCTCTTGATAACAGAGAGGAGCTTAAAAGCCTTATGCTTCAGAAATCTTTGATTGATTTGAATATTAAAATTGCAAAAACTTCACTTATGCCTCAATTAGCATTACAGGCAAATTATCAGCTTAGGAATGGAATGCTTCCCGATGTTGATGAGATGAGGAGCAATTGGAATATTAATTTGCTCTTAAGTTTCAGAGTTTTCGATGGATTTAACTCAAAGTATGAAAGAAAAATCCTTGAGACTCAGAAAAAAGAGATTGAATTTAAGATAAAGTCAATAACAAAGAGTATTAAAGCGGATTTGGAAAAAGCCATTATTAATATTGAATCATTAAAAAAGAGTTTGAAAAAAGAAAAGGAAAAATTAAAACTTGCAGAGGAAGCTTACAGTACTGTTTTAAAAGCTTACAGAGAAGGTGCAGTATCAAACATAGATGTTTTAAATGCGAACTCAAACTTAAAATTTGCAAAACTTTCTGTTCTTAAAATAAAAAATCAGATATTACAGGAAAAGCTTAAAATTTTTAATATTATTGGCTTTGAATTTTGGAGGGCAAAATGAAGAAAAATATCTTTTATTTTATAGTGTTTTTTCTTATTTTTAATCTGAGTCTTTTTTCAAAGATGAGAGTTGAAGCAGAAAAGGTGATTAAAAAGGAAATTTCAGAGACATACAGATTTCAAGGAAGTTTTTCTATTGAAAAGAATGTTAATGTTTTTCCTAAAATAAGGGGAGTTCTTATAAAATTGTTTGTTAAAAATGATTCGAGGGTTAAAAAGGGAGATATAATAGCTCTGGTAAAAAGGGATGATCCGGGGTATAAATTCAAACCAAATAGGATAACAGCTCCTATTTCAGGTGTTGTTTCAAGAATAAATGCTTACGAAGGCACAAGGATAAATCCTCAAAGCCCTCTTTTAGTTATTTCTTCTTATAATCCTATTATTCTTAATGTAAATATTCCGGAGTATGTTTTTTACAGGATTAAGATAGGGACTAAAGTTACCATAAATATTAATGGGATTGAGAAACCTTATTCAGGTATCGTTTATACAAAGGAGAATGCAGGTGATCCGAAGACAAAGCTTCCTGTTCTAAAAATAAAGGTGAAAAACCCGGAATATAAGATAGTACCATCCGTTCTCGGAGAGGCTGTGATAGAGCTTGGCAAAAGGGAACTTGTCCTTGCTCCTGCGGACGCTGTCTTTTCTTCTGACAATGGCTATTTTGTTTGGAAGATAGAGGATGGAAGAGCTTTTAAAAAGTATGTAAAGGTGGGTGAACTTTATGGAAAATACTTTGAAATAAAAGAGGGAGTTTCAGAGGGAGATTTGCTTGTGACTTTCGGAGCTGAAAAATTGAGAGATGGTGAAGAAGTCATTTTCTAAGTAAGGAGGCAAGATGAATTTATCCACTTTATCAATAAAAAGGTATGTTGCTACATACCTGATTTTTTTAACCCTTGTGTTTTTGGGTTTTTATTTTAGCTCTCAAATGAATGTTAGCTATTATCCTGATTTTTCAGCACCTGTTTTAATAGTAATGACTCCTTATCGCTCTGCTACTCCCCTTCAGGTTGAGCAAAATGTTACAAAGGTCATTGAAAAGGCAATATCTTCTTCAAAGGGAATAGATGAGATAGAGTCCACAAGTTCGGATGGGTTTTCCCTTATCCTAATCAGATTAAAGTGGGAGGCGGATTTAAAGGAGAGTAAGGAGAGCATAAGGGAGAATATAAACTTTATTATGGCTCAACTTCCGAGAGAAGCCGGAACTCCGACTATTTATGAGGTCCAGAGCCTTATTCCTCCTCCGATGGAAATCGCTTTTTCTTCTGATAGGATGAATGATGTGGAGCTTAAAAAATTCATTAAGGATAAGCTCCTTATTTACTTTCAAAAGTTAAAGGATGTTGGCTATGTGGAACTTTTGGGTGGAAGGGAAAAGTATGTTTCAATTAGAGTTAATAAGAAAAGGATGGAAAAATACGGGCTCAGTGTTTCAAGGCTTGTCAGGCTTTTAAGTGGAGATAATATTGATTATCCTCTCGGATTTTACAAAACAGGAAATAAAGAGTTTCTTTTAAGATTAAATGCAAAATTCAGCTCCCCTGAAGATATTGCGGAAAAAGTCATTATGTTTGCGGGAACAAGGGCTGTTAGAATAAAAGATATTGCCTCTGTTAATTTTAAGATAAGAAGTGCTGATTCCATTTATAGGGTTAATGGAAGCAGAAGCATTGTTCTCTCTTTGAGAAAAAAAAGCAAGGGTAATTCTGTTAATCTTTGCAGAGATGCAAAAGAGGTCGTGAAAGACTTAAAGAAGATGTATCCATTTATAAATTTTAAGGTTATTAAGGATGAGTCCAACTTTATTAATAAATCAATGAAAACAGTTTTAAACAATGCTCTTTACGGTGGTCTTCTGGCTGCTTTTATTATATTCATATTTTTAGGGGATTTAAGAAGCACACTTATAATTGCTGTCTCAATTCCATCGGCAATTATTTCGTCCTTTGTTCTTATGAAAATTTTTAATCTCAGTATTAATACGATATCACTCGGTGGTCTTGCTCTGGCGGTGGGGATGGTTGTTGATGCATCAATTGTTGTGATTGAGAATATCTCAAGAAATCTTGAACTTTCGGAGAAAAAGGATTTCGGACTTTTTGCAAAAGCTTCAAAAGAGGTAACCTCCGCGGTAATTGCTTCTATTTTAACCTCAATTGTTGTTTTCCTTCCTCTTGCATTTTTAAAGGGACTTGCATCGGTTCTTTTGGGAGAGTTAGCTTTGACAGTTGTCTTCTCCCTTGTATTTTCCGGAATAGTTTCCCTCTCACTAATTCCCACTTTAAGTTATCATTTTATGGGTAAGCAAAAGAGGAGGGTGTTTTTTGAACTTTTCAAAAGAGGGTTCTCTGAAGTAGAAAAAGTTTACGCTAAGTTTCTTAATTATCTGATAGAAAAAAAGAGAAGAGCTGTTTTTACTCTTTTTGTGTTTTTTATTATTTTTGTACTCTCTTTGATTCCCCTGAAAAAAATAGATTTTATTATGCTTCCTAAGGTTGATCAGGGAGAGTATAAGGTTGAGCTTTATTTTCCTGTGGGAACTTCTGTTGAGACAACCGAATCTTTTGTATCAGAGGTAGAGAAAGCAATAAAATCTAAATTCCAATTTATAGATAATGTGAGTACTACAATAGGTAAAGGTAGTCTTTTCGGGGAAAAGGTCTCAAATCAGGCTTTTATTTTTGTAAGATTGAAGGATAATTCAAAGAGGCCTCATATATCGGATTATGTGAAAAAAACTTCCATCTTGTTAAAAGAAATGAATATTCCAGGGCTTATCAATTATAAGGTAAAACAGATTGAGCCTACCGAGGGAATGGTAAGACCAGCGGTTGATGTTAATGTTTATGGGGATAATTTGAAAAAATTAAGAGAGATTGCTGAAAATCTTGTGGATAAATTTGGAAAAATAAAAGGTGTTCAAAATCTTGATATTTCAATAAAACCTGGAAAACAGGAATTGTCTTTTATACCTGATAGGGAAAAACTTGCCTTTTATAATTATTCTCCTCTCTTTCTGGCGCAGGATCTTAAAGCTGAGTATGATGAACTCAAAGTGGGAAAGGTAAATATTGGAGATGAAACCTATGATTTAAGTGTGATAACCGATTCTTTAAAACCCTCTCCTTCAAAATTATATGTCTCGCCGCTGCCAAACCTGTCTCTTCCCTTGAAGCTTTTTTCTTCATACCAGCTCAAAGAAACTTCTCTTCAAATAAAAAGATTTAATTTTCAGAGATTTGTGGAGATTAAGGGAGATCTTATAGGTGGTAGTCAAAGGGAATTAAAAAAGAAGATAGATAAGATAATTTCAAATACAAAAGTACCAATGGGATACAGGATTTCTCAAAGGGGAGCTACAAAGGCAATAGTTGATTCATTCAAAACCCTCGGAATAGCTCTTATGATTGCAATATTTCTGGTGTATGTTGTTATGGCAAGTCAATTTAACTCATTTTTGCAACCCTTTATAATATCTTTCACTATTCCTCTTGCGATGATAGGAATTTTCTGGGGGCTTTTTCTTACTGAGACTCCCCTGAGTATGAACTCCTTTTTGGGAGGGATTGTTCTTGCCGGAATTGTTGTTAATAATGGAATATTGCTTATAGATTTTATAAATCAAAAGCTTGAAACTGGAATGGGTTTTAAAGAGGCTATTGTGGAAGGTTCAAAACTTAGAATCAGGCCTATTATGATGACAGCATTTACGACTATCTTGGGAATGCTCCCTCTTGCAATAAGCAGGTCAATCGGAAGTGAGTCTCTTTCTCCTCTTGCGATTGCGGTTATTTTCGGGCTTTTTACCTCTACAATTGCAACTCCTCTGGTTATACCATCTCTTTATCTTTTATTGGTTAAAAATAAAAACAAATGAAATCGTAGTAAAAAAATAATAATTTTATACTTGACATTTTTTTGAAGATTTAATAAATTATAGGCATTAAGGTGAAAGGGAGCAATCTTTTTTAGTCAAAATGAATAGAAGAGGAAATAAAAAATTATTTTTTCTTTTTTTATTTGTGATGTGGGCTATTTTTAATACTATGGGTATTTCGGAAGATTGCATGATTGGTTCGTATTTTATTAAAAATTTTTCTCCGAAAGACTATCATGCGAAACTTCAGAATTGGAGTATAATTCAGGATAAAAGAGGTGTTGTTTATATTGCGAATAATAGTGGAATAATAGAATATAATGGGACAGATTTTAATTTGATAAAAACGGACACAATAGCAAGAGCTCTTGATGTGGATAACAAAGGAACTGTTTATGTGGGGATAATAGGGGATATCGGATATCTGGAGTATGATGAAAAAGGCCAGGCTAAATTTAAATCTTTAAAAGAATTCCTGCCTGAGAAAGAGAGAGAATTTAATGATATTTTTGATGTTTTATCAACATCTTTTGGTGTTTATTTTATTTTGGCAGATAGAATCTTTTGGTACAAAGGTGACGGAAAATTCAATATTATAAAATTTAATCTGATTTCACGAGCACATGTGTTCGATGATATTATATTTTTGCAAAGTAAAAAAGGTATTTTTGCATTGTACAAGAATAAAATTTATTCAATCCCCTATACGAATTCTTTTACTTATAGGAATATGGGTACAATTCAAATAATTCCAAATAAAGGGAAGAAAGTTTTTATTATAACTGAGAAAAAGGGTATTTTTATTTATAATCTTTTACCACTCCTTAAAAAAATAAGAAAGAATCATAATAAAGGGTTGAAAAATTTCAGAAATAAACAGATTCTTATAAAGGTAAAGAGTAATGCTGAAAAGTATTTAAGAAGAAACAGATTGTATACTGGTGTTAAGATAAGAGATGATCTTTATGCAATAGCTCTTTATGAGTCAAAATTCTTATTTATAAATGAAAAAGGTGAATTATTAAGAGTTTGTAATGAAGAGATGGGTCTTCAAAATGAGGTGGTTCTTGGATTCTTTGTTGATAGAGAAAAAAATTTATGGCTTGCTTTGAATAAAGGTTTCTCATATGTTGAAATTAATTCTCCATTTACCTTTTTTGATAAAAGGAATGGTTTGAAAAATGTTGCCAATGATATTCTCTTAAATGAACACACCATGTATGTAAGTGCAATGGACGGTGTTTTTTATCTTGATTTGTGCGGAAAAAGAGAGGAAAGAAGGGATGTTTTTAAGAAGATAAAAAACAGCGGCTCAGTATCTTTTAGTTTATTAGGGATAAAAAATCAGATTTTTTATACAGGAGATAAAGGTTTATACCATATAGTAAAACATAGGTCTTTTAAAGTGGCCGGAGATAAGTTCTACTATTGTGCCGGTATGTCAAGAAAAATGCCGAATACTATTTTTGTAGGCTCTATGAATGGGTTGGAGGCATTTATTTTTCATAAGAATAATTGGTTAAGTGGAAATTTTAAAAACCCTGAGAAATATTCTTTTAATAGAATCAGGTCAATAGTTAGAGGTATAATTGAGGATAGAGACGGAAATTTATGGTTTTCCACTGAGAAGAGCGGTGTTGGGTATCTAAAGTTTAGAAAGGACGGGGATATTAGGTATTTTGAGTATTATAATTTTGGAAAAAAAGATGGTCTTCCTTCAGATATCTCAAATCTGGTTTTTTTCATAGACGGAGAAATATGGGTGTTAGGGAATGATTATAATATTTATAAGAAAAATGAAAAAATTAAAAATGGCCGGAAAGTAATATTTTTTGAGAAATATAATAGAGTAAATAGTTTTTTAAAAAAAGGAAATGAAATAGGAACTCTTTATGAAGATCGGTTGGGGAATGTCTGGATTGGTCAGAAAGGAAATTTCTTATGTCTGAAAAAAGACAAGAAAGGAAAGTTTTATAAAGTTGGTAATTATTTAAAAGAAATAAATGAAACTTTTTTGAAAGTTCAAAGAAGAAATAATTATTTGTGGATATCAACTACAGAAGGCATTTACAGGTTAAATTTGGATATTAAAAGGAATCTGAATTTAAAACTCAGCACTTTAATTACGAGAGTTATTATAAATAACAGAGAAAATTATTTTTTCGGAACTTTTTTTAAGGGGGAGAGAAGAAATATTCCTATTTTTGAACAAACCCCATCTCTAACACCGATTCTTCCTTATAAAAAAAATTCTCTTTATTTTGAATTTTCTTTACCTTTTTATACTCACAAAGAGGGGAACAGGTATAGCTATAAACTTGAAGGTTATGATAAAGAATGGAGCGAATGGGTAGGTTTTACAAAAAAAGAGTATACAAATCTTCCTCCGGGGGATTATATTTTTAGAGTAAAAGCAAAAAATATTTTTGGTATTGTGGCAAAGGAAGCAAGTTTTAAGTTCACAATTTTACCTCCCTGGTATATGACATGGTATGCTTATATCTTTTATATTATAATGGGTGCTTTTTTTGTATATCTTATTTTGCTTTTTAATAATAAAAGACATTTGAGAGCAAAGGAAAAACTTGAACGGATTATCAAAGAAAGGACAGTTGAAATAGAAAGACAGAAAAAGAAACTTGAAGAACTCGCAACACAGGATAGTTTAACCGGAGTTTTCAACAAAAGAAAGTTTAATGAGGTTTTTAATCATGAATGGAAAAGAGCAGAGAGAAACGGGAGGTACATTGGTATTTTGATGGTGGATGTTGATTTTTTTAAGCAGTACAATGATACTTATGGCCATCAGGCTGGTGATGAGGCTCTAAGAAAAGTAGCGCATGCAATTAAATCTGTTGTTAAAAGACCTGCGGATTTTGTTGCAAGATATGGCGGTGAGGAGTTTATTGTATTGCTTCCCGAAACAGACCCCGAGGGAGTGAAAGCTGTCGGGGAAAAGATAAGAAGAGCAGTGGAAAATCTTAAAATTCCCCATGAAAAATCAACCGTTTCCGAATATCTTACTGTAAGCGTTGGTGCAATTTCAGTTATTCCAAGAAAAGATTTTCTGTTCTCTCTTTTGATAAAAGCTGCTGATGATGCTCTTTATGAATCCAAGAGAAATGGAAGAAACCGAGTTTCTTACAAGGATGAATTGTGATTTTAGAGGGGTTTTGACTTGTTATTTCTTGAATGATATGATATCATAGCTTACAAAAATTTCAGGAGGAAAAATTGAGTATTACAAAAGAGGTGAAAAGCAAATTGATTGATGAATTTAAAATTAATGAAAAGGATACAGGTTCAGCTGAGGTGCAGATTGCGATTTTAACTGAAAGAATTAAAAATTTATCAGAGCATTTTAAAGTTCACAGAAAAGATATTCATTCCAAAAGGGGCTTTATGGCTCTTATTAATAGAAGAAAAAGACTATTAAGTTATTTGAAAAGAAAAGACTTTGATAAATACCAGGAAATTATTAAAAAGCTTGGATTAAGAAAGTAAGAAGAGGTATAAATGAGTAAAAAGTATACCCTTGAAATAGGGGGGGGGAGTTTAAGTATTGAAATCGGTAAAGTTGCCACACAGGCAAATGGCTCTGCGTGGATTGAATACGGTGAAACTGTAATTTTGGCTACTGCCACTCGAAGCAAAAAGGAAAGGGAGGACATAGATTTTCTTCCACTACTTGTGGATTACAGGGAACACACATTTGCAGCCGGACGATTTCCCGGAGGATTTTTTAAGAGAGAAGGCAAACCTTCCGAAAGAGAAATCTTGGTTAGTCGTTTGATAGATAGACCGCTAAGGCCTCTGTTTCCTGAAAACTATCACTTTGACACTCAAATTGTGGTGAATGTCCTATCCTATGATCTTGAGAATGACCCTGATGTTCTTGGAATTACAGGCGCTTCAGCCGCTCTTTATCTTTCTGATATACCTTTCTTTGACCCTGTGGCTGGAGTAAGAGTGGGTATGATAAATGGAGAGTTCATAATAAACCCGAGAGCATCGGAACTTGAAAAGAGTAAACTTAATCTGGTAGTTGCAGGAACAGAGGATGCGATTGTGATGGTTGAGAGTATAGCTTATGAGCTTCCGGAGGAGGATATTTTAAATGCACTTGATTTTGCTCATGAGCATATTAAAAAACTTATACAGGCACAAAAAGCTCTTTTTGAAGAGATTAAACCCGAAAAGATGGAAGTTGTGGATCCTTATCCACTAACTGATGAGCTTTTAAAAGAAGTTGAGAATAAAATAGGGCAAAAGTTAATAGATGCTTTTTATGTTGAAGGAAAGCTCAATAGTGAAAGAGCTATGGAATCAGTTAAAGAAGAACTTTTATCAGAAGTGGATGAAGAGGAAGAAAAGGAAAAGTATATTCTTTATAATAAAGCTTTTCATGAGCTAAAACAGAGACTTTTAAGGGATGAAATCCTTACTAAAAAGAAAAGACCTGATGGAAGGAGTTTTGATGAGGTAAGACCTCTCAGTATAGAAGTTGGTGTTTTACCAAGAACTCACGGAAGTGCGATTTTTAAAAGAGGAGAAACACAGGCACTTGTGACTGCAACTTTAGGCTCCTTTGAGGATGTACAGATTATTGATAATCTTGTTGATGAGGATGTTTCAAAAAGATTTATGGTTCATTATAATTTTCCGCCTTTTTCTGTTGGAGAAGTTTCACCTTTAAGAGGTCCTGGACGAAGGGAAATAGGGCATGGAAACCTTGCTGAAAGAGCCCTTCTCCCATCAATTCCAGATGAATCAATCTTCCCCTATACCATAAGGGTTGTTTCTGAAATTCTGGAATCAAATGGTTCTTCATCTATGGCAACTGTTTGCGGAGGGTGTCTTGCGCTAATGGATGCAGGTGTTCCTGTGAAAATGCCAATAGCTGGTGTTGCTATGGGACTTATAAAAGAGGGAGATAATTATGCAATATTAACTGATATTGCCGGGCTTGAAGACCATTATGGAGATATGGACTTTAAAGTAGCAGGTTCTGAAAAGGGGATAACAGCTCTTCAAATGGATATTAAGATAAAAGGGATTTCAAGAGAAATTATGAAAGAAGCTCTTGCTCAGGCAAAAGAGGGGAGATTATTTATATTAAACAAAATGCTTGAAGTTATTCCAAAACCCAGACCTGAACTTTCCAAATGGGCGCCTCGAATCTCTGTGTTTAATATAAGGAGTGATAAAATAGGTGATGTTATAGGACCCGGGGGTAAAATTATAAAATCAATTATTAATGAGACCGGGGCTAAAATAAATATTGAACAGGATGGAAAGGTAACAGTAGTTGCACCGAACGAAGAATCACAAAAAGAAGCAATTAAGAGAATAACAGAGTTTGCTGAAGTTCCTGAGATGGGGAAGGTTTACGAGGGTAAAATAACACGCATAGAAAATTATGGAATGTTTGTTGAAATTTTACCGGGAACTCTCGGTCTTGTTCATATTTCAGAAATTGCTGATGCGAATATAAGGGATATTCATCAATATTTTAAAATCGGAGATGTGGTAAAAGTTAAAATAATAGGGATAGATGATACTGGAAAGGTAAGATTGAGTAGGAAGGTAATTGATGGAAGCTTACCACCTCAGGTAGAGGGATACAAATATAATCCCCATAGAAATGATAGACCTCGTGATAGATACAATAGAAGGGACAATGATTATCATCACAAAAAGAAATTTCACAGATAATGAAAAAAAATATAGGGATAACCTATATTGAAATTTTAATAGTAGTTGTTATAGTTTCAATTCTTTCTTTATCAGCAATTCCGGTGGTTGAGAATACTATAAAGAGAGAAAAAGAACTTGAATTAAAAAGAGCTTTGAGAATGATAAGAACTGCCATAGATGAATATAAAAAAGCGGCGGATCAAAAGCTTTTTGAATACGATGAAGATACCTATGGATACCCGCCTGACCTTGAGACTCTTGTTAAAGGGGTTAAGACTAAGAACGGAAAAGTGTTAAAATTTTTAAGAAGAATACCAAAAGATCCGATGACTGAAGATGGAGAATGGGGATTGAGATCATATCAGGATGATTTTGATTCTAATGTGTGGGGGGGAGAGAATGTTTATGATGTTTATTCTAAGTCTGAAGAAAAAGCTTTAGATGGAACCCATTATAATGAGTGGTGAAAAGGGATTTACTTTAATAGAGTTACTTGTTGTACTAACTATTATCGGAATTCTTATTACAGTAGGAGTTCCATATTATAAAAATTCTGTGATTAAATCAAAAGAGAGTGTTTTAAGGGAAAATCTTTTTATTATGAGGAAAATGATTCAGCAGTTTAAATTGGATAAAAAGAGGTATCCTAAATCTTTGGAAGAATTGGTTGAGAATAAGTACCTCAGAGCCATCCCTTTTGATCCTATAACAAACTCTGACAAAACCTGGAAAGTTAAAAGAGAAGAGCCTCCCGAGACAGGTGCTTACTATGAAGAGGATCTTGGAATAGTGGATGTTTTTTCAGGCTCTGAGAAAAAGTCACCTATAACCGGCAAACCTTATAATGAATATTAACTTTAAGATTAGAAAAGGGAAAATTAAAGATCTTGAAATTATAGTTGATAATAATATTAAAATGGCGGAGGAGACCGAAGGAAAAAGACTTGATTATAGTACAGTCAGAAATGGTGTGGAGAATGCTTTAAAAGATCCAGAAAAAGGGGAGTATTATGTGGTTGAAAAAAATGGAAAAATTATAGGACAGCTTATGATTACAAAAGAGTGGAGCGATTGGAGGAATTGCTATTTTCTGTGGATTCAGAGTGTTTACACTTTACCGGAGTTCAGGGGAAAAGGAATATTTTCAAGTTTATTTAAATATATAGAACAAATTGCAAAAGAAAACTTTTGTTGCGGGTTAAGGCTTTATGTTGACAGGCACAATAAAAAAGCTCTCGATGTTTACAAAAGGTTGGGAATGGTTGTATCTGATTATCTATTTATAGAAAAAGAATTTTAATCATTCACAGTAATTTTTGAATATTTTGCCTTTATAGAAAATTTAATTTTATTATTAGGATTTCCAAAGATTCCCTTAAAAATATTTTCATTCTCATTTGTTATTTTAAGAAAATTTGAGTTAAGGGTGCTGTCAATTGCTTCTACCACAAAGAATACTCCGCTTTTATCATTTATTCTGATAAAGATAGGCGTGTCAATAAGATCTATGGATAAATTATTTTTTAGTTTGTCTATTTCAAGATTTACATCTCCGGATTCCTCTTTAATAAAACCACCATTTGTTTTGAATGATAGGGTATTGTACTTTCCTGTGGAATCTATCTTTTCAACACTTCCAGATATTTTGTTGTTTTTACCTGTAATTTTGCAATTCTTTATATTTTCGCATTTTACCCCATTCTCCTTGCCAATTAAAATCAGAGTTTTTCCGTTTGAAGGGAATATTCTTGAATAACTTGTTTCAACTTTTGCTACAGAAAAATTTTTAATGAAAATTTTATCACTGTATCTATTTTTTAAATAGATGTCCCCTTCGATATTTGTTAAGTAAACAGGAGTGTATTTTGTTATAATTGAAACACTTCCATATACATCCTTGGCATAGATGCTTTCTCCGAATTTTGTGTTTATTTTCAGGTCTTTTTTAATGTTTTCTGTATGGATTTTAGAGTATCTGGTATTTATTTCAGCATCACCTTTAATATTACTAACTGATATTTTCCCATAGGCAGTATCTATTTTTACAGAGTTTGAATTCTTTATTGAAATATTTGAGTAAATCTCTTTTATTTGAATATCTCCTCCGCCTGAGATTGTTTCTTCTCCATTCATGTTTGATATTTCTAAGTTGAGGTGTTCAGGAGATTCTATCATTATTTTAGCATTGGAGATTGCCCCGGAATTTGTTGAAAGTTCTATTTTTGAACCATTTCTTTTCAAGAGTTTTAGTTCGCTTAAATTATTCCCTTTTATTCTTATCTTTGTCTCAGGTAAGGAGTCATCCCTTTTGAAAATTATTTTGCTTCTCACCGCTTTGATTTTTATGGAATTAATGTTTTTGATATTAAATGTCTTTTCTTCATCATATTTTATATCTTCTGATGCTCTTTCGCCTTCAATGTTTGATATTATCTCCTCTTTTACAATTTCCGCTTTGTATGTAATTTCATAATAAAAGATTGCAAGAACAATTAAAAATATGGCTAATCCTAAATTATTATTCTTCCTCCGCATTTTCGGTTTCCTCCATTTTATTATGGTTAATTATTTCATTTTTTGCTGAAAAATAATCATAAAGAGCTTTTCCTCCGAAGTAAATTAAAATCAATGGCCAGAATTTCAGAATTTTTCCTATGCTTATGTCAACTCCTAAATTTCTAAGAAGAAAAATAGTTCCTATAACTAATAAAACAACACCCCAAAATAATGAATCAGTTCTTTTCCTCATTTTTATCCTCCTTTAAATAATTATAGATTATTTTTATTCCTATTATAATTAAAGCCAATGGCCAGTAAAGCCTTACAGTTTTCCAGCTTATGATGTCAAGATTAATGAAAAGAAAAAGAAAACCAAAGAATAAAACAATACCTGCAAGAATAGGGTCAGAATCACTTTTTATATTTTCAACTATCTCTTTTCCCTTTTCTATAGCTTCTGGTTTGTTACTATTGCTATTTAAAGCAACTTTATAGCTATCAATGATTGTATACAGATAAAAACCGGTGAACGCGAGAGCTACAAAAACTTCTTCAAATTCAGGCAGATTTGAGTCCAACAGGTAGATAAAGAATACAAAAATTCCCATAAAGGAGAGTCCTTTTAAAAATTCTCCATTATAAATTGCTCCTAAGCCGGGAACGAATGAGAGAAGTAAGGCTGCTGCTGGTGATTTTTCTCTGTTTTTATTTCCCATTTTTTATCCTCCTTATTTTTTTTATTCTCTTTATTGATTAGATCCTTTATTACTTCTTCTTTTTTTGTATCAAACATAAAAACAAATAAATCCTTTGCTGAATCTATCTTTTCAAGGTAAAACTCAAGTTTGGATTTAGCTTTGTATGTATAGTAGGAAAAATTAGCAGACAGAGGTTTTACTGAGTAAAATAGAAAACCAATTAGAATTAGAATAATTGAGAGTGTAGTGGAGAGAGAGAGACGGGGAAAAGTAAGAAAGCTAATTATACTCTCTAAAATTGATTCTTTTTCCGCTTCCTCTTCGGAAAATAGTCTTTCCATTATTTTTTTATTTAGATTTTCCGGAACCTTTCTTATTCTTAAGGCTCCGAAAGTTTCATTAAGAAGTAATTGTTCTTTGTAAAATTCTTTCAGAGAACCATCCTTTTCAGCTAATTTTTCCGCTTCTTTGAACTTTTTTTCTTCAATAAGTTCTAAAATCTTAATTTTTAAATTTTTTTTCATTGTTTCCTCCCTTGAAGGGATTTGATTATTTCAGCTAATTTTATTCTAACTCTGCTTATTCTTGACTTAACTGTGCCTATAGGTATGCTGAGAATCTCTGCTATTTCATCATAAGAAAAACCTTCTATTTCTCTTAGAATGATTAACTCTTTTTCATCTTCGTCTAATCGGTTAATTCCTTTCCATACGAGATCTTTTGTGGAAAAGTCAGGATCCCATTTGGGAATAAGATAGTCTTTGTCTTCAATAATGTTTATATTCTTATTTTTCCTATAATTATCAATACAATAATTTCTTGCTATTGTGTAAAGATACTTTTCAAAATCATTCTTATTTCCTTTAACCTTATTAATACTTTTAAACATTCTAAAAAACACCTCCTGTGTTGCTTCTTCGGCAAATTGCCTGCTTCCTGAAAAATTCAGGGTATATGAATAAATCCTTGAAGAATATTGTTCTACAATCATTTCCCATGCCCATTTTTCATTTCTCTCCAATCCTTCATATATTTTATTAAACTCCATATTCATATAACGAATCCCCTCTCAATTTTGTTCCATTAAAAAGATTTAATAAAAGATTGACAAAAAAAGGCATAGAATTTATTATAAAATATGCTGTTTAAATACACAAATAAATTTTATTTGAAAGTGGGCTTTATTTTTGTTCTACTTTTGCTAGGGAGCTTTATTTTCGGAGAAGTTAAAAATAAAGATAGGGTTATTTACAGAGGTTTTTACTCAAGGTTAACAACAAGTTTTTTGAACCTGGAAAGTGAGATTAAATTCAATTGTTACAGCAGACTTGTTTCATATCAAACTTTTAAATCAGTTATTCCTGATATCTCTTATAAATGGGATGTGGAAAAAGGGGGAAAGCTATTCATTTTTCATTTGAGAAGTAAGGTTTATTTTCACGATGGTAGCTTGCTGAGAGCGGAGGATGTAAAAAAATCATTGGAGTATAGATTGAAAAGGGGAAGTTTTTTGTTTTTGGGTAATGATGTCATAGTAGGCCAAAAGGAATTTTTTGATGGTAAAGCGGATAATATAAAGGGTATAAGATGCTTGTCCGATAGAATAATAAGTATTGAATTGAGAAGAAATTATCCTTTTTTCCTGAGGGCACTTGCAACACTTAATTTCCCTATAATTAAGTTTAAAAATGGTAAAATTATAGGAACCGGACCTTATATTCTTAAAAATAAGGAGAATGGGTATAATAACCGTCTGAGAAAGGCCGT
>Ga0256835_1000691_pt1 | contig 23109 bp, 22 predicted proteins | sample PIR30metaG_FD_185972 | JGI IMG/M metagenome (GOLD analysis project Ga0256835, IMG submission 185972) | Hydrothermal vent microbial communities from East Pacific Rise, Pacific Ocean - PIR-30 | ecosystem: Environmental > Aquatic > Marine > Hydrothermal vents | place: Pacific Ocean: East Pacific...
AGGATCCTCTTTTACCACGTACCACGCACTACCAACCACGCACCAACTCACGCGGGAGTAGCTCAGTTGGTAGAGCGTCTGCTTGCCATGCAGAAGGTCGCGGGTTCGAGTCCCGTCTCCCGCTCCAGGAAGAGCCCCCGGGCTAGCCCCGGGGGCTTTTTCTTTTAGCCTGGAGGGGATGGCGGAGCTTCTGCCCCTGCCCGAGCCCCGGTCCCGGGGTCCCTTGAGTCTGGAAGAAGCGCTCGGTCGCCGGCGTTCGCGGCGGGCGTTCCTCGAGGCCCCGCTCACGCTTTCCCAGGTGGCCCAGCTGCTCTGGGCGGCCCAGGGGGTGACCCACCCCGAGGGCTACCGCACCGCCCCCTCGGCCGGGGCCACCTATCCCCTGGAGCTCTTTCTGCTCGCCGACCGGGTGGCCGGACTGGCCCCCGGGGCCTATCGCTACCGGCCCGGCGCCCACGCGCTCGAGGCCTGGCACCCAGGCCGGCTCCTCCCCGCGGTCTACCAGGCCGCGCTTCGGCAGGACTGCCTGGCCCAGGCGGCCGCGGTCTTCGTTTTCGCCGCCGAGCCTGCCCGCACCGAGCGGCGTTACGGCCCCATGGCCGGGCGCTACGTTTGGGTCGAGGTCGGGCACGCGGCTCAGAATCTCTTGCTCGAGGCCACCGCGCTCGGGATCGGCGCGGTGCCGGTGGGGGCCTTCGACGAGGGGGAGTTGGCCGCGGCGCTCGGGCTTCCCCCTGCCTGGCCGCCTTTGTACCTGGTGCCGGTGGGGCGGCCGCGCTAGACTCGTTCCCAGCGGGATACGGCCATGGCTTGCAGGACGATGCGGCGGCCGTCCTCGCTGATCAGGTCGTAGTAGGTGTCGAGCATGCCGTTGTCGTAGTCGTCGTAGACGCGGACGCCGTAGACGAGGTAATACCGGCCCGCCTGGGGGTCGCGGAGGCGGTCGCCGGGGCGGAGGTTTTGGGCTTCGTCGCCGAGGTAGTTCGCCATGGCCCTTTAGTCTACCCTTTCTTCCCGAAAGCTCTGTAAGGCGGCGGGGATTTGGGCGGGGGGGAGCACGCCCTGGTAGCGGTCTTTTCCGCCGCCCCCCTTGGCGCCGAGGGCTTTGAGCCTTTCGAAGGCGGCATCGAGGTCGAGTTCGGAGGCGGGGTGCTTGCCCAGCACGAAGCGGGCCTTTTCGCCTTCCGGCGCGACCAGCAGGAAGGCCGCGCCGGGCCGCTCGGCGAGGCGTTTGGCGAGCTCACCGAGGGCGATGGCGGGCACCTCGGCGGCGACGTGGGTCCCCGGGAGGGATTCGTAGAGGAGGCCGGCGAGGGTGCGCTCGGCCTCGATCAAGCGGCCCTTGGTCTCGAAGAGTTCGCGCTCGAGCTTTTCCACCCGCTGGGGCACCTCCAAGGGGCGGCTTGCGAACTTGAGGGCGAGCGTTTTGAGCGCCTCGTGCTTTTTGAGGTAATCCTCGAGCGCCTCCCAGCCGGCGGTGGCGTAGACCCTCGTCGTGTGCTTCTTGAAGCGCTCGAAGCCAAGCACCTTGATCGGGCCCGCCTCGGCGGCACTCCGGAGGTGGGTGCCGCCGCAGGGGGCCAGGTCCCAATCCTCGATCTCGACGACGCGCACCGTGCCCCGCACCTTGGGCAGCCGGCGAAGCGGCAAAAGCGGCACCCGCGCCTCCTCGACGAAAAAGGCGCGTACCGGCAGGTTGGCGTAAACCGCCCAGTTGGCCAGCGCCTCGGCCTCCTTGACCACGGCCTCGTCCGGGGTCATGTCGAAGTCGATGGTGATCACCGGGTTTTTCAGGCTCACCGCCACCGTGTTCCACTTGCCGGCGCGAAGGAAGGCCTGGGAGAGGATGTGCTGGGCGGTGTGGCGCTGCATGTGGCGGTAGCGGCGGGCCCAGTCGATCTCGCCCTCGACCACCGCACCCTCCTCGAGGGGGCGGTCGGTGAGGTGGAGGACCAGTTCGCCGTGCTTTTCGTTCTCGTAGACGTCGAGCACCCGGGCCTCCCCCAGGCGGCCGGTGTCGTGGGGCTGGCCGCCCGAGGTGGGGTAGAAGAGGGTCTGGTCGAGCCGGACCTCGTAGTGCCTGCCCTTGGGGCGGACCTCGAGGACCCGGGCCTCAAAGCGCTTGGCGTAAGGGTCTTCCCAGAAGAGCCGCTTGGTCACGCCCCTGAGCTTAGCGCCTTTTTCCCCTTCTCGGTGAGGCGGTAGACGGGGGGCAGGGTGGCGGCCGGTTTTCCGGCGGCGGGACAGAGCCTTTTCAGGCTGCAGACTTGGCAGGCGGTGGTGCAGGTCTCGCTTTCGGGATGGGCGCGGCCAATGTAGCCGGCGGCCTCGAGCCGCTCGAGCAGCAGGCGCGTGGTGGCCTCCTCCACCCCCAGCGCCCGGGTCAGCTGGGCCAGGGTGCGGGGGCGGGTGAGCAGGGCGAGCAGTTTTCGGGTCATGGCAGGAGTCGGCTCGCCAGCAAGGCCGCGAGGTAGGCCACCGTGAGCTGGTAGGCCACGCTGAAGGCGGCCCAGCGGCGCCCCAGCTCCTGGGCGAGGGCGGCCAGGGTGGCGACGCAGGGGGTGTAGAGCAGGACGAAGACCAGGTAGCCGAGGGCCCCCCGGGGGGTGAGGACCTGGCTCAAGGGAGCCGCCAGGGCGGGGGCGCTTCCGCCCGCCTCGAGGCCGAGCCGGGGCAGCCCGAAGAGCGCGAAGAGGGCGCCGAAGGTCTCTTTCAGGGCCGCGAGGAAGGCCAGGGCGAGGTCGTGGAGCCCGGCCAGGAGGCCGAGCCCGGCGGCGGGCTCGGCGCCGAGGAAGCTCACCGCCAACGCCCCCACCACCACCTCCTTGGCGACGAAGCCAGGGATCAGGGCGCCGACCAGCCGCCAGTCGGAGAAGCCAAGCGGCTCGAACAGGATTGAAAGGGTTTGGGCGACCCGGGCATAAAGGCTCTCCTCGAGCGGGCCCGGAGGCAGGTGCAAGAGCGCCCAGATCAGCACCATCGCGATCAGGATCGGGCCGGTGGCGCCTTGGACGAAGTCCCGCGTGCGCACCCGGGCCTGGGCCAAAAGGACCCGAAGGGGCGGCCAGCGGTAGGGGGGAAGCTCCATCACCCCGCTTGCAGGCTCGGTCTGGGCCACCTTCCCCACCAGCCAGGCGGTGAAAAGGCCGAAGAAGAGGCCCAGGAGGTAGAGGCCGAAGACGACGTAGGTGGCGCGTTCGGGAAAGAAGACGGCGGCGAAGAGGGCGAAGACCGGCAGCCGGGCGCTGCAGGCCATGAAGGGGATGGCCAGCGCGGTCTTCAGCCGCTCGCCGAAGGACTCGAGGGTGCGGGTGGCGTAGATCGCCGGCACGTTGCAGCCGAACCCCAAGACCAGCGGAATGAAGGCGCGGCCGGAGAGGCCGACGGCGTGCATCAGCCGGTCGGTGAGGAAGGCCGAGCGGGCCAGGAAGCCGCTGGTTTCCAAAAACCCCATCGCCAGGTAGAGGAAGAAGAGCACCGGGGTGAAGGCGAGCACCGTGCCCACCCCGGCGACGAGGGCGCCGGTGAAGAACGAGGCGAGCAGCGGAGGCAGGGGAAGGGCCTGGGTCCAGCCCGCGAGCACCTCCTGCACCCGGCCGATGAAGGTCACCCAGGGGGCGGAGAAGAGAAAGGTGAAGCGGAAGACGAAGAGCATCCCGAGGAAAAAGAGGACCGGGCCCAGCACCGGGTGGAGGACCAGCCGGTCGATCCGGTCGGTCAGGGTGGGGCGGGGGTTATGGCCTTTGAGGGCGCGCTTGAAGAGCTCGCGGGCGCGGGCGAAGACGGCCCCGGTGAGCTCCAGGTAGGGGTCGAGGCCGAGCTCAAAGAGCGCGGCGCGGGCAAAGCGGGCCGCCTCCCGGGCCTCTTCCGGCGCCGGCAGGTCCTCGCCGGCGAGCAAAAGCGCCGCCCTTGCCCGCCTTGCGGGGCCCTCGAGGTGGGCCTCGATGGCCCGAAGGGCTCGCTCGAGGGCGGGCGGGTAGGCGAGCGAGGACCTCGGCACCGCGGCGCGGTCGAGGGCGGCCTTGAGCGCTTTGATCCCCTCGCCGCGGCTCGCCACCACCGGGACCACCGGCACCCCGAGCTCGGCCTCGAGGGCCCCGGGGTCGAGCCGGTAGCCCTTGGCCCGGGCCTCGTCCATCAGGTTGAGGGCCACCACCGTGGGCAGGCCGAGCTCGCCGGCCTCGAGCAAAAGCGGCAGGCTGCGTTCGAGGTTGCCGGCGTCCAGCACCACGAGGAGCACCTCCGGCGGGTCCTCGAGGAGCGAACGGACGGCGATCTTCTCTTCCGGGGTGGTGGCGAGCAGGCTGTAGGCGCCGGGGAGGTCGACGTAGGTGCGTTCCCCTTCCCGGGCCAAAAGCCGCTCCACCGTCGTCCCCGGCCAGTTCCCTACCTGCAGCTGGGCGCCGGCGAGGGCGTTGATCAGGGTGGACTTGCCGGTGTTGGGGTTGCCCAGGAGGGCGACGCGCCGGGCGCTCATCGCTCGTCCTCGAGTACCACGCCGGCGGCCTCGTGCTTCCTGAGCGCGACGAAGCTCTCGCCCACCCGGACCTCGAGGGGGTCGCCCAGCGGGGCCCGGCGCAAAAGGCGCACCCGGGCTCCCGGGCGGAGGCCCAGGGCGAAAAGCCGCCGGAGCAGCCCCTTGGGGGCGCTCACCCGCTGGATCCGCCCTTCCTCGCCGGGGGAGAGCTCGTCGAGCCGCCGCATCGCCCGGATTGTAGGCCGGACGAGGTAAATCCGTCAATACCGGTCGGTTTTCTTGGTTTTAAGAATGACAATGGTTCGTAGGAAGGGGCGCGGCCCGGGCCGCGCCCCTGGCCTAAAAGACGTAGCGGAGGCCGAGGCTGAGTTCGCCGTTGTCCCGCCAGACGCCGAACTCGCTGGTCCCCTTGCCGTAGAGGAAGGAGAGCGAGGCCCGGGCCTCGAGGCCCTCCGCTAGCCGGTAGCGCACCCGCGGCAGCAGCACCCCCGAGCCGTCGCTGAGGTTTTGCACCCAGGCGCCCTCCAGGGTGAGCGACTCGTTGGCCTCGTAGTAGGCGGAGAGGGCGAGGTGGTGGGTCCAGCCCGGGGCCTTGGCGTAGCGGCCGTGGTAGAGGAGGAGCACGGTGGGGCCGTCGGGGAAGGGATGCTCCAGCTCCAGGACACCCTCGAAGTAGGAGTCCTGGACCAGCGGGTTTTGCCCCTCGAGGTCGCCGGTGAGGCCCAGGGCGGCCTCGATCCGGGCGATGAACCCGCCCTCGATCTCGGGAAGCGAGAAGCCGAAGGTCAGGTCGCCGCCCACGAGGGTCAGCCGGTCGTAGCCCAGCACCGCGATGCAGGGGCCGGTGCTCGGGTCGGGGCAGGGGCGGCTCGGGTCGCTGGCGTCGAGCAGGGCCTTGAGCCCCGGGAAGGGGGTGTAGGTGTAGAGGAGGAGCGCGTTGACGTCGAGCCCCTCCAGGACGTCGAAGCTATAGAGCCCCCGGACTCCGAAGACCCCGTTTTCCAAAAGCGGGCCCGGGCGCGCCGTCTCCACCTTTACTACCCCGGGGGGAAGCGGGTTCGGACGGGCCCAGATCCCTTCCGGCGGGGTCGAGGGGACGAAGCGGGGGGCGTAGTAGAGCTCGACCGAGGCCCGGGCGTCGGTGGGGTAGTAGACCAGCCAGGCCCCCTCCACCGGCACCTTTTGCTCTTCTGGCGGCGCCAGCGGGTAGGAGTAGTCCCTGGGGTTGAAGGCGTCGAGCGGGGAGTAGAGGTCGGTGCGGCCGGTGGTGAGCAGGATGCGACCGAGCATCAGGTCCACCGGGCCCAGGTAGGCCTGAGCGTAGGCTTCGCCGAGCCGCACCCCGCGGGCGTCGGCCCGGAGCTCGACCGAAAGGTCGGCGTAGTCGGCGCCGGTTTCCAGCCGCAGGCGGAAGCGGGTGGCCGGCTCGCTCTGCGAGAGGTCGGCGTACCGCAGGCGGAACTCGGTCTCCAGCTGGCCGAGGAACTGGAGCTCGCTCTGGGCCAGGGCCAGGGTGAAGAGGGCCAGGAGGGCTAGCACTCGTTTCATCGGTTCCCCTTTCTAGCGTCGCATAAAGCGCTCGCTAAAGACCGAGTCGGGAATCGGCCGGTCCACCTCGATCTTCTTCTGCAAAAGCACCGTCTTGTGGCCGGTCTTCTTGTTCTCCATGGTGAGCTTGGTGGGGATGCGGTACTTCTCGGCGAAGGTCTGGATCTCGGCGAGGGTCATCACCTTGTAGAGCGCGCCCTTTTGGTAAAACTCGATCTTCACCACGTCGAAGTGGGGCTTTTCCACCCAGATCAAGAGCCGCTCGTAGGCGCTCTCCACCCCCGGCTTCGGGGTGGCCTCGACCAGGTAGTGGCGGGCGTCTTCTTTTAGGAGCTTGTTTTTGTAGTTTTCCCGCTTCAAGCTCCCGAGCCTCGCGATGTCGTCGTAGGTGAAGTCCGAGCCCATGAAGCTCCCCTTCTTCTGACCCCCGGCGATCCGCCGCACCTTTTTGAGCGCGGGCAGGTAGAGCTTCATCTCCTCCCTCTCGCCCTTTTTGATCGCCAGAAAGGCGGTTCCCCGCACGTCGGGCGGCGCCAGGAACTTGATCAGCATCTTCTCGACCTCGCCCTCCTTCTTGGTCCAGAGCTCGAGCTCGCGGGTGGTGACCTTGCCCCTTTTATTGATGAGCTGCATCTCGAGGACGCCGTGGAAGGTCTTGGGCGTCGGTCGCGCCTCCACCCGCGCCATCACCTCGTCGCCGCTTAGGGCGAAGGCGGGGAAGAGCAGGAGTCCCAAAAGAAGCCAGGCCTTGCGCACGTCTATCCCTCCTTTCGCGCGCCGCGCACGAAGGTAAGCAGCGCGGCGGGCAAGACGGTGAGCGCAAAAAGCGCGGTGGCGCCCACCGTAAACCCCATCAGGACCGCGAAGGTGCGGATGGGCACGAAGCCCGAGAAGAGGAGGGCAGAAAACCCTCCGCCGATGGCCAGGGCGGTGAAGAAGACCGCCCGGCCCGAGACCACCAGGCTGGTCTTAAGGGCGGCCTCGGGGCGCCGCCCCCTCCGGAGCTCCTCCAGGTAGCGGACGATGACGTGCACCGAGTAGTCGCCGACCCCGATGGCGATGGCCGCGATCAGCGCGGTGGCGCTATCTAGGGGAATCCTGAAGAGCCCCATCAGGCCGAACTGACCGGCGATGGTGAGGGCGAGCGGCAGCACGCTCACGAGCCCCACCCGAAGCGAGCGGAGCAAGAGGGCGTTGAAGAAGGCCACCAGGACGAGCGCGAGCAAAAGGGAGACGTACTGGTCGTGGAGGATCAGGCGCATGACCTCGATCGCGAGCACCGAGGAGCCGGTGAAGCGGACCGCGTCGGCGTGGGGGGCGAGGGTCCGCTCGGCCTCCTGCTTCAGGGTTTGGACCACGGCCTCGAGCTTCCTCGAGGGGAGCGAGCGGAGCTGGACCACCAGGAGCGCCTCGCTTTGGTCCTCGGTGATCAGGCTCGAAAGCTCGGCCGGGTCGCCGGAGAGCTGGTAGAGCAAGAGCTCCTGGGCCACCGCCTCGGGGGTGCCCGGCAGGCCGTCCTCGCCGGTGAGCGCCCGGTGGATCTCCCGGACGATGTCGGCGATCGAGATCGCCGAACCCACCTCGGGAAGCGCGCCCGCTTTTTCCTCGAACGCGAGCAGGGCCGAAAGCAGCGCGGGGTCCTTGAGGTCGCCCTCGATCAGGATCTCCAGGGTGTCGGTGCCGCCGAAGACCCGGTCGGCGAGCTCGGTGGCCACGCGGGGGGCGGAGTTTTTGGGGAAGTAGGCGAGCAGGCTGGTCTCCACCGGCACCCGGGTGGCGAGCGCCGCCATCAGCAGGAAGAACCCGAGCGCCGCGATTAAGATTGCGCGCCGGTTTCGGGCCACCGTCCCCGCCAGCCGGCCCATCGCCTGGGCGGTGGCGTCCGGCCGCTCGGGATCGGGGAGGCGGCGGGGGTTTTTGAGCAGCGAAAGCAGCGCCGGGGTCAGGAAGTTGGCGGTGAGGAAGGCGACCAACACGCCGAAGGCGGCGAGCACGCCGAAGGACTTGATCTGGGGCACGCTCGAGGTCGCCAGCGCCGCGAGCCCCGAGCCGGCGGCCAGCGCGCTCACCACCACCCCGAGCCCGGTCTCCCGGGCGGCCAGCCGGATCGCCTCCCCGCGGGGCTTGCCCGCGGCGAGCTCGTGGTAGAAGCGGTTCAGGATGTGCAGCGTGAACGAGCTCCCCACCGCCAGCACCACCACCGGCAGGATGGAGCTGATCGAGCCCAGCTTGACCCCGAGCCAGCCGCCCAGCCCGAGCGACCAGAAAAGCGCCACCGAGACCGTGAGCAAGGGCAGCAAGACCCCGCGGGCGCTTCGGAAGTTCAGAAAGAGCACCAGCGCGATCAAGAGCGCGGCCAGGGTCATCTGCACCGGCAGGTCGCGGCGCAGGGTCTCGAGGATGTAGCCGGAGAGCGCCGGCGCCCCCGCCAGGTAGACCGGGCCCGGCCAGTGGGCCTTGAGGGCGGCCTCGAGGCCTTGGGTCAGGGCCAGCTCGTCGCCGCCGGGTTCGACCTCGAGGATCACCGCCGCGTAGCGCCCGTCCTCGCTCACCAGCCGCCCGGCATAGAGCGGGTTCTCCTCGACGTAGCGGCGGATCTCGGGGATCGCTTCGGGGGAGGGCGCCTTTGGAATCAGCTCCTCGATGACCAGCTCGCCCTCGACCTCCTCCATCCGCTTGGCGCTCGCCAGGCTGGTCACCCGGAGAACGCCCGGGACCTGGGCGGCGGCTTCGCTGGCGGCGCGGAGGGCCCCTAAGCCCTCTGGGGTCCAGACCTCGCCCTCGAGCACCGCGATCGCCAGCTCGCCGCTGCCGAAGGTCTCGCGGACCTCGTCGTAGAGGCGTTTGGCCGGGAGGTCCGGGGGGACGAACGACGCCAGCGAGTTGTCGTAGCCGAGCCGGGGCAGCCCCAGCGCGAAGAGCGCGGTGACCAGCGCGAAGGCCAGGATCACGAGCCAGGAACGCGTTCGCTCCCGCACGCCCGCATCCTATGCGTGTTCTTTACACGATGTCAACTTCATAGTCAGCGCGTAAACTTTGGCATACTAAAGGCAGTGGCGAAGGCGCTTAAGGAAAAGCGGCGCGAGCGGCGGGTGCGGGAGATCCTCGAGGCGGCGATGGCGGTCTTCGAGGAAAAGGGCTACTTGAAGGCCACCATGGAGGAGATCGCCGAGCGGGCCCTGCTCTCGCGGGTGGCGCTCTACCACTACTTCCGCGACAAGGAAGAGCTCTTGAAGGCGCTCTTGCTCTGGAAGCTGGAGGAGCTCACCGAGCGGCTGGCGGCGGTCTCGAAGGGCCCCTACGCCGAGGCGGTGGCGGCGATGGCGCGGGCCGGGGTCGCCTTCCAGGAGGAAAACCGCGGTTTCCTGCGGGCGCTTTACTCGGCGAGCGCCCTGCCCGAGCTGGTCCGGGACCGGGAGTTTCAGGCCAACAAGGGGCGGCTCGTCCGCCTGGTGGCGTCGGTGATCGAAAGGGGGCAGGCCGCCGGCGAGGCCCGACCCGGCGACGCCGGGGCCTGGGCCGAGCTCTTTTTGAGCCTGGTCTTCTCGGCCACCGCCAAGGACTACTTCGAGCCCGAGGGCCCGCCCAGCTACGACGCCACCCCGATCGTGGACCTCTTCCTAAAGGGCACCGCCAGGGCGTAGGCTCAGGGCATGCAGCTCGGTTTTTCTCCCTGTCCCAACGACACCTTCATCTTCTACGCCCTGGTGCACGGCAAGGTGCCGAGCCCGGCCCCGATCGAGCCGGTGCTCGCCGACGTCGAGACCTTGAACGCCTGGGCCTTCGAGGGGCGCCTCCCCGCCAGCAAGCTCAGCTACGCCGCCTTCGCTCAGGTCAAAGACCGCTACCTGGGGCTTAGAAGCGGGGGCGCGCTCGGCCGCGGGGTCGGGCCCTTGGTGGTGGCCAAAGAAGAGCGCCCCCTCGAGGCCGCCCGGGTCGCCCACCCCGGCGAGGCCACCACCGCCTACGCCCTCTTTCGCATGTACCTGGGAGACCGGCCCTTCACCCCGGTGCCCATGGTCTACAGCGAGATCATGCCGGCGGTGGCCCGGGGCGAGGTGGACCTGGGGCTGATCATCCACGAGTCGCGCTTCGTCTACCCCGAGTACGGGCTCAAAAAGCTCCTCGACCTCGGCGAGTGGTGGGAGGCCGAGACCGGCCTGCCGCTCCCCCTGGGCCTGATCGCGGTGCGCCGCGACCTGGGCGAGGAGCTCGCCCGGGCCCTCGACCAGGCGATCCGGGAGAGCATCCGCTACGCCTGGGACCACCCCGACGAGGTCCTCGAGTACATGAAGGCCCACGCCCAGGAGATGGGCGAGGAGGTGATCTGGCAGCACGTGCGGACCTACGTCAACGAGTTCAGCCTTGACCTCGGCGAGGAGGGCCGGCGGGCGGCGGAGGCGCTCTTTTCCCGCATGGCGGCGGTGGCGCTGGCGCCGGTTGGGGACCGGTCCGATTGGCTGGTTTCGGGGCGTTAAACTTAAGGCCATGGCTCCCCGGATCCTCGAGGCCCTGGACGACCCCCCCAAAGGCATGCTCGAGGAGCTCTTCAAGCCCCGGCGGGCCCGGCGGGGCCGGGTCTTCTTCCGCCCCGGCGACCGGGCCGACGACGTCTACTACCTGGAGGACGGCTGGGTGCGGATCTACGCCCCGACCGAGGACGACGGCGAGATCACCCTGGCGGTGGTGGGGCCGGGGGAGATCTTCGGCGAGGCGGCGCTCCACGGCGACCGCGAGTACGGGGTCTACGCCGAGGTGATGAGCCCGGGCCAGGTCTACCTGGCCCCGGGGCAGAAGCTGCTCCGGGTCGCCGCCCGCTACCCCGAGGTGGGGGCGCTGGTGGTCCGGCTTCTGACCGAGCGGCTCTGGCGGCTGCAGAACTGGATGAAGGAGCTCCGCTACCGGGAGGTCCGCCCCCGGCTGGTGCGGACGCTTCTAAACCTGATGCGGGAGGGGGAAGGGGGGCTGGAGGTGGCCCTCTCCCACCAGGACCTGGCCCACCTGATCGGCTCCACCCGCGAGACCGTGACCAAGATCCTGGGCGAGCTGGCGGCGGCCGGGCTCTTGGAGCTCGGCTACCGCAAGGTGATCGTCCGCGACCCGGAAGGGCTCGCGGCCTACGGGGAAGCATGAGGCGGATCGCGGTCCTTTTTCTCTGGCTCTTGGCCTCGGCGCTCGCCCTCGAGGTCCGGGTGCTCCTCGCCGAGACAAGCGAGGGCGAGGTGGTGCTCCCCGGCGGCCACGCGGTCTGGGGACCGGCCGGGGCGATCTTTTCCAAGGACGGCCCCGGTCGCTACCGGGTCCGCCTCGAGCGGGGGCAGATCTGGCTCGAGGGCCGGGCGCTCGGGCGGCGGGTCTCGTTCGTGCCCAAGGGCGGGGACTTCCTCTTCGGTTCGCGGCGCTACCCCGGGTTCTTGCGGCTGGTGGTCCGCGACGACCGGCTGCTTTGGATCAACGTGGTGGAGATCGAGGACTACCTCGAGGGCGTGCTCCCCGGCGAGATGCCGGCCTGGTTCCCGCTGGAGGCGCAAAAGGCCCAGGCGGTGATCGCCCGCACCTACGCCATCGAGCGGCTGGGCAGCCACCCCGACTACGACCTCTGCGCCAGCAGCCGCTGCCAGGTCTACCTGGGGCGGGCCGAGGCCTCGTCCGCCTACCGGCCGGCGATCCGGGCCAGCCGCGGCTACCTGCTCGCCTACCAGGGCCGGCCGGTGAAGGCGGTCTACCACGCCGACTCCGGGGGCATGACCGCCTCCAGCCAGGAGGTTTGGGGAAAGCGCCTGCCGTACCTGCGGGCCCGCCCCGACCCTTACACCCGCGCCCGCAGCTGGCAGCGGACGCCCAGCCCGGCCCAGGTCGAGGGGGCGCTCGCCGAGCTCGGCACCTCGGTGGGGACGTTCTACGGGTTTCAGGTGCTCTCCCGCACCACCAGCGACCGCATCGGGGGGCTTTTGGTCTGGGGCAGCGGCGGGCAGGTGGAGCTCGGCCTGCCCGAGGTCACCCGCTTTCTGCGGGCGCTGGGGCTGCCCTCGACGATGGCCTGGGTCGAGGACGGCCGCCGTTTTTCGGGGCGCGGCCTGGGCCACGGCGTCGGCCTCTCGCAGTGGGGGGCGCGGGGGCTCGCCCGCCGGGGGTACGACTACCGCGAGATCCTCGGCCACTACTACCCCGGCACCGTGCTGGCGCCATACCAGGTAAAGGCGCTAAAGTAATCAACCTCAAGCAGCTTGCTAAAGGCTCTTGCTTGAGAGTAGGCTAAGGCCGAGGTCCGCCGGGGGCGGCCTGGGTATGGAAAAAGTTGCCATATTTATTGACGGCAGCAACCTGTATAAAGGCCTGGTCAGCGAGGTCTCGTCCGACTACCGCCTCGACTTCGGGCGCTTCATCGAGCTCTTGGTGGCGGGGCGGAAGCTTTTGCGGGCCTACTACTACAACGCCCCGCTGCCGCCGGAGGACCCCGCCGCCAAGGCCCACCAGAGCTTCCTCAACTACCTGCGGCGGATGCCCTACGTCTCGGTGCGGCTGGGCCGGCTCGAGCGCCGCGGCGAGGGCTTCGTGGAAAAGGGCGTGGACATCCAGATCGCGGTGGACATGCTGCGGCTGGCCTACGCCCGCGCCTTCGACGTGGCCATTTTGGTCTCCGGCGACGGCGACTTCGCCGAGGTGGTGCGGGTGATCCAGGACATGGGCATGCAGGTGGAGAACACCACCTTCCACGCGCTTTCCTCCTACCGCCTGGCGCAGCAGGCGGACCGCTTCTACCCCCTCGACGACTTCCCCTGGGACGAGCTCAGGGCGCCGCCGAGCGAAGGATGAGCCAGACCCCGACCAGGGCCAAAAGCAGGTCGGCAAGCTTCCCGAAGGCGGGCAGCCGCCCGGCGAAGAGGGCGAGCAGCACCTTGCTTCCCACCAGGGTGAGGTAGAACCCCAGCAGAAAGAAGACCGCCCGCGCCCCCAGGTCGGCGAGGATCGGCGTTCCCACCGAGAACCAAAAGAGGTACATATGGGGGTTGGCGAGGTTGGCGAGCACCCCGGCCTTGAGGCTCGCGGCCCCCGGTACCGGCGTTTTCTTGGGCGGGGCGAAGAGGCCGCGGGCCCCGGTGTAGAAAAGCCAGAGCCCGCCGAAGACCCCCACCAGCCGGAGCCACTCCGGCGGCAGCCGCGCGGCCAGCAGCCAGGCCGCGGCCACCACCGGGGCGTCGGTGAGGAGGGGGGCGAGGGCGGCGAGAACGCCGGCCTTGGGCCCCTTCTGGGTGGCCTCGCGGAGCACCAGGAAAAGCAGAGGGCCCGGGCTCAAGCCGGCGGCAAGCCCGAGCGAGAGCCCGAGCAAAAACGCGTCCACAAGGGGATGTTAGCGCAGGCGCATCAGGTGGAAGACGCGGCGATCCCCCTCGGCGCAGGCGTAGAGCAGGAAGATCCGGCCCGCTTCGTCCTTGGCGGTGCGGGTAAAGCCGTAGCAGGTGCCCTCGAGGCGCAGGAAGTCGTAGCCGCTGGGGGAGGTGGGGTCCAGGGGCGGCACGTCGCCGAGCCGCACCACCCCGGCGTAGGAAAAGCCCTCGTCCTCCTCGCGCCGGAGATAGGCCAGGGCGTAGTCGCCGCTACCGGTGAAGAACCAGTAGAGGAAGGGGTCGGCGTAGTGCTCGTCGAGCGCGAGGCCGGGGTCGTAGGTGCTGAGGGTGTCCGCCCGCACCCACATCCCCTTGGTGCGGGTGGTGTAGAGGTAGCCCCGGGTCGGGTCGGCGTCGCTTTCGGCGGGGTTGTTCACGAACTCCACGTAAAACCCCTGGTCGTTGGCCGGGCCGAAGTAGTAAAAGGAGCCGGCCAGGGGGGAAAACCGCCCCGAGCCCCGAACCCGCGGGTCGCTGCAGACATTGTCCGGGGAGTGGAGGTAGGCGGCGCCGGACAAGTTCTCGGCCGAGAGGCGCAAAAACCCCAGGCAGCCGAGGTGGACGTCTTCCTCCCGGTGGTACATGGTGCGGTAGGCGAAGGGGACGAGGAGGGCGTCGCCGATCGGGTGGATCGCGAGGGCGCTCGAGGTGTTGCCGTGGCAGACGTAGGCGCTCTCATAGACGTCGCCGGGACCCGCCTGGTAGGTAAAGAGGGGGTTTCCCTCGAGGTCGAAGCTCGCCAGGGTGAGCCGGAAGTGCTCGACGTTTTGGTACTTCGAGCGGGTGCAGTCGTAGCCCTCCTCGGGCTTTTTGGGCCGGTCCTCCAGGGCCACGAACCGCCCCCCGCCGACGAAGAGGCGCTCGCCGCTCGCCGCGATGGCGCCGCTGGGGCGGAAGTCGAGGGGGACGTTTGCGATCCGCTGCAGCGACCTGAGCTCGTAGATCGAAAGCCAGCCGGTGGTGGGCTGGTCGTTGTAGGTGAGGTAGAGCCGGCCGCGGTAGGGCAAAACGCCCTCGACGGAGAGGGTGAGTCGGGGGTCGAGGTCGCCCACGGTGAGGGTGAAGTCGAGACGGCCGTCTTCGGCCCGGTGGCAGGCGAGCTCGCCACCGCCGCCGTAGCAGACCAGGCCCTCGCCGGCGCCGAAGGCGAAGAAGGGCTCTTCCATCTCGGCGATGCGGGCGGTCCAAAGCGGAAGTACCCGGCGCAGACGGACCGGGTCCGAGACCGCGAGCGCGCGGGCCCCGTCGGTCACCCGGAGCCGCGCCTCCTTGCCCAGCTCGTCGAGCCCCACCGGCCAGGCGGGCTCGAAGGCGGCGCGGGCGGTGTTCCCCGCGATCGCAAAGGAGGCGACCCGCTGCCAGGCGCCCCAGTCGCCCCCCGGCAGGCGGTAGCTCGCTTCCAGGTAGAGGGGTCCGGAAAAGCCCAGGGGCAGCCGGGCGGTGAGCTCCGCCTCGGTGCCGTCGGCGGCGGCCGCTTCGAAGGGAGCGAAATCCACCGTCAGCGAGGAGCCCCCGCCGCCTCCGCCGTTGCAGCCGGCGAGCAGCAGGACGAGGGCTGCCAGGACCGTCCAAGGGAGTCGTTTCATCGTCCCACCCCACCTTGGTTTTAGGAAACCGGCCCTTAAAGGAGGCTTAATCGAGCAGCCCGGTGAAGCCCACCGGGTCGGGGTCGAGCTTGAGCCGGGCGGGGCGGGGCGGGGGCAGGTCTTTTAAAAGTTCGAAAAGCCTTTCGGGGTCTTCGCTTTTCACGATCAGGTGCCAGAGGTAGCGCCCCTTGATCCGGGGGATGGGGGCGGGGGCGGGGCCCAGGAGCTCGCCCTCCTGGGCCCGGGCGGCGAGGGCTTCGAAAAGCCGGCCGGCGGCCTCGCGGGCGGTGCTCTCCTCCCGGTGGCTGACCTCGAGCTTCACCATGCGGGAAAAGGGCGGGTAGGAAAGCGCCTTTCGCATCGCCAGCTCGGACTCGGGGAAGCCGAGGAGGTCGCCTTTCAAAAAGCCCTCGATGGCGGGGTGGTCGGGGTGGTAGGCCTCGAGGACGAAGTAGGGGTTCTTCCCCGGCACCAGGTCGCGAAGCTGCCAGAGCATGGCGAAGAAGCGCTCGGGGGCGTGGAAGTCGGACTCGGGGAGGAAGCCCTCGACCCAGGGGAGGGCGATCAGGGCGAGGTTTTTGAGGGGGTTCTTCCGCAGCACCCGGGTGGTGGCCACCAGGATGCCGGGCGCCCCCTGGCGGAGGGGTTCGGGGAGGTCCTCGAGGCCGCCCGAAAGCCGCCCCACCGGCGTCTCGGGGAAGCTTCTCCGCAGGGATTCGGCCAGCCAGTCGAGCCCCGGGCCTTTGGCCTCGATCAGCTCGCTCTGGCAGCGGGGGCAGACCGGCGGCGCCGGCTGGCGGTGGCCGCACTGGTGGCAGACGAGCTCCCCGCCCCTTTTCTCCTTGTAGTAGCGAAGCGGCAGGGCGCAGTTCGGGCACTCGGGCTGGTAGCCGCAGCTGGCGCAGTGAAGCCGCGAGGCGTAGCCCTTGCGGGCGGCCAGCACCAGCACCTGCCGGCCGCGCTCCAGCGCCTGCTGCACGAGCGCCCGGGTGCGGCCCGCCAGCAGGCCGCGGGACTTGGCCTTGGGAACCGCCTGGCCGCGCACCCGGGGCGGGGCGAAGAAGAGCGGGCGGCCCCGGCCCTCGGCGAAGTAAAGCGCGTGGGCGCTGGGGGCGGCCTCGAGGTAGAGGGGCTCCATCCCCAGCGCCTCGACCAGCGCGGGCAGGAAGGCCCGCGTCCCCGAGGCCAGCTTGTGGGCGTCGGAGGCCGCCTCCGCCACCACCACCCGGAAAAAGGGCCCGGGAAAGAAGAGCGCCTGGGCGCTGCCGAGCACGCTCTTCCCCCGCGTCTGCCAGAGCCGCCGGCGGAGCAGGGCGGGAAGCTTTCCGTAAAAGGGCAGGGCCTCGGGCAGGTAGGGCCAGGCCCGCTCGATCATCGAGCCCTCGGGGAAGAGGACGAGCAGCGGCCCTTGCTGCATCAACCCTTTAAGGGCGGCCAGGCGCTCCCGAAAGCGGCCGCCCTGGATGCGGCTCGGGGGCTCGGGCGGGGGAAGGGGGGCGAGCCGCCGGGGATGGGGCTCGGGCAGCTCGGGGACCGCGGGCACCTCCTCCACCCGGACGTAGCCGCGCTCGATCAGGGTGCGCACCACCCCGCTCCCGGTGCCGGCCCGGCGGGCCAGGTCGGCCTGGCTCTCGGCCTCGCCCAGCTGCCAGAGCACCCGGAGGGCCTCCGCCGCCTTGGGGCCGATTCCCGCGTCCGGTGGGCGCACCGGCAAAAGCCGCGGGCGGCGGGGGAGGGCTTCCGCCACCCGCTCCTCGAGGACGCCGCCCTCGCGCAGGGCGTCCAAAAGCTCGGGGGCGAGGGCCTCGGCCGGGGTCCAGTCCCGGAGCTTTTCCAAAAGGGGAGCTTCCAGCGCCTCGGGCCGCGCCCCGGGAACCAGCCGCACCCGGTGGCAAAGCGGGGCCTCGATAAAGGGCAGGAAGTCGGCCACCACCTGGCCCAGGGGGGCGAAGAGGAAGCGGGCGGCGGCGAGAAGCCGCTCCACCCCCAGGGGATCGAGGAAGGGGCCTTCGTCCAGGTAGCCGATCGCGTGCCGCAGGGCGTGGCCGTGGGGGGTTTCCTCCTCACCCACCACCAGCCCGACGCGCACCTCCTTGCGAAAGGGGACCACCACCCGGGCCCCGAGCCGCGGCCCCTCCCCCAGCGGGGGCAGGTAGGAAAGCGGTTCCAGCGCCAGCGGCAGGGCGACCCGGATCGCCTTCAAGGGGACTCCCCCAAAAACGCCCGGGGGTCCTGGGGCACGCCGAGCAGGCGCACCTCGAAGTGCAGGTGGGGGGCGGTGGAAAGCCCGGTGTTGCCCACCTTCCCCACCACCTCGCCGGCCTGGACCTCGGTGCCCACGGCGGCCCCGATCTCGGAGAGGTGCTGCAGGATGCTGCAAACGCCCCGGCCGTGGTCGAGCACCAGGGTCTTCCCCCGCACCTTGAACTCCTCCGCCAGCACCACCCGGCCGGGGGCGGGGGCGAGGACCGGGGTGCCGGCCTCGGCGGCCAGGTCCATGCCGGCGTGGTAGCCGCCCGGGCGGCCGTTGTAGCGGCGGCGCTCGCCGAAGGGGGCGGAGACCACCGCGCCGGGCAGGGGGGTCCGCCAGGGGCCCCGCCAGCGCTCGGGGGCGGCCGCGCTGCCGGCGCAGGCCTTTAGGATGGCGGCGCGCTCTTTGCGGATCGCCTCGCGGTCGAAGAGCGAGGCCTTCTCACCGCTCAGGGTGAGGTCGCGGCGGCCGTAGCCGCCGGCCACCACCACCACCGGCACCCGGCGCTGGTCCAGAAAGAGCCCGTGCTGGCCGGGCTCGCTCAGCGCCCCTACCGGCACCAGGGCCCGCCCGGCCAGGACCGGGGCCCGGACCCCGTCGAGCCGCACCACCCGCACCCCCGGCGGGGGCTCGACCCAGACCGGCCGCCCCTGCACCAGGGGGTAGGGGTCGAGGGCCACCCCCGGGGGCGGCTCCAGCGCTCCCGGGATCACCAGCCGGGTGCCGGCGAGGAGGCGGTTGGGGTCCTCGAGGCCGTTGGCCTTGGCCAGCGCCTCCACGCTGGTGCCGAACCTCTGGGCGATGGAGTAGAGGGTGTCGCCGGGCTGGACCCGGTAGTAGCCCCCGCCCTGCGCCAGCGCCAGACCCAGAAGGATCCACCAGAAAAACCGCCGCATCCCCTTAAGGCTACGATGGAAGGGTGCCCTTTGCCCTCTTGATCTCGGGAGCCCTGGTCTACGCCGCCCTCTACGCCCCCCAGCCCCTGCTTCCCGCCATCGAGCGGGTGCTTGGGGTTCCCCCGGGGGCGGCCGGGCTGGGGATGGCGGCGCCGATGCTGGGGCTGGTCCTGGGCCCCTGGCTGCTCTCCGCTCGGGTGCCGCCGGGCCGGGCGCTTTTCCTCGGACTTTTGGGGGTGGGCGGGGGTTCGCTCCTGGCCGGGCTCCTGCCCGGGTTTTGGCCCTGGGTGGGGCTTCGCTTCCTGGTCGGGGTTTCGCTCTCGGCGGTGGCGGTCTACGGTTTCGCCCTTTTGCCCCGCCTCTTCCCCGGCCCCCGGGCGGTCTCCGCCTTCGTGGCCTTAAACGCCCTCGGCGGCACGCTGGGGCGGAGCGCCGCCGGGGTGCTGGCCGAGGCCTTGGGGGTGCGGCCGGCGCTCCTCCTGCTCGGGGCCCTCCCCCTCCTGCTGGTGCCCTTTTTCTTAAAAGGCGAGCTGCCGGCCCCGCCCCGGCCCGCGCGTCCCCGCCCGGCGCGGGCGATGTTCGTGGGCGGGGTGCTGCTCTTTGCCAACCTCTTCCTGGCCAACCTCCTGCCCTACCGCCTCGAGGCCGCCGGGGTGGACCTCGCCGGCATCGGGGCCTTCTACCTGGCCTACCTGGGCGGGCTCTTCGGGCCCTTCTTGACCCCGGGCGCGGCCCTGGCGCTGGTGTTCGCCGGCGGGGCCCTGCTGCTCTCGCCGGCGGCGGCGATCGGCTTCTTCCTCTTCCTGGCCGGGGTCTTCGGCCTGCACGCCCGCTTCGGCGAGGGCTTCGGCCGGCGGGGGGAAAGCCCTGCCTACGTCAGCGGCTACTACCTGGGCGGCATGCTGGCGGGGCTGGTCTACCCCCTCTTCCTAGGCCTGCCCTTCGCCGTTTCCACCCTGCTGGCGGCGTTCTTGGTCTCGCTCGGCTACCGGTACAATCCCAGCAGGTGAAGCGCCTGGCCTCCTGCCCCCAGGACTGCCCCGACGCCTGCCGCCTATTGGTCACCGTCGAGGGCGGCCGGGTGGTGGCGGTGACCGGCGACCCCGACCACCCCGTCACCCGGGGCTTTGCCTGCGCCAAGACCACCCGCTACCCCGAGCGGCTCTACGCCAAAGACCGGCCCATCCACCCCTTAAAGCGCGTGGGCAAAAAGGGGGAGGGGCGCTTCGTGCAAGTCTCCTGGGAGGAGGCGCTCTCCGAGATCGCCGGCAGGCTCGAGGAGATCCTCGACGCCCACGGCGGCGAGGCCGTGCTCCGCTACAACTACGCCGGCACCATGGGGCTGATCCAGGGAAGGCGGCCGCTTCTCTTCTTCCGCGCCATCGGCGCCAGCGAGCTCGACGAGACCATCTGCGCCGCCACCGGCGAGGCCGCCTGGGCCGAGATCTACGGCCCGGAGAAGCTCGGGGTCGACCCCGAGGACGTCCCCAAGGCCAAGACCGTCGTCCTTTGGGGGGCCAACGTGGTCTCGACCAACAGCCACCTGGTGCCCTTTCTGCGCGAGGCCCGCAGGCGAGGAGCCCGGATCGTCGCCATTGACGTCTACGAGAACAAAACCGCCCGCTTCGCCGACCGCTTTTTTAAGGTGCGCCCGGCCAGCGACGGGGTGCTGGCGATGGGGATAGCCGGCGAGCTCTTCCGCCGGGGGGCCGCCGACACCGGCTACCTCGCCCGCTACGTCGAGGGATGGGAGGCCTTCCGGGAAGCGGCGCTTTCCTACCGGCTCGAGGACGCCGCCCGGGCGAGCGGGCTCGCCCCCGCCGAGGTCGAGGAGCTGGCCGAAACCCTCCTCTCCGGCGCCCCCCAGCTCTTCCGCGTCGGCTACGGCATGACCCGGCACGAGTCCGGCGGGGCCGCGCTTCTTGCGGTGCTCGCGCTTCCCGTGATCCTGGGGGCCTGGCGGCATGAGGGCGGCGGGGCGCTGCTTTCGACCAGCGGTGGCTTCCGGCTGAATAAGCGCCGGCTCACCGGCCTCCAGTTTTGGAAGAACGCCCGCCCCAAGGGCTACTTCCGCCCCAACCCCTACGCCCGCCACGTCAACCAGATTCAGCTCGGCCGGGCGCTCACCGAGCTCAAGGATCCCCCCGTCCGGGCGCTCTTCGTCTTCAACGCCAACCCCGCCGTCACCGCCCCGAACGCGGGGCTGGTGCGAAAGGGACTCTTGCAGGAGGACCTCCTCACCGTCGTGCTGGAAAACGCGATGAGCGATACCGCGCGCTACGCCGACTTCCTGCTTCCCGCCACCCACCCCCTGGAGCACCAAGACCTCTACACCTCCTACGGCCACTACTGGCTCTCCTGGTCGGAGCCGGTGGCCGATCCCCCGGGCGAGGCCCGGCCCAATACCTGGATCTTCGCCGAGCTTGCGAAAAGGCTCGGCCTCGACCTCCCCGAACTCGAGGAACCCCCGGAAAAGACCGCCCGGGAACTCCTCGACACTGCCCATCCCTTCCTCATCGGCATCGACTTCGAACGCCTCCGGCGGAAGGGGAGCCTCAAGCTGGCGCTGCCCAGGCCCTTCCTGCCCTACGCTCGGGGGCGGCCGGACGGGAAGAGGCTCAGACTGCCGGTGCCCCGCTTCCCTACCCCGGAGCCCGACCCCGCCTACCCCTACCGCCTCCTCACCCCGCCGGCCCACCACTTCCTGAACACCAGCTTCGGCATGATCCCCGCCCTCCGCGCCGCCGAGGGCGGCGAGCCCCGGGTGATGCTCCACCCCGAAGACGCAAAACGCGAAGGGCTTAGAGACGGCGAGTACGTCGAGATCAAAAGCCCCCGGGGCCGGATCGTCCGCCGGGTCCGGGTGACGTCTTGGGTGCAGCCCGGGGTCTTGGTGCTCGAGGGCACCTGGCGGGCGGCCGACGCCCCCGACGGCAAATCGGTCAACGAGCTCACCCCCGACGACGAGAGCGACCTGGGCGGGGGCTCGGCCTTTAACGCCGCTTGGGTATGCTTGAAAAAGCGATGAAACGGCTCGGGCTTGGCATGCTGGCCGCGCTCGTTTTGCTCGCGGCCTGCTCCGGGCCGCCGGCCGAGCTCGAGGACCCGGACCTCGTCGCCCTCTTCCAGGCGATCAACGAACTTCGGGCCAGCGGCGGCCGCTGCCCCAGCGGCGAGATGGACCCGGTCGACCCGCTCCGCCTCTTTGGCCCGATCATTATCGCCGCCCAGCACCACGCCGAGGACCTCGCCGCCGCCGGCGTGCTCAGTCACGAGAGCCCGGCCGGCTCCCGCTACTACCCGCCGGGCAGCGGCCCCCTGGACCGCCTGCGGCGGGAGGGCTGCGCCTGCCTGCGGGTGGCCGAGAACCTGGCCGAGGCGGGCAGCTGGCGGCAGGCGCTTTCGGCCTGGCAGGCGAGCACCGACGGCCACTGCGAGGCCCTCTTCGACGTCCACCCCGAAACCGGCAAACGCCTGGGGCTGACCGCCGCCGGCCTCGGCCACGTCGGTCGCTACTGGGTCTTGGACATGGCCCGGCCGCGGTAGACTCTAGGGCGTGAAGCGAAGCCTGGCCTTCCTTTTCCTGCTGCTGCCCGCCCTCGCCTGGGGCCCCAAAGGGCACAAGGCGATCACCCAGTACGCGATCTGGAACCTGCCCGAGGGGGAGTTAAAGGCGCTCTTTACCGGTTGGCAGGAAGCGCTCAAAGAGGCCTCGCTCGACCCCGACCGCCGCCGCAACCAGGTGCCCGGCGAGGCTCACCGCCACTTCTTTAGCGCCGAGCTCTACGAGCCCTGGCCCTTCCCCAGCTTCCCCATGACCCTAGAAGAGGCCAAGGCGCGCTTCGGCGAGGCCACGCTGGAAAAGGCGGGCGTTCTTCCTTGGGCGATTGAAGAGAGCTACCAAGCTCTTGTTCGCGCCTTTCAAAGCGGGGACCAGGCGGCCATCCTGCGAGCCGCCGGCGACCTCGCCCACTACGTCGGCGACGCCCACCAGCCGCTCCATACCACCCTCGACTTCGACGGCCAGTCCTGGCTGAACGGCGGCATCCACGCGCTCTTCGAAGCCACCCTGCTGGACGCCTACTTCGATGAGGTCGCCGAGTACCGCCCGCGGCCGGCCCGGATCGTGGACGAGGGGGCGCTGGCGCTGGCCTTCGCCATCATTCGCGAGGACTACCCCCTGGTGCGCACCCTGAACCAGGAGCTTTGGAAGGTCAAGAGGCTTTACTCCGAGTTCGACCGCCGCTACTACCAGACCCTCTGGCAGGGGCTCTTCGGTGAGGTCGCCCGGGTGCAACTCCGGCGCGCCGGGGGCCGGCTCGCGAGCCTCTACCTCACCGCCTGGCGGGAGGCCGGGCGGTAAAGCCCTAAACGGCAAAGAGAAAAGACGCCGGGGACCGCCGATCGAGGGCCGCCTCGGCCGCAAGGCGGTGGCTGAATCCGGGAAAAACGGGGGAAAAGCTCAAGCGTTTGCTTGCGGAGGGGTGGGGCGAGGGCGGCGCTTGGCGACGCTTTTTAAAACGGTCCTTAACGGAGATCGAAATGTCGTAGGGCAAATACCCGTGGGATGTTTGGTAGGCAATGTAATTCAGCACCAAAACCAACCCCGGCATCCCCGGGTGCACAGCCAAGGCCCGGCAGTAGTAGTGGTCCTCGTCCTTATCGGTGACCTCGACGGCTCCCAGTTTGAACTCATGTTCAATAATGCTTTGAATTTTTTCTAAAAGGGGCCCTTGTGCTTCGCGTGGGATGCCGTAGGCGTCGAGCGGGGTGAGCGCGTCTCCGTACTTTTTCAGGTTTTCCATGCTGGCCTCGACGTCAAACCGGTCTAATAGCTCGTACGGGTCGTCGACGCCGTAATAATCCATCGCCGCTTGCAGGAGGGCGTAGCGTTCGAGCTCGGCGTTGAGGTCAAGGAGCGCGTGGCTGGCCGCTTCGCGGCAGGCGCGCTCGCCCTCGTGGA
>Ga0256835_1000692_pt1 | contig 23093 bp, 20 predicted proteins | sample PIR30metaG_FD_185972 | JGI IMG/M metagenome (GOLD analysis project Ga0256835, IMG submission 185972) | Hydrothermal vent microbial communities from East Pacific Rise, Pacific Ocean - PIR-30 | ecosystem: Environmental > Aquatic > Marine > Hydrothermal vents | place: Pacific Ocean: East Pacific...
CACAGGGCCGCTCCTTGCGGATGACCCGATGGCGCTCCAGGTCCTGATACGGCCCGGTGTGCCGCACTTCACTGGGGACGAAGAGGCACACCGTGGGCGTGCCCACGGCAAAGGCCACGTGCATGGGGCCCGTGTCTATCGTGACCAGCAGGTCAAGCCCCCTGATCACCGCCCCGAGATGACGCAGAGGAACCCTCCCCGCCAGGTTTGAGACCCGGGAAGACCCTGCCAGAGTGTCCAGCGCTTTGCGATCTTTGGGCCCCCCGAGGAGAAAGATGTGCGCCTGGGGGAAGCGGGAGAGCAAGAGATCCGCGAGGACCCCAAACCTTTCAAGCGGCCATTCGCAATAGGGGTTGCTTGCCCGGCACTGAAAGCCGATCCGGGGCCTCCCTTCCCCGAGAAGCTTGTCGGCAAAGAGGAGAGATTCCGGTGCCAGGGGCAGCACCAGGCGGGTGTCGAACCTGGCCCGGGGAGCGTTGAGAAGCGTGCGCACCACGTCCAGGCGCTGCTCTATGGCGTGGACCTCCTCCCGGTAAGGCACCCTGGCAGAGAGGAAGGGCCGGTATCTTTCATCCCGCAGGCCACTTCTCAGAACAAATGGTACCTTCGCCACCGTGGCCAGCACCACCGGGCCTTCATCGCTGTCATGAAAACTCAAGACGAGATCGAACCTCTTGAAGGCCGGCAGAAGTCTCACAAGCCCTTTGAAGCCTCCCTGATAGTAAAGGAAGCCATCCACGTGCGGATTGTTCTGAAAAAGGGGGGCAAAAACGGGCTTCACGAGCCAGAGGATCTCGGCTCCGGGAAAGACCTCCCTCGTGGCCCTGATGGCCGGCGTGGAAAGGAGCGTGTCTCCGAGGGCCGTGCAGGAGACCACCAGGATGCGCTTGATTTCCTTGCTCTTCAGGGCATCGAGGGGAAGGGGCACATGCGAGCGCTTCTTGCTGGCCAGGGCCAGGGTTCGCCAGAAGTGGCGTTTAAAGGCCTTTAGCATCGCACACTCCAAAGGTCTCCAGAAATCGGGCCAGCACGTAGAGGGCAAAAATCTTCTTGGCCACCTCTCCCGTAAGTTCGGCCTGAAGCACCCCTTCCACCGCTTCCTTGTGGAGGAGCTCGTAAAAAAGAGGCGGGGCTTCGCGTATAAAGCTTCGCATCTCTTCGCCGAGGGGGCCTTTCAGCCACCTTTTGAGAGGAGGCGAAAAACCCTTCTTCTTGCGCTCGAAAAACTTCTCCGGGATCCTCTCCGGAAACAGTTTACGCAGGATAAACTTGCCCTTCTTCCCTCTGATTTTAAAGGCCCGTGGCAGGCCCAGGCCGAAGGGGACGATCTTCTGATCCAGAAAAGGGGCGCGCGCCTCCAGGCCGAAACTCATGGTGGTGTGATCGGCGTAGAAGAGGATGTCTCCGGGAAGATAGGTCTTGAGGTCCACAAACTGCATCCTGATGAGCGGGTCTCCTTCAACGAGCTCCCAGTAGGAGTCTATGAGGGCCTCCGGCCAGCCACAAGTCCTCCCGAGAAGGGCCTTTCTCTCCTCCCGGTCAAAGAGGCAGAGATGCCGAAAATACTCCCGGGCACCCTTTTTGGAGCCGCCCAGGAAGGGAAGCCAGCGGGGGCCTTTCAGGAACTTCTGGTATCTGCGGTAGCCGCCAAAGACCTCATCTCCGCCATCTCCGGTGAGGACCACCTTCACCTTCCGGGAGGCCTCTTCCGCCAGCAAGTACGACAAAAGCGCCGTCTCGTTGGCAAAGGGCTCTCCGAACCGGTCAATCACCTCCGGAAGGCGGGAAAGGCTCTCCGGCCCCAGGACCACCTCTTCGTGAACGGTGCCGAAGAGATCTGCTATCCTGCGCGCGTGGGGAAGCTCGCTTGCGGGATCATCCTTGAAACCCACCGAAAAGGTGTGCACCCGGCCCTGAGCGGCGGCCATGGAAGCCACCACCAGAGAGGAGTCTATCCCCCCGGAAAGAAAGGCCCCCACCGGAACGTCCGCCACCAGGCGATACCTTACGGCTTCGTCAAAGAGGTCTCTCAGCCTCTCGCGCGCTTCTTCAAAAAAGATCCCGGCCTGCGGAGAGGGATGAAGGGGGGCCCAGAAACCCCTCTCCTTGAGCGTCCCCTCTGCCACCAGCAGGTATTCCCCGGGAAAGAGGCGTTTGACCCCGGAAAAGATGGTCCAGGGCGGCGGTACGTATCGGAAAGAGAGATAAAACTCGAGAGCCTCAAGCGAAAGAGGCGGAATCTCTCCCAGAAGGGAGAGGAGGGCGGGAAGCTCCGAGGCAAAGAAGAAGCCCTCCGGGGTTTCGGTGTAGAAAAGGGGCTTTTTGCCCACCCGGTCACGGGCCAGAAGAAGCTTCTTCTCCCGGTGGAAATAGGCGGCGAAGGCGAACATGCCGCGCAACCTGGGAAGACCTTCGTGACCGTCGCGACGCACCACCACGGCCAGGACTTCGGTGTCGGAACGGGTTCGGAAAGTTTCCCCCTGCGCTTCGAGTTCCCGGCGCAATTCGGCAAAGTTGTAGATCTCGCCGTTGAAGACCACCGTTACCTCCCCCCGGGATTCGGTGAGAGGTTGGTGCCCGCCTGCGAGATCAATGATGGCCAACCGCCGGTGCAAAAGGCCCACCTTCTCTTCGCAGAAGAACCCTTCCCCATCCGGGCCACGGTGGGCCAGCCTCTGGGCCGCGGCCTTGAGACGCTCTTGCGAAGGAATGGTCCGTTTGAGGAAACAACCCGCTATGCCACACATCAGAGGAGAGAAAGGAGCCCCTTGACGTGATTTTCCCAGGTGAGATGGGCCACGGACCGGTGGCAGGTCTCCGAAGAGGGAGGGCTTGCCAGGAGGCCTGAGACCGCGCGCAAGAGGCTCTCCGGCGTGTTCTCCACCACGAAGCCCGTCTCTCCCTGGCGCACAACCTCCGCGGCCCCGTTGAAGCGGGACGTGACCACCGGAAGCCCGCAGGCCAGGGCCTCGAGCACCACGTTGGCAAACGGATCGTAGCGGGTGGGAAGCACGAGCGCATCCGCGGCGGCGTAAAGCCTTTCCACGTCGCGAACGTTGCCCAGGTAGCGGACGTTCTTGCGCGCCCGACGCGCCCGCCCCCCTGCTACCAGCAGAAGGGAATCATGGGCGAGCTTCGGCACGATCTTCAAGGCCAGATCCAGACCTTTGCGCCACCAATCCGACCCCACGAAGAGCAGGGCCTTCTTGCCGACGATCCGATATTCTTTGCGGAGCTCTCTGCGCCTTCGGCGGAGGCCAAGATTGAAACGCCGAAAGTCCACCCCGTTGTAGAGCACCTTCACCCTTCCGGAATCAAGACCGTAGGCCTCCTGAAGCTGCCCTTTCACCAGGTTGGAATTGGCTATCACCGCGCGACGGACCTCCTGAAGGCTCTTCTTCTCCAGCCAGAGGATGGTGCGATGCCGAAGCCTCAGGGCCCTCAGCCTGGGATTTCCGTAGCGGTAGCCGAGTTTGATCCAGACGGCGTGCAACGGGTCGGAAACCCGCAGGAAATCCGAAGGCCCGGTGCGAGCACAGGTATAGACGAGATCGAATTTCTCTCTTTCAAGGAGACGCCTTACCATGAGAAAAAACGAGAGGTTTTTGGCCACGCTGCCCCGACCAAGGACTGGGGCCCGCAGGAATCTCACCCCGGGAAGATTGCAGTAGTCGGCGATCACCGTGACTTCATGGCCCTGACGTGCCAGTTCTCTGGCACAGGAAGCGGCATAGTTCTCAGCTCCGCCAAGCCCCCAGCCCACTCTTTGACGAACAAGCGCAATCTTCACCGCGAGGCCCCCGGGCGGATTATAACACGGCGCCCGGCTTTTCTCGAAAACTCTCTGCTTGCTATAATGTAGCCGTGTCCGAAAACTTTCTCGATCGTTTCCAAAAATACGCCCGGAAGGGGCTTGAGGAGCTGGGTCTTGAGCTGCCGCCAGAAACCTTCGAAAAGCTCCTGCAATACTTCGCCCATCTCAAAGAATTGGGGAGACCTCTCGGTCTCACGGCCCTGGAAGACCCACTTGATTTCGCCGTCAAGCATCTCCTCGACAGCCTGACCATCCTTCCCCATCTTCCCGAGGGTCCCCTGCTCGATCTTGGCACCGGAGCCGGGCTTCCGGGAATGGTCGTCAAGATCGTGGAGCCGGAAAGGGAAATCTGGCTGGTGGACGCCCGGAAAAAGCCGGTTTCTTTCCTCACCTTTGTGAACGGGGCCCTGGGGCTTCCGGGAACAAAGATTGTCCAGGCCACGGTGGGAAAAAACGACCCCTTACCGAGAGATTACTTCGCCGGAGTGGTCTCGCGGGCCACCGCCGAACTCAAAACCCTCTGGAACCTCTCGAAACCCCTTCTGAGGAAAGACGGCCGCCTCATCGCCATGAAGGGCCCGAAAGCCCAAAAGGAAATCGATGCTCTCCTCAAGGAGGAACCCGCCCTTTCCATCGAGGCCCATCCGCTGCGCCTCCCTCTCACCGGAGACAGGCGCACCATCGTGGTGGTCAGAGAGTCTCCCAGTTGAGACAGTTGGGGCAGACCCAGGTGACCGTGTTGCAGGAAAACCTTCGCGGCCCCTCTGCCATACAGCGCTGGCAAATGAGATAGCCGCACTTCTGGCACCGGTAGCAAAGGGGCATCTCCTCCCCGCAAACCTCACAACGCCCCGCCTGGGTCTTTCGCCTGAGGAACGGACGTTTCCTCTTTTTTGACTCTCGCATGGCTAATACTTTGACGCCCTGTGTCAAGATGTTGACTAAAGAGAGAGCGAACTTACCTTCAAAGTAATCCATTCGTTGCGGAAGCACAAAACGCGCGCGGCGTCATGCCGCTCGCGATGATCCCACAAAAACCTTAAGGGAGGGAGAACCATGGCGGAAGGAAAAGCTTTGCAGGCCAACGATCAGCGCATGGCCGAGCTCAACCGTGAGCTCAGAAGTTACATCAACCAGATCGAGGCTTTACGGGTCGAAATTTCAAACATCGACGTCCTCACCGCAGAGTATCGTGCCACCATCACCACCCTGAAGAACCTCAAAGATTTGGGAGCAGGAAAAGAGGTTTTGCTTCCGGTGGGGAAGATCGCTCAGGTAGCAGCCAAACTGGAAGAAGTTTCCAGAGTCGTCATCAACATTGGAAGCGGAATCTCCGTAGAGTTACCCTTTGACGAGGCGGTGGAGCAGATAAAGAAAGAAATAGAGGCCCTTCTCATCATCAAGGCGGCACTCGAACGTGCCATGGTGGATCTTTACGCCAAGGTGGAGGAGCTCACCCAAAAGATCAGAGAACACGGGCAGGCAGAAGGTGCGGGAGAAGGCCAGTCCCAAAAGAAGACCAAAAAATAGGGAAAATGGTCAAAAAGAGCCCGGAAGAAGTGCGCAAGTTTCTGGAAACCTTGCCAGACGACAGACGCATCTACTATCAGATAGGATCCCTGTTCGTGCAGGTAACCAAGGAGGAGGCCTTAAAACTCCTGAAGGAGGCCTCCTCCTCGAAAGCAAAAAAGGAGGTGTAAGATGAAAAACCCTGCTGGAGTTGTAGTGATAAGTGTTTTACTGGCCCTCTTTGTGGGATGGGCTATCGGTAGCTTCTTCACGGAGACTTCTGTTTCCAAGGCCATAGCTTCCATTCCGGCCTCACCCATCGTGATCGACGCCAAGTACGACCGTGAGGAGCATTCCATCGTCTATTCCATTCTGAACCCCGGTGGTATGCCGGAGACCATCGTACAGCAAGCCTTTGTCTTCAAACCCGGGAAGGAAACGCGTGAGAAAGGGTATGTGGTTTCCAACATCCCCGTTCACATCACTCTTCCTCCCGGCGAGACCACCGAAGTGATCATGAAGCTGAAGGCCGGGACCGAAAAGCTCCATCTCGGAGACGTTGTCCTGGCAACCTTTACCTACGTGCATCCTCTTTCGACGGATCTCTATACGGTGGTTCACCCCTTTGAAATGGGGGCGAAGAAGGCTTCCAAAGCGGCTCAAGCTGCCAAAGCACAGAAGGAAGCCTCTTCTCAGGGAGCTCCTAAAGAAACTTCCAACAAGAAAGAAGGAGGCCATGAGTAATGCGCTTCGAAAAGATACTTTGGTGGCTTTTCATCATCCTGTTCGTCATAGGTAGCGTTCTCATCTTCTTCCATCTCTTGGCTCTGGGAGCCCTGGCCGCGCTCTATCCGGAAGTGGCGGCTTTCCTCATCGGGTTCCTGGGGTTCTGGCTCTTCGCCAACCGCCTCATCTTCGGCTACGGTGGGCTGGCGAACTCCGCTGCCGCTTATGCCAAGGGACATGAGCCCAGCAAAGAAGAGCTCCTGGCCAGGAGCCGGCAAACCGTGAGCAAACTCGAAGACTGGACGATCACTTCGCTCCTGGCCCTTTGGCAGGCCGGGCTTGAACCCTTCAAGTACGCCTATTACCTGGCCTTTTTCCTGGTCTTTCTGGGGGCCATGCTCTTCGAGCTGAACTTCTTTGAAGGCCCCCTTGCTGCCTGGGCCGCCAAGGGTCTCATGCTGGGAGCGGCCATTCCAACTCTGCTGGTCTTTGCCCTGGATCTCCTGGCCAACGCTTACCTCAAAGAAGCCTTCCTGCGAGAAATCTAAACTCGCCATCCCATGCCGGAGGGGGCTCTACCCCTCCGGCATCCAATTTGCTTAAAAGTTGCAGATAGTCCGAGAAGCAAGTTTAATGTTGATATAATCGAGGATTTGAACCGAAAAGGATTTCGAGGGAAAAATGTTTACCAAACTTTTAGCCAAAATAGTCGGAACCAAAAACGAACGCGAGCTCAAGCGGCTGCGCCCCATCGTAGCCCGCATCAACGAACTGGAACCTTCCATCCAGAAACTCTCGGATTCTGAACTCCAGGCCAAGACCGTAGAATTCAAAGAGCGCCTGCAGAAAGGCGAAAGCCTCGACGAGCTCCTGCCAGAGGCCTTTGCCGTGGTAAGGGAGGCCAGCCGCCGGGTCCTCGGCATGCGGCATTTCGACGTCCAGCTCATGGGCGGCATCGTCCTCCACGAAGGAAAGATCGCCGAGATGAAGACCGGTGAGGGGAAGACTCTCGTGGCCACCCTTCCCGCCTATCTCAACGCCCTTACCGGCAAGGGCGTCCACATCGTCACGGTGAACGACTACCTCGCCAAGCGCGACGCCAAGTGGATGGGAACCCTCTACAACTTCCTCGGCCTCTCCGTGGGGGTCATCGTCTCCGGCATGGACGAAGAAGAACGCAAACGGGCCTACGCCTGCGACATCACCTACGGCACCAACAACGAATTCGGTTTCGACTATCTGCGAGACAACATGAAATATTCCCTCGAAGACATGGTCCAGAGGGAGCATCATTACGCCATCGTGGACGAAGTGGACTCCATCCTCATCGACGAGGCCCGCACCCCGCTCATCATCTCCGGTCCGTCAGAAGAGTCCACGGAAATCTACTACCACATCGACAAGCTGGTGCGGCACCTCAAGAAGGACGTCCACTTCACCCTGGACGAAAAGGCCCGCACCGCCATGCTCACCGAAGAGGGCGTGGCGGAAATGGAGCGCCTCCTCGGGATCGAAAACCTTTACGACCCGCGGCACATAAGTCTCGTCCACCACATCAACCAGGCCTTGCGTGCCCACCACCTCTTCCACCGCGACGTGGACTACATCGTCAAAGACGGCAAGGTTATCATCGTGGACGAGTTCACCGGTCGCCTCATGCCTGGAAGGCGCTGGTCAGACGGTCTCCACCAGGCCATCGAGGCCAAGGAAGGGGTCAGGATCGAGAAGGAGAATCAGACCCTTGCCACCATCACCTTTCAGAACTACTTCCGCATGTACGAAAAGCTTGCGGGCATGACCGGTACCGCCGAGACCGAGGCCGCAGAATTCAAAGAGATCTACAACCTGGACGTGGTGGTCATCCCCACCCACAAACCGATGATCCGTGTCGACCACCCCGACGTCGTCTACCGCACGGAGAGGGAAAAGTTCGAGGCCGTGGTGGATGAGATCGAAGAGCTCCACCGCGAGGGGCGGCCCGTTCTCGTGGGAACCACCAGTATCGAAAAGAGCGAGCAGCTCTCCCGCATGCTCAAGAAGAAAAAAATCCCTCACCAGGTACTGAATGCCAAGTATCACGAGAAAGAAGCCGCTATCATCGCGCAGGCAGGTCGCTCCGGCGCGGTGACCATCGCCACCAACATGGCCGGCCGCGGCGTGGACATCCTGCTTGGCGGAAACCCCGAGGGGCTGGCCAAAGAGGCTCTCACCGCCGAGGGGTACGATCTTGAGAGCATCGACCCCACCGCCTGGAACGACGCCCTGCAGATGGCCAAGCGCGGGGAAGACCCCACCAAGAAATACCCCGAACGCTGGGCCGAGGTCCTCTACGAAAAAGTCCAGGAGTGCCAGAAAGATTACGAAAAAGTGAAGGACCTGGGCGGGCTCCACATCATCGGCACGGAACGCCACGAATCCCGCCGCATCGACAACCAGCTCCGCGGACGCGCCGGGCGCCAGGGAGACCCGGGCTCTTCCCGCTTCTACCTTTCTCTCGAAGACGATCTCCTGCGTCTCTTCGGCTCCGACAAACTCAAAGGGCTCATGGACCGCTTCGGGATGGAAGAAGGCGAGCCCATCGAACATTCCTTCATTTCCAAGGCCATCGAACAGGCCCAGAAAAAAGTCGAAGCCCACAACTTCGAGATCCGCAAACACCTCCTGGAATACGACGACGTCATGAACAAACAGCGGGAGGTGATCTACTCCCAGCGCAAAGAGATCCTGGCGAGCGACAACATTCGGGACTGGATCGTCGACATGATCAAAGACGTCTCCGCCGGGATCGTCGAAGAGTTCGCCATCGAGAAGGTTCCCCCGGCAGAGTGGGATCTCAAGGGTGTTGGAGACCGCTTCTTCGGGATCTTTGGCTTTCGCCCGGAAATTCCGGAAAACCTCTCTTCCGAAGAAGAGTTGACCTCTCTCCTCCAGGATCAGGCCCTCAACGCCTACGAGGCCAAGGAAAAAGAGGTGGGCGAAGAGCTCATGCGCCATCTTGAGCGCATGTTCCTCCTCCACACCATCGACACCCTCTGGAAGGATCATCTCCTCTCCATGGATCACCTGCGGGAGGGCATCGGCCTCCGGGGTTACGCCCAGAAGGACCCCTTGCAGGAGTACAAACGCGAGGCCTTCCAGATGTTTGCCGATCTGGTGGAACGCATCAAGGAACAAACGCTTTCCTTCCTCTACCGGGTGCAGGTAACCCGGGAGGAGGAGGTAGAACGCATGGAGGAGGAAAGGCGCCAGCAGCGGCTACGGCTGGTCTACAGCCGGGGCGAAGAGGCCGCGGAGGAAAAACCCAAGCAAAAGCCCATCCGGCGCGGACGAAAGATCGGCCGCAACGAGCCCTGCCCCTGCGGCAGCGGGAAGAAATACAAGAAGTGCTGCGGCCGCGCCGGGGCCAAATCAGAAGAAAAGGTCGCCGTCCACTAGGAAGCCTCCCGGGGCACCAGAAAGAGCCTCTTGAGCACGATGGTGGCGTAGCTCCCCTTGGGGAGGAAGAATTCGAGGAGGACCTCCCTCTTTCCCTTCTTCTCGAAGTTCAACCGCTGGGGAACCACCACTACCTCCCGGGGATAGGTCTTGAACATGGCCCCTTTCACCAGGGTGCGAAACTTCTCGAGGGAGGAGATACCTTCCCTGCGGAGGACCTCTTCCATGAGATCCTTGATTTCAGGCTCGAGTTCGAGCCGGGGGCTCGGGAGAGGAATCTTGCGGGAGGAAAGCTCCGGCCAGACCTCCTCCGGCACCTCGCGGTAGAAGAGATGCTCCCCCATCACATAGGGGACCGGATAGAGCCTGAGCCCCTGGCGTTTGAGATAAAGCTTCACCGTCTCGTTCCAGATGTAGGCCTGGTAGGCGTGACAGAGCATCAGGAGGTATTCCCGATCCACCAGGCCAAGGGCCCGCTTGAAAGTGCGCTTGGAGGGCTTGTGGGAAGCAATGAACTCGAGCAGCCGCCTCTCCCAGGGGCTCGGGGCGAGCTCCAGGCAGGCTTCCACCCGGGGCCAGTTTTTACGGAGACATTCGCGAAATTCTTCCGTGCGCTTCATCTCGTACTGGCTGCCTTCTACCAGGAGGAGATAAAGCGCCCGCTCGTAGTGGCCCAAAATGAGCTCGCGAGCCGCAAAGCCCTTTCCGTGGCGGGCAGAACCGAAACGCTGCTCGTCGAAATAGTTGGCCACCCCGTAGCGGGAAACGAGCCTTACTTCCTCTTCAAGCCCCTCGGTTTCCACGTCTCTTACCAGGATGCGGAAGAAGTTCCCCTTGAGCTTGGCCTTGGACATGGGAGTTCTGGTCTGCCCCAGGTATTCGAGGAGATAGTTGCGGCCCTTGATGTCCTTTCTGGGGCCGTGCTTGATGGTGACGTACTGGTAAGAGACGGCGTGGCGGTCCTTGAGCCCTCCGTAATGAATGTCCCGGGCCTTGAGACGCAGTCTGCGGGCCAGATCGCCGACCACGTCCCAGGTGGTGGCCCCCCTCTTGGAGAGCCGGTAAAGGGCAAAAGCTCCCTCCCGCTCGGGCGCAATGTCTGCCACTTCGTAGACCACAAAATCTTCGGGTCGTGACTTGATCTTCATCTCGCCCCCAAAGATAGGTCCGGTTTGTCTTTTGAAAAGTGCTTAACTTTAAAAAGGAGGTGAAAAGATGGCCAGAATTTACGTAAACCCGGCCCTTACCAACAAGGTCTTCGTGTTCAAGGATCGCTGGGAAGCGGGCGCCGTGCTGGCGGAAATGCTGCGAGAAAAATACGAAGGAGCGCCGGAAACCATCGTTCTCGCCATTCCCGCGGGTGGAGTGCCGGTGGGGCTTGTCATCGCCAAAGAGCTAAGGCTCCCCTTCGACCTCCTCATCGTGCGCAAGATACATTTTCCGGACAACCCGGAGGCGGGCTTCGGAGCCATCACCTTCGACGGTGAGGTCCTGCTGAACGAAGAGCTGGTGGCTTACGCCGGCCTGGACGAAAGCACCATCGAAAGGCAGATTGCCCTTGAGAAAAAGGATCTGGCGGAGAGGGAGCGCCTCTTCCGCAGGGGGAAGCCCTTTCCGGATCTTTCCGGCCAGACGGTGATCCTCGTGGACGATGGCCTGGCTTCGGGTTACACGATGCTGGCGGCGGTCAAGAGTGTGGCCAAAAGAGGCGCCAGGAAGATAGTGGTGGCGGTGCCCACGGCTTCGGAGCGGGCCATCAAGCAACTGAGCCCCTTCGTGGACGAGATCTATTGCCCCAACGTGCGAAGCGGGGCCTTCTTTGCGGTGGCAGACGCCTATCAAAACTGGTATGACTTAAGCCGAGAAGAAGTGATGGCCCTGCTCGAGGAGGCGGGCTATTTCAAATCCTTTGCGGGGAGGAGCTGAATGGATCAACCTGTCTTTGACCACCGCAAACTGGGCCTTGACGACGTCTTTGAGTTCGCCTGTTTCCCGGGGATCTCCTGCTACAATCTGTGCTGCTACGATGTCAACCTGGTCCTAAGCCCCTACGACTTCCTGCGAGTGCGAAAGGCCCTGGGGCTCTCCTCCCGCGAGTTCATCGAGAAATTCGCCGAGCTCCACCTGGGAGACGTGACCCAGCTTCCGGTGGTCTCCGTCAAGATGCAGGAGCACGATTTCGCCTGCCCCTTCTTGCGCCCGGAAGGCTGCTCCATTTACCAGGATCGGCCGGCTTCCTGCCGCACGTACCCCCTGGCGCGCTTCACCGGAAAGGACGAAGAGGGAAAGCCCTTTGAGATCTATCGGATCATCCGTGAGACACACTGCAGAGGGCACTTCGAAAAACGCCCCATCACCGTGCGAGACTGGATCAAGGAACAGGGGCTTGAACCCTACCACTTCTTCAACGACCTCTTTGGTGAAATCGTTTTTGCCTGTCAGCACATGGACCGCCCCCTTTCCGCCGACGAGCTCGATCTCATCTACAACGCCTGCTATGGCCTGGAAGCCTTCCGGGAATTCGTGGAGAAAAACAAAGCCTACCTCGAGAAAGTGGGGTTCTCCGCCGACGATATCTCCAAAGCCCTGGCCGAGGAAGAAGAGCTCCTCAAGCTCGGCCTTGAGTTCCTCAAGCGCACCATCTTTCGCGATCATCTCCCCTAGAGATGGAAAAAATCCTTGTCTCGGAAGGGAGAAAGTCTATAATTTAAAATGAATTCCAATATCAAGGAGGGAAGAAAAGACCGCGTGAAGAAAGACTCCTTAGCCCTTAAGAAGACCAAAGTCACGCTTTCACCGGAGGAATTGGCCAGAAAGATGGCCCAGCTCGCCCTGGACAAAAAGGCCCACGACCTGGTGATCCTCGACGTCCGCGGGCTAGCCTCCTATGCCGATTACATCTTGATCGCCAGCGCCCGTTCGGCAAGGCACGTGCAGGGCGTGGCAGACGCCATCGAAGAAGAACTTTACCGTGAGAAAGTAGAACCCCTCGGCATCGAAGGAAAGACCGAAGGGCAATGGGTCCTCATGGACTACGGCGACGTGGTCCTTCATCTCTTTTTCGAGCCCGTGCGGGAGGTTTACGATCTGGAGGGCCTCTGGATGGACGCTCCCCGCATTGAACCTGAGAGCTGGGGGCTCACGCTCCCGGAACCCACCCAGGAAGATGTCGAAGAATACTAAACCCCTTCTTCTCATCATCATGGACGGCTGGGGGTGGCGCGAGGAAAAGGAAGGAAACGCCATCCTGCTCGCAGGCACTCCCAACCTGGATGCTCTTAGAGAGAACTACCCCTTCACCCTGCTGAAAGCTTCCGGTGAGGCCGTGGGGTTACCTGAAGGGCAGATGGGAAACTCGGAGGTGGGGCACCTGAACATCGGTGCGGGAAGAATCGTCTACCAGGACCTCACCCGCATCAATCTCGCCATCAAAGACGGCTCCTTCTTTGAAAATCCCGTCTTGAAGGAGGCCTTCAAGCGGGCCAAGGAAACCGGCGGGAAGGTTCATCTCCTGGGGCTGGTCTCTGACGGCGGGGTCCACAGTCACATCGAACACCTTTACGCGCTCCTTGAGTTTGCCAAAAGAGAAGGTCTTTGCGATCGCACCTACGTGCACGCCTTTACCGACGGGAGGGATACCCCTCCCACAAGCGGCCTGAAATACATCCGGGCCCTTCTTGCCAAGATGGCCGAGCTCTCCTGCGGAAAGATCGCCTCCATCTCCGGCCGCTACTACGCCATGGATCGCGACAAGCGCTGGGAAAGGACGGCGCTTGCCTACGAGGCCCTGGTTCTGGGCAAGGGTCTCAAGGCCCCGGACCCTGTAAAAGCCATCGAAGAGGCCTACGCCCGGGGAGAGACCGACGAATTCATAAAACCCACGGTGATCGTCTCCAATGGCAAACCCGTGGCCACCATCGACGACGGCGACGTGGTGATCTTCTTCAACTTCCGGGCGGATCGGGCCCGCCAGCTCACCCGGGCCCTTACAGACCCGAATTTCAAGGAATTCCCGCGGGAAAAATTCCCGAAACTGGCCTACTTCGTGTGCATGACCCTTTACGACGAAACCTTTGATCTGCCGGTGGCCTTCCCTCCGGTGCACCTCAAGAACATCTGGGGGGAAGTCGTCAGCAAGGCCGGGCTCTATCAGTTTCGCATCGCCGAGACCGAAAAGTACGCCCATGTAACCTATTTCTTCAACGGCGGAGAAGAAAAGCCCTTTCCCCTGGAAGAAAGGAAACTCATCCCCTCCCCGCGAGACGTGCCCACTTACGACCTCAAGCCCGAAATGAGCGCTTACGAGGTCACCGAAGAGGTCATCTCGCGCATCAAGACCGGCAAATACCGTTTCATCGTGATGAACTACGCCAACGGAGACATGGTGGGACACACCGGGGTGCTTGAAGCCGCCATCAAGGCGGTGAAAGTGGTGGACGAATGTGTGGGAAAAGTGCTTGAAGCCTGGCGGAAATACACCGACCGGGCTCCGGCCATCGTCACCGCGGATCATGGCAACTGTGAAATGATGATCGACCCTGAGACGGGTGAACCTTTCACCGCCCACACCGCCAACCCGGTGCCCTTCTACCTCGTGGACGACCGCTTCAAAGGGGCCTCTCTCGAAAAGGGCATCCTGGCGGATATTGCCCCCACCGGCCTTTATCTCATGGGCCTTGAAATCCCCCAAGAAATGACTGGTAAAATCCTCCTGAAAAATCAAAGGTCTTGAAATCAACAACCACTCTGCTCCGCAAGATATTAAAAATCCTCTTTGTTTACGATGAGGAAGCTCGCTTAAATCTCTTTGAAACTTTTCCTCGTTTGCGTTCCTTCTTTGCCAACCGCCGGCACTTTGCCCTTATTAGGAGCTTTGGAGACCTCGCCTTTACCCTCCTCATCATCGCCGGGCTCTTCGGGCCCCAGGAGCCGGAGCGAAACGCCATGCTCTTCGTCTCTTGGGGGATCTGGTGGACGGGCATCGTGCTTTCCTGGTTCTTCGTGGGGCGTATGTGGTGCGGTTTTTGCCCCTTTCCTGGGGTCGGAAGGCTCTTGCAGCGCCTAGGACTTTATCGCCCTAAACTCCCTCCTCGGAGCATAAGCAAGTATTGCGCTTACGCGGCCACGGCACTTTTTGCCCTCATCGTCTGGGCCGAAGCGGTGTTTCACATGAAACATTCTCCCCTGGCCACCGCCTTCCTGCTCCTCACCATCCTTTTCGGGGCCACTCTTCTGGCCACCCTTTACAAGGGGCAGGCCTGGTGTCGGCACTTTTGCCCGCTAGGGAAGATCATCGGTTCGGCAGCCACGCTCTCAATCCTTGAGTTTCGGGCTGATCTCGAAAAATGCCGCGGCTGTCAGACCTTTGCCTGCAAAAGGGGGAAGGGAAACATCCCGGGCTGCCCCGTCTACCTCGGAGCCTACGCCGCTCGCAACAATCTCATCTGCCTGGTCTGCGGCCACTGCATACCCCTTTGCGATCGAGACTCTCCGGGGCTTTTCCTCCGACATCCCCTAAAGGAGCTTGTGATCAACAAAGGGCGCCACCTCACCTGCACCTACATCATCCCCTTTCTCCTGGCCTCCCAGATCGCCCGCTTCATCCAGGAAAAGACCTCCTGGTATCAGGGCTTCAAAAGCGCCCTCTTCCATTCCGAGGCCCTGGCCTTTTCTTTCCTCCTGGCCTTTCTTTTTGCCCTGGCCCTTTTTGTTATTCGGCTTGGAGCAGAGCTTTTCACCATCTACGAAGACGAGCTCTTCGGCCGCTTCTCCCCCATGGTGCCGGTCTTGGTGCCTCTGGCCTTCACCGGAGAGCTGGTCTACCGGCTCGAATATCTGCTCCACGAAATCGGAAACTTCGGCCCCACACTTGGAAAGCAGCTTGGTCTTTCTTCCCTGGAGGCCCTTTCTTTTCGGGTCCCCGAGGCCTTCATCCATTATCTGCTGCTGGGCATTACCGCTTTAGGGCTCCTGGGAGCCCTCTACACGGCCCATCTCCTGGCCTTCCGGGAGTTCGAAGGGCTCGTCCCCAGAAAGAACTTCTTCGCCATCCTGGCCCTGGCCTCTTTGGTCTCGGCGGTTTATTTTTATTTCGTACGAATTTACTGAAGGAAATCGCGATGGAAGAGCTCAAATACGGAGAGAAAGCCATCCTGGAGGCGGAACTGGAGCCGTGGGAAAACCCTTACCCGGACCGGGATTACCTCATCGAAATCACCTTTCCGGAATTTACCTGCCTTTGCCCGCGCTCCGGTTATCCGGACTTCGCCACCATCCATCTCAGCTACATCCCGGATAGACGTATCGTGGAGCTGCGCTCCTTAAAGCTCTGGCTCAACAAGTTCCGAAATCGATATATTTCTCACGAGGCTGCCACGAACGAAATCTTTGACGCCCTGTGGGAGAAGCTTGCGCCCCGTTACCTCAAGGTGGTGGGAGATTTCCACCCCCGCGGCAACGTCCACACGGTGATCACCGTGGAACGCCGCCGCGAGGAGGAATCCTCTGCGAAGGATTAGCGCCCGAGAAACTTGAAGATCTTCTCGACCGCCTTCTCTTTGATCTTTTCCTTCACTTCTTGGACCAGAGAAATCTTGGGATCGTCAAAGGTTCCGGCAATGGCCAGGGGAATTTCGTAACCCTTTTCGGTCTTGAAAAGGGAGGCCCCGGGGAAGCGTTTGCTAAAGATCTCAGCCATCTGGCCGGAAAAGAGGATGCGCGGGGTAAGATTCAAACGGCCATCAAGCCCCACTTTGCCCAGAACCAGGATCACCAGGCCCTGCCGGCTGAATTTTCCGCGCACGTCCACCAGGCCCTCTTTGACTTCGAAATACGTCTCACCTTTCTCGAACTGGAGCCTTTTGAGCTCTTCCATCCCCAGGAGGCTGGCTATACCACGGGAAAGAGGGGTCTCCTTGAGACCAAGGTTTGAGAACCTGGCATGGCCTTGCCCGTTGAGCGTCTTCTTGAGGAGCTCCGCTTCAAGGCCCCTTCCCCAGAAGGTGCCTTCAGACCAGACCTTTCCGCTGGTGAAGTAGTTGCTTTCGCGGAGGAAGTTCTGCGCCAGGAGGGGAAGATCGGCTCCCGCCAGGGAGTAGGCAAAACGGACCTGCGGGCTCTTTGGCAACCCGTAAACTCTGCCATTGAGTTGCGTTACGGCCCCGGCCAAAAGGAGGTTGAGTTCTTTGAGATTTATCTGGCGGGGAGAAAGCTCTAGCTCTGCTCGCACGTCCTTACCGCAGATTCTGTAACACACCTCTTTGCCGAAAAACCGGATCTTTCCAACGGCTCCCACCGTGAGGGGCTTCTGTGAGGAGGCCCTTTTTTCCTTGCGGGAATTGGCTTCGTCTCCACCCTCGTTCGAGGCTTCTTTGGGCATGAGGGCGAGGAGGTCCAGACGAGGAGTATTGAGCTCCAGATCCACGCGCGGCAGCTTTCCGGAAAGTGAGACCTGGCCCTTAAGAGAAAGGGGTTCCCCGTTGATCTTGAGGTCGAGAGAAGGCTTCAGGAGACGAGGGTCCGCCTCGATCTTGCCCTGAGCCAGGAGGGTGTAACCTTCCATCTTCGTCTCAAGAGGGGCAAGATCCACCAGCGCCTTGTACTGGATGGCCTCGAGTTTTCCTCCGAGAGAGCTCTCTACGTGGAATGTGCCGGAGAGTTCGGGAAGTTCGCTTTCCGGGAAGAAGTAGGGTTTCACCTTTTGAGCGAAGAGAGAGACGTCCTTGAAAGAGGCCTCTTTCAAGGAGACAGCGCCCTTTATCCTCTCGCCCTCGACAAGGACCTCTCCCCCCGGTTGTCCGGAGAAAATCTTTCCGCCGAGGATCTTGGCAGAAATGGCTTTATCCTGGACCCTGGTCTGAAGACGAAGGTCTTTGACTACCTGGAAATCAGCGACCGCAAGGCCCAGGAGCCCTTCGCCCTCTAGAGCCAGCTTTGCTCCCGCCAGACGAAGCTTGGCAGAGAGGTCCAGAGAGGCCTCCGCCGGGGGCAGTTCTTTCTTCTGATCTCGGAAATAGACCTTGCCCTTCTCCACCCGGATCTTCTGAAAGACCAGGGCCAAGCGCGACGGTTTGGTCTCCTTCGGAGCCTCTTTCGCAGCTTTCTCTTTCTTCTCGAGGATTCTTACGAGATTCAGGGACCCATCCTTCAGGCGGATGAGATAGACTTCTGGCCTGACCAGAGAAGCCTCTGCGATGACGAGCTCTCCCTTGAGAAGGGGCGAAAGGCTCAAGCGCAGGCGCATCTCTTGCGCGGCAAGAACCTTCTCCTTCGTGGAGGGGTCCAGAAAGCGTACGTCTTGTATGCCAACCCCCAGGAACCCTCGGCGCTTGATCTCTCCAATCTGGATGTCAAAGCCTGTAGCTTCCTCTAAGGGAGGAACCACCAGAGATTTCACTCGCTCGGGAGTAAGATAACGACTTGCCAAAAAGTAGACACTTGCCACCAAAACTATAAAAATGAGTGCTACAACCCCTAAGATCTTTGCTAGCTTTCCCATCGTGCAATCCTTTCCATCTTGGTATTTTGCCCTTAGTTTATTAGAAAACCGGCATCGCTCAAAGCAAAATTTTTTGTTGTGAGGGCAGAGAAAATTGCTACTTTGCGGTAAGTGTCGTGACGAGCAAGGTGAGCCAGGTTCGCACGGAATGATGTTTTTGTGCTTTTATTAATGTCTATCCTTTGCGAAAGTTTCTGATCAATGTTTTGTTCTTAGCTGCCACTCTGCTGATCGACATTTTTGGCCTGTATCCTGGACGGGCAGGGAGGATTTCGCTTCAACTCCTCAAGAGAGACGTTCGAGCGGAAATAAGGTCTCAAACCCAATCCCGCCAGCGCGTAGAGAAACCCTCTTTCGCGGACTTCCTCCTTCGGAATCAGGACGGCCTGTACTCCCTGGCGCTGAAGCCATTCCGCAACTCTTATGCCCCGGCGGCGATCCTCCTGCGCGTAAGGATTCGGCAGGATCCGCTCCTCCTTCACCCTTCCCCTGGGACCGCGGCAGTCTATCCTCAAAAGCAAAAAGGCCGGGGCACAACCAAAATGCGGGCAAAGATCCCCATCTTCATCTATGGGCACGGCAAGCACGTATTCTTCGACCTGCGGAGGCTCGAAGTGGATCACCACCCGGTCGATATCGGGAAAGTGGTCGTAAATTTCCTCTTCAATCATGGTCACGATCTCGTGGGCCTCATCGAGGGAGGCGACGTCGAGCACTATCTCCGCCTCGATGAAACGAAAGCGGCCCGAACGGCGCCCGGTGAGACGCTTTATTTCCACCACTTCCGGGAAGGCCCGGATGATATCGGCGATCTTGGTCAAAGTCTCCGGCTCCAGACCGGCGTCCAGGAGCACTTTCAGGGAGTCCACAAAGATGCGCCAGCCAATCCGGAAAATGATCGCCGAAACGAAAAGGGCTGCCACCCTGTCGGCCCAGGAGAAGCCGAAGGTTCCTCCCACCAGCCCGGCCAAAATGACCCCCATGGTGAGGAATTCGCTTTTCATGTGCTCGGCGTCAGCCGCAAGGGAGGGGGAGCCGGAAAGCCGGGCCAGCCTGGCTTCCCAGCGGGAAAAAAGCCAGGTAACCACCGCCATCACCGTGAGCCCGAGAATGGCCCAGGGAACCCTCTGAGGCAGGATGACACTTGCGCCTCTCAGGGCCTCTTTGACGATTTCATAGGCGGCAAAGAAGATAAAGGAGGCCGAAACCAGGGCTGCCAGGTTTTCCAGCTTGTAGAGACCGTAAGGGAACGTGGCGGTCTTGCGTTCGGCAAACTTCAACCCCAGGAGGACCGAAAGAGACCCCACCACATCTGTCAGGGAATGGAGGGCATCCGCCTGAAGGGAGAGGCTACCGCAGAACCGGCCCAGAAAATACTTGGCCGCCGCCAGGAGGAGATTGAGCAGCACGGCCAGGAAGGCCACTTTTACCAGGGCCTTCCCGGCCTTTTCATTTTTCAGCGCCAGATCTTTTTCAGACACCGCCCCCTCATTCTACCGGGAGGCGGCCCGGGATTCATGCGTTTTATTCGCAACCCTCCGCATTTTGGGCAATAGAAAACCCTGCCCGTACCGTAAGGAACCTTCCACTCGTGCCCGCAGGCAGAACAGCGAAATCTGCGAAAAAAGTGCATCAGGAACGCAGCTCTTCTTCGATCTCCTTGAGGCGCTCCTTGAGAGCCCTGGCCTCTTCCTCTAAAAGAGCGCGCCGTTCTTCTTCCGGAGAGTTCGCTTGGGCACGCCAGCCTCTGCCGCCTGAGAAGCGCCCACACCAGCCTCTGCCGCGGCCACGGCCCATGCCAAAGCGCCCCCACCCCAGGCGCCGACGCAAACGCCTGCCAAGCCCTCCGCACCAGCCAAAGCCTCGACCCGTGCGGGGACCTTCACCAAAGGGGCCTCTACCATTCAATCCGGGCATGATCATCCCTCCTTCCTGGATTCGACTTCAAGTTAAGGTTATTGAGAAAGAATGTCAATTGCCGAAAGGAAGGCGCCTCACGGGAGTATAAATGGCTCCCTGGGGATGGAGGGTGCTTCGGTAAAGAACGATCTCGGAAACGACGAAATGTCTTTCCGGAACGATTTCTTCTTCGCGTCTCAGAGAAATCTCTTTCAAAAGGGCTTCCTTTTTGCGGGTGGACTTCACCCGGCCCAGAGTGAGGTGTGGCACAAAAGGCCGCTTCTCGGGTTCGAAGCCCAGGTGAGCCAGCTTTTCTTCGAGAAGTCTCTGAAGAAGGGCAAGCTCCTTGAGGTCGCCTGAAAGCCCCGTCCATATCACTCTCGGGGCCCGGTGAGGCGGAAAGCTCCCGAGCCCTTTCACCCCCAGATGCAGGGCTTTGAGCCCGCTTTCCCTCACCGCCTCCTGAGCCGCTTCAGCAATCTTATCGATGAGGTTCTCTGGCACTTCTCCCAGGAACTTGAGGGTGAGGTGGATCCCCTCCGGCCGCACCCAGCGCACGTCGGCCCCGGTCTTGGCAAGCTCTTTCTGGATGCCGGCCAAGCGTTCTCTTATGTCAACAGGCAAACTGATAGCCAGGAACAAGCGTGCCATAGTGCAGATATCTTCTCAGCCAATCAAGGGCCGTACCAGCCGCATAATCCTGAACGAGATGCCGGTCTCCCGGGAAGCGGAAACACCGCGCCACCGTGGCTTCCTTGCAGGAGAAACCAATCCAGACCGTACCCACGGGTTTTTCCGGAGTGCCACCGGTGGGTCCGGCGATACCGGTTACCGAAAGGCCGTAATCCGTGCGTGACAGACGCCGCACCCCCTCTGCCATGGCCAGGGCCACCGGTTCGCTCACCGCCCCGTAGGTGGCCAGGATCTCCTCCGGTACCCCCAAAAGCTCTTTTTTGGCCTCGTTGGAGTAGGTAACGACCCCTCGCTCGAAATAGGCCGAACTTCCGGGAACGCGGGTGATACGGGAGGCGATCAACCCTCCGGTGCAAGACTCTGCCACCGCAAGGGTCTCCTTCCGCTCCACGAGGAGCCTCCCTATCACGGCCTCCAGAAGGTCCTCCTCGTGGCCAAAGATGTAAGGCCCGAAAGCGGCCTGAATGGTTTCGTCTATTTGAGAAAAAACCTCTTCGGCGCGTTCCTTGGAGGAGGCCTTCACCAGGACGGAAACATGGATCTCTGGAAGCACGGGGTAATACCCGATGGTAACCTCTGGCATTTTTTCCAGATCCTTGAGCTTCAAATTGATATCAGCCTCGCGCAGGCCAAAAATTTTGTAGAGGCGTGAGATCACCACCACCCCGGCCGGCAGTTTCTCCTCAAGAAGAGGCAGGACTTTCTTCTTGAGGAGGTATTCAAATTCCTGCGGTACCCCCGGGAGGCAAAAGAGGAGCTTGCCCTCGAACTCCAGATAGTAACCCGCCATGGCCCTGGTGTTGGTGAGGAGACGGGCCCCCTCCGGGAGCTCGGCCATGCGGAGACGCAGGGGATTGTGCGGAAGATTCTGGGCCCGCTCGCGCTCTTTGATCCGGCGAACCATCTCTTCGTTGGTGACCAGGGGCTTACCAAGGGCTCTGGCCACCGCCTCGTTGGTGATGTCATCGGTGGTGGGGCCCAATCCGCCGCTTACCAGGCAGAAGAGATAACGGGAGAGAAAATCCCGCAACCGGGCCTCGATGAGGGAAAGATCGTCGGGAACCGTGAGGATTTCCCGGACCTCGTAGCCGTGGAGGAGGAGCTCCCTTGCCGCCAGAAAGCTGTTGGTGTTGAACACCCGGCCCTGAACAAGCTCGTTTCCAACGGCAAGAATGGCACCATTCATCACCTATTGGTTAGCATAAAAACAACCAGCCGGTCCAGGTTTTGTATTGGTCCAGTACCTTTGGCACTCCGGATGGCTTCGAGAAGCCATTTCAGCGATGGCGAACAAGTTCTGCTTTGATAGCCCCAGCCCTTTAGAGAGAAGAGCTGGGGCTGATATTCTACCTAAACGAATCCTATGTGCGTGCTTTCTGGAACGCTGACAAATTCTGTTTCCCTTTTCAGGGCGTTGACAAATTCCTCAAGGGAGAGGTCTGCCTTATGCGAAAACTTACGGTAGACCGTGGCGAAATTTCCAGGTGTCAACTTTAATCTTGCGATCTGGGCATAATATCTATCGGGAACATCATTTCCAAATATTGCCTTCAGAAGCTGCCAAGCCTGCTCAGGTTCGAGGTATTTGAACTCGATCTTGAAGTCGAAGCGTCTCATAGCAGCAGGGTCCAGCTTTTCCAGCAAGTTGGAGCTGCCGATAAAGATCCCTTCAAACTCCTCAATCTGTGTCAAAAATTCGTTTGTGATGCTTACTTCCCAAAAATGGCTAGCTCCGGACCGGGCAAAGATCAGCCCGTCTATTTCGTCGATCAGCACGATAGCCTCTTCTCGGGAAGCCTGTTCGAAGAGCTCGGCGATTCTATATTCTGTGTCCCCCACATAAGGGGACAAGAGGTCAGACAATCTCTTGTGGAGAAATCTTTTGTTCAAACGTTTGGCGATTTCCTTGGCCAGAGCCGTCTTCCCCGTCCCCGGCGGGCCGTAGAAGAGAAACTTTCCCGCCCCCAGCTTGGTGACCATGTCGAACATCTCCTGGGCCGGTGGGTCTATGTTCAGAATTTGCGGCAAGTAGGGCATCTCAGCCCGCTTTGGTTTTTTCTTCTTGATAGGCCGCAATCCCAGAGCTTTGAGAGAATTGTTGATGATCATTTCGGCAGTGTCTTCGACTTTGTCCGTTCCTAGCAGGCGAATTGCGTGCGCGGCTTGGGCAATCAAAGCCGGGGGGATGTCTTCGCTATCTGAAACGCGCTCTATCCATTCATCTGAAACATCAAAGATAACAAAGTTGTCTCTTACGATCTTTGAGCGCACATCTTTGGGGAGCCGCCCAAAAGGGATTATGAGGCAGAAACGTCTCAAGTAAGCGGGATCGATTCTATCGATATCATTACAAATCCATATGGTGGGAATTTCGTTTCTTTCTAGGATCTGGTTCATCCAGGCCTTGTTAAACTTGAGCTTGTTAGCCCTGGATGATTCTTTTTGGCTGTAATTAACTTGCAATGACAATATATTTTCGACTTCGTCGAAGATAAGGATAGTTTTTTCGTTATTTTTGAG